>OJKO01000578.1_pt1 | contig 14298 bp, 9 predicted proteins | sample 1596541 | NCBI WGS metagenome assembly OJKO01 (sample SAMEA4350163, study PRJEB24818) | metagenome | biome: human; feature: gut; material: faeces | place: Denmark | collected 2013-09
ATTTGTGATGATGAACAACAAGATATTGATATACTTTACAATTACTGCAAATCATGCAAATTACCATACAATATTTCTACTTTCCTGTCTGCCTCTGCCCTGCTTGAGGCTTTTAAATCCCAATTTTATGATTTAATTTTTCTTGATATAGAAATGGATAAGCCAAATGGTTTTGAAGTTGGCTCTATTTTAGCAGGATATTCTCCTCGTCCCGTAATAGTTTTTACGACAAACGCACTGCAGTATGCAGTCCGAGGATATGGAATTGCTTTTCGATTTCTATGCAAACCGATAACGATTACAATGTTTCAAAGTGTTGTCAGGGAGGCTCTTGACGAGATTCTTCCGCAAAAGGCAGCGGTAACATGTGGTTCAACTCAGAAAATGATTTCTATAAACGATGTCATATATTTTGAGAGCCTGAACCGGCACATTATTTTTCATTTTGCAAATACATCCACATTGGAGATAAAGGATTCAATGGAAAATATGATTTCAGTTTTTTCATATCCTTCATTTGTACAGATTCACAGAAGCTATTGCATCAATTTGAATTATGTGGACAGCTTTACACCACTTGCTGTCACTATGACTGACGGCTGCAAAATTCCACTTTCGCGGAAAAAACAGACCATTTTCCAAGAGCGCTTTAACAATTTGATACGAGGTACCATCAAATGAATTTTCCAATTGAAATATATACCATTATTATAGAATGCCTGCTTATTTTCTACTTCTTTCATAAAGAGGTTAGACCTGTATACCCTTCCCGCAGATATATTATCCTATTTTGCATATCACTCTTTGCGGTCATAATGCTATCAACCCTATATACACCTATGTTTATACGGCTTGCCATTATCAGCTTATTTTTGTTTTTATGCTATACTTTCCGCTTCAAATGCAAAATATTCCAAATCACCTATACTATTATATTATTTTTTGTCACGTCGATGTTTTCCGATGTTATTGGTGCGTTTGTACTTTCCAGACTTGGAATTTCAATAAATGAACTTTTAGGAATAAGTGAAGGACGGCTTATCTACAATACCACAAGCAAGATTATTCATCTGTTTTTGCTGGTCATAATTATTTTATTTACCAATGCCCGATTTGATTCAAAGGCTCTACTGCATGCCATACCACTCATGCTCTGCAATCTGTCAAGCATATTTATTCTGTTTGCCCAGTACACTACCTTTATTGACAATGGTAAATACTCCACCTTTGTGATGACCACCATATGTATGCTTGTTATCAATATAGTGGTTTGTGGATATACGGAAATAGTAAAGAAATCTTATGAATTACAGAAAAATCAGCTCTGTATGCAGGAGCAGCTTGCCAAACAGGAGCTTTACTATCAGGATATCATTGCTCGTCAGGACGAATCCCGCGCACTTTGGCATGATATAAAAAAATACATGCTGGCAATGGAAAATCTGGTTTCTACGAAAACACGACCTGAAGCCGAAAGCCAGCTCTCTGCCTTAAAGAAAAAATTTTCAAGCCTTGACCAAATGATTGATACCGGTAATTCCATTGTTGACGGCATCCTAAACTATGGCTCTAATAAAGCAGACATTCTGGGAATCTCCATAAACTTTAATCTATGGCTGGATACTGACCTCAACATTTCGCCTGTTGACCTGTACATAATCATTGGAAACACTATGGATAACGCAATAGAAGCCTGCGATGCTTTTCCGGCAGGTCACAAACCCTCCATCTCATGTACGCTGCGCCAGAAAAATCATGTGCTGCTTTATGAAATATCCAATCCTATTCCACAGGTTTCGGTAAAAAAAGCCGGAGATATCCACGGATATGGGCTTGAAAATGTCAAAGAATGTGTAAATAGAAATAGTGGTTTTATCTCTGTTAAAAACGAAAATGATATATTTTGTGTCTCTATAACACTAAACGTTTAATATATCTTTAAATCCGCGATATCACAAGCCTTCCATCCTGCACATCAACCCTGACCTTATTAGACTCTATCCCCGCTGCCTCAAGCATCTCATCAGTGAGTTTTATCCTGTGCGCCTTATCCAATACCGTATATTCCATTGCAGGGTGTTTCTTCAATTTCTCCGTACTTACCTTTCCGTCAGATATAAGCACTGTGCGGTCTACACGGCCTGCAAGTGCCATATCGTGTGTGACTATGATGATGGTTATACCAAGCTCTTTGTTCAGCTTATGAAACAGCTCATAGATTGTATCAGCAGTCCTTGTATCCACAGCTCCGGTCGGCTCATCCGCAAGCAGTATGTCCGGCTTATTTGCCAGTGCCACCGCTATCGCTGCGCGCTGCTGCTCTCCTCCCGATAGCTGAGCCGGAAGCTTATCCTTATGCTCCTGTAATCCCACTGCATTTAACAGTTTAAGGGCATAGCTTTTATTATTATCCTTGCGTTTTTTTATAATTTCTCTGTGTTTTAAATTATCGGTATTCCCTGAATTTTCAAACATCATCACGGCCTCGACATTCTGCAGCACAGTCAGGTATGGGAACAGATTTTTGGCACTTTTCTGCCACACAAAGCCCACCTTGTCCCTGCGGTATCTCACCATTTCAGCTTCTGAATATGTGGAAATGTCTTTTCCGTCAATAGTGAGCACTCCCGCTGTGGGTGTTTCCAGTCCTCCTATCATATTTAAAAGGGTGGATTTTCCGCTGCCGGATTTTCCTATTACCGCAAGCATCTCCCCTGTTTCCACCGTCAGGTCAAGCCCCTCCAGTGCCATCACCTTTTTATCGTCTGTCTCATATATTTTTACCAGTCCATCGCAGTTTATCATCTGGTTTTCTCCCTTTTAATTTAAATTACTATGCCGTCACTAAGCTCAAACACTTCATCTCCCAGCTCCATCAGGTTCGGATCATGCGTGGTCATAACTATTGTGATGTCCTCATCGTCTATCAACTCACGGAACAATCGCATGACTTCAAATCCAGAAGCGGTATCGAGTGCTCCTGTCGGCTCATCCGCAAAGACCACCTTCGGGCGATGAACCACAGCGCGCGCTATCGCAACTCTCTGCTGCTCACCTCCCGATAGTTGTTCCGGCATATGGTTCATGCGCTTTGAGAGTCCGACACGCTCGAGCAGCTCTGATACTCTGTCATGCGTATTCTCATTTATCACATCGGTTTTTGCATCTCCAATGTCATTATCCATATCAGTCAAATTCTTTTGTATCTGACGTTTATTTTTTGCAAGTCTAAGGGCAAATTCCACATTCTCATATGCCGTCATCGTGGGAATTAGTGCTATAGACTGGAATACAAATCCCATCTCATACCGCCTTAGCATTTCCCGGTCTTTCTCGGTCATCTGCTCGAGATTTTTATCCAGAAACTGCACACTTCCATCTGTCGGCATATCAAGCGCACTAAGGATATTAAGAAGTGTGGTCTTTCCGGAGCCGGAACGCCCTTTTAAGATGGCAAGTGTTCCTTTTTTTATCTCCATGGATACTCCGTCAAGTGCGTGGACTGTTGTACCATCTCCCGCCTTGAAATATCTTTTTATATTTTGAGCAATTATCGCATTTTCCATATGTCACGACCTCATTTACCATGCTATAAAAACTTTCTACCGACTACCACAAAATCATTTTTATCTGCTAACTATCTTCTCCAAGCCTTAGTGCCTGTGCTATCTTCATACTCTTAAGCAGTCTGCTGATAACCACATAGCATACGGCTACAGCCACGAAAAGTACTCCTGTAAGCTCCAGCATATCAGATGGATAAATATATACATTTACTCCGATATTGTGTTTCTGCGGCAGATATATGATCGATATGAGCCTTACAAACATCGCTGTTGCAGTTATACCTATGCCTGCTCCCGCAAGAAGCGGCAGAAATGATAAAAATATCTGCTCGTTTAAAAGCATTGCTTTTACCTCTCTCATTCTCATTCCCATTGCGCGGTATATACCAAACTGCAGCTCCCTCTGTTTTAGTGTCATAACCCAATACAGCAAAAATCCTACTGAGCACACTATCAGTGAAAGTATAAAACTTAATGTAAACATACCGTTTGTGATCTGCACTGTGGCTGAGTTTTTATTCTCGTCTATAAGCTGCTGCGCGGATGTTAAATTTTTGTATATATCATCCACCGTTTTTCCTTTTGACAGGTTCATCCACACACTGTACGGTGTCATGCCGAACTTTTCCACAACCGTAGCATAATTTGCAACGATCAGGTATTTCTCCTGCTCGGTCACATTTCCTTCTACATCTGTCTCATAGGTGTAACGCTCGTAGCCCGGAAAACCTTTTACTATGGCACATACCTTTGCATTCTCGGATGCGTAGATCTGATCATCATCGACAGCCTCCGGTACATACCTTGAGTAATTTAAGCTGTCACCAACTTTAAGTCCCAGAGCTTTTGCCAGATTTGAGGAAATGATGACTCCGTCCGGCTCTTTTGCCAGCTCATTCAGGTAATTGAACCAGTGCGCGTCATTAATATCATCATTTTGGTCACTCTGCAATTTCGCAGTCTCACCGAATTCTTTTGTGTTTATCGCCATAAGATATGCATCCGAAATCGAACCACTGCCTGCGGAAATGTCTACCCGCTCGTCCTCAAGCACACGCGTGACCCCGTCACAGATGCCCTCATTTTTGAGCGACTCGTATTTACCGAAATCAGGCTCGTCATACATCCAGCTTACAGAGCCATCTTTATTCTTCTGTATCCTGAGTCTGAAATCTTCGTTGTATATCGCATCACAACCCACATTGTAGACGATCCGTTTTTCCATATTGCTGTTCATGGTGCGCGCCATATTCGCGTCAAAAATACCGCCAGCCACTGTCATGATAAGAAATACTGCCAGAAATCCCTGATTGTATCTGGTTCGTTTTAGCTGTAAAAATGATGCATACATTGCCGGAGAAAAATGCTTTTTAAAGAGCCTGTCCACAAGCAGAATAATAAGTCCGGTAAGTCTTACGCACAAAAGTGCCGCTGCAAATATAAAAAGCGAATTGTCCAGTATCATGACAGGATCTATGCTCCTGTTCTCAAGAACAGATATCGCAAGCGTACTCTTCTGCTTGTTGTAATTGTAAAGCAGATATGCTGACAGAGCCAAAAGTATAACGTCTATAAAGCATTTCTCCCAAAGAGGCTTTTTCTTTGATATTCGTTCCCTGCTGCGCTCTGATATGGCATCCTTTGATTTTTTCCACACCGGAACTGTGATAAACAGCACCATGATAACTGCCGCTGCCACCGCATAGACAAGCATCTGCCATACAAATTTGTAAGTGCCTATATCCTTTGCCGTAAATCTTAAAAATCCGTCTGTAGATGCGGCAGCCCGGCACATTATATATCCGAGTACTATTCCAAGTACACAGCCCGCAAACGCTATTATTCCCGACTGCTGCAGGTACAAAATAAATACCTGTAATTTTGTCGCACCGCGGCTTCTTAAAACAAGTATGTCATTTTGCTCGAGCGAAAGTATCTGTACAGATATCATTCTTATAAATAAAATCAAAAGCACAAGACACGGCAGCTCCAACGCCCAAAGCATCAGCTTTATCGTCTTCTGCTGTGTAAAAAAGCGCTCCAGCGTATCACGGATGTTGTCATTGTAGAGCTTGTCAGCATCCTTAAACTGCTCCATATAACCGTCATAAAGTGAGGCATTTTCCGTGTTGATCTGCCTGTAATCCAGCATGAGAAAATCACTGTAGCTGATATTGTCCTCGCTGTAATACTGCATCATTTCGTCAAAAACATCCTGCGAAACAAATATCACATCGCCCATATCCGAAAGCGTCTTGGCCCAATATGGATCGTTTATATCTTTTTCACGGCAGATCTGTGATATGACGAAAGAAATTTCCTTTTTCCCACTGCCATCAGGTACATGTAAATAGATTTTTTCACCTGCTACAAGTCCGTAGTGATCCATTGTCTTTTCGCTTATACTGCATTCGAATGTGGCTGTGTCAGTCTGAGATTTTACAACATCCGCGTACTCCGAAAGTCCCGGCAGATATCCTATTGTAAAATAATTGTTAGGTCCTCCAAACTCTGTATCCGCGCGTCCTCCTGGGAGTGTGATAAGCTGCTGTGAGGAAACCTTGTTTATATCCACATATTCAGTCCACTTCTTTTCGTATCCTGACAGCTTATCAAGTACTGACTGCGAATCAGGATAATCTGCCACCGCATATGTTCCCTCGCGGCTCATCTGTGCAGGAAACTCATTCTGCTGTGTGGCATGATCCGTAAAAAGTCTGTCGAGTATCTGATTTCCCGCACCCTTTTCAAACATAGAGTGGCACACAAAAAGTGCTATAAACAAAGTCACTCCCATAAGCAGACACAAATTTAACCATTTTCTGTTTTTTAATTTATTAATTACGAAGCCAAACATATTTCATCGCCCTCATCAATACCGTAAAGCACAAGTGTATTGCTGCCTGATGTATAATCGCCCAATATTACCGGCTGCTTTACCACGCTGTCCCCATCAATTTTCCACACATAGTATGATATATCATCTTTGTCCATAGGATTGACCTGCTTGTGTATGATCGAAGTCGGCACCACTACCACCTTTTTAAAAGAAACATAAGAAAACTTTACAGCAGATGCCCTGGTCAGATCATCCGGTATTCCATTGTCAAGTTTTATATAAAATGCTGCATTTCCATATCCCGAATCTGTGTTTCCGGTAATATGCACACCTTTATCATCCTGATTTATATATCCCTTTTGAGCTTCCCTACCGTAACCGGCAAAACCGATACAGCTTCCGTAGATCGTTGTACCGTCCAGCTCAAGTGATACGCGCTCTCCCACATCTGCTATATTGTCCGTATATACGTTATAGTTATTGCTATCCTTTACCAGAACCTGCAGTACGTCCGTGGAATTTCCGGTTATCTGCAGGATATCTGAGCCTTCCTCCACATTTTCTCCTGCCTTGACACTCACCTTTGAAACTTTTCCGTCATTTTTGGCATATACTGAAATATTTCCTTTGCCGTCATTTCCAGCGCTTATGCTGTCATATGCTGACTGTAGCCGGGAAAGCTGATAGGTGTGGTCTGCACCGGCAAGTTTTTTCTGCAGATCAAGCAGCTGTAAGTTCAATTTCAACTGCTGCTCTTCATATGCTGTATCCGGCTTTTCATCCTCCTGGTTATTTTCTTCTGCGCTGCTACCACCTTCAGATAAATCTTTTACCTGTTTATCGTAATCTGCGATCTTGTGCGCATAGGATTCATTCTCTGAGTCGATCTCATTTTTTGCCTCTGTTATGGCAGCTTTGCCCTCTCCGGTATCCACCACGTAAAGCAGCATCCCATTTTCTACCGTATCGTCCTGCTTCACATTGACAGAAACGATCTGCCCTTCATAATCACAGGTTTCGGTTATCGTCCCTGCGTCAGATCTGCTGTAGCTCACACCGTAGTTTGCTATATCAAAGTCAGACCTTGTTACCGTATATTTGCTGTACTTTGTCGGAACCTGATCTGTAGAATTATAGTAGACCAGCTCCCCCTCTTTTAAGCCCTCTGTGACCTGTGTATAGTTTTCATCAGACTCACCTGTTGTTATGATGCGTTTCTCGCGGCCGCCCTCATCATTTTTCACATAGACATATCTGGTATCGCCTTCCTTATAGATGGAATCTTTTCCCACGACAAGTGCCTGGTCCGCTTTTGTCTTTTCAAAATATACCGGATACATCTGTCCTGCCGTAAGAAACGGCTTTTCCCTGCTTTCCACGCACACATCCGGATAGCGGTTGTTTATCTTCGAAAGTACCAAAACCTCTGATGTATATTGAGACTCGGTGACATCATATTTTTCGCCATCGACTATCACATATTTCTTGTCATAATCGCTGTATTTGTACTCATTTATGGCTGTATCTTTTATATCCAGCACAAGGTCATCCGTATCGGAGACAATGACTATATTCTCGTATGCCGCAGCAGACCTTCCATCTGTCAGCTTCTTAGTGTAAGTGACAAGACCGCTGTGGGCTGCCTTAAGCGTTCCATCATCAACAATCTGCTGATATAAAGCCATCTGTTCATTGATCTTTTGCACTCGGTATTCGTGAAGCTGCTTATCGTACCGTTCATTTTCCTGTTCTGTGGCAATCTGCGTATTGTAATCCTCTTCTGTGCTCTCTTTTTTCTCAATCTGTTCTGTTGAAAATTCGTCCGTATCCGCAGCCTGACTCTCCCATAATTTGATCTGCGTATCCGAGATCTGAGCGGATATCTCATATGTCTCATTCTCATGCGCCAGCGCATCATTACATTGCTGCAACTGTTTTTTTGCCTCATCCACATCACAGACTGCAAGCACATCCCCTACATTTACTGTATCTCCCGGCTCCACATATATCTGTGAAATGTTTACGTTGGCACTGTAGTAATTGCAGTAATCCCTAGGAACTGCGGTAGCCATCAGCACCTGCAGGGAGCCGATCGTACCGTATTCCACAGGTCTATAGGCTTCATTTAACGCTACAGGTTCTTCAAGCTTTGGTATGCTGCTTTCTGTCATTTTTCCACAGCCGCCTGCCACAAACGATACACATATCCCCAGTACTGCCAGTTTTTTTATTGATAAAAGGTTTCTGTTCTTCACTGCAAAACCACCTCATCCCCGCTTTTAAGTCCTTCTGTGATGATCCGGTAGTCTCCCACCTGATCTGCGACACTTATCCATACCGCCTGTCTGTATCCATTCTCATCCAGTGTGTATACAAAATACCTGCCATCCTTCTCATGTACTGCGTCCTTTTGCACATACACAGCATTTTCTATAGCAGGGCGCGTCACTTCCATTGAAAAAATCTGTGCATCCGATACTGCCGACATGTCCGATACCGGTTCAAAAACAAGTTTTTTATCGTCCACCTCTTTTACCTTAAGTTCAAACTCTATATCAGATGCTGTTGCCGTGTATACATCACCTACATTAAAGTCATAACCTTCCGGTCTGTCAGCTTCGTAATTGCCGTTTCCGCTGATTTCTGTTATAAGATTGCTGCCCGGTTCAAAAACTCCCGCCAAAAGCGAATTGTTCATTGCTGTGATCGTGCCATCCTCGGATGCCGTGATCTGATATCTCGACAGTTTTTCCTTAGCCTCATCAAGATAAAGCTGCGCAACCTCTGTATCCTTATCAAGCTGGGCAATATCGCTTGAATAATCCTGAGTATCATCGATTTTCATAATAGCCCTGTAGTGCTCTGCTAAAAGCTTATTCTGACTGATCTGCCCGCTGTAGTCCTCAATCTTTTTCTGTATCTCCCCGGATTTAAAAGCCACCAGTATATCGCCCTTTTTCACATGATCACCCACTGCCACATTTACCTTTTCAAGCGTAAGCTCCGTGTTTGTCGCACCATAGGAAAACCTGGTATAGCCCTGCGCGCTCAGACTGATGGTAGTCTGCGGTGTGAGTGAACCGCTCTGTACCGTAACTGTCTGGTATGATATTTTCTCGTAGGAAGCTCTGTGCGTCTGTGCAAGCTCCTTTTGTGCCGCCCCACATCCTGAAAATAAAATAGAGGTAATTGCAGTGGCAAGTGTCAAACGCCCTATATATTTTTTCTTTTTATTAATCATATATTTTCCACATCTTTTCCAAATAAATATGAACCTGATCTATTATCTAAAAATGTAACTCCATGTATAAACTTTATTGCAGCCAATAACAGTATCTTATATTAGATCATCACTCCTTATGATCGTGCCGTCTATCGCATTCACATACACCGGATATCTGTCGTAGCCCTTATCCTGTTTTGACAGACACCATGCCGGAACATAAGTACATTTATCCTTGTCAGATGCATCCTTCAAACGGATATATCCGAGCTTTAGATTGTTGTAAGTGTGATTTTGTGTAAAATCATACTGATCTGAGTTTTTTGTCATGTCATCCTTGATGATCTCTTTAATAGTGTCCATTGACAAGAGTTCTACGTTTTTTGACTCATTTACAATATCAACCGGGTAAGAAACAGTAAATTCCGTCACTCCCTGATCCGTCACAATAAAGGAACTGCTGCCATATGGCATAAAATCATCATAGTTATCGAGTGTATCCCATATATCCATATTCCGGGTGAAATCGAGTGACTTGCAAAACGCTATGCCATCCACACCCTCGCCATAATCTATGATATATCCCCAGGCTGTATCCTTTATGACGCTCTCTTTATCATCAGTTTTTACAGTATCATCACCATCCTCTATCACTCCTGCGCTCCACTCGTAGTCTGATGTTCCTATATATACCTGTGAAGCCCTGCCTAATTTATTTTGAAATTCTTCTGCCTTTTTTATAGCTTCGTCTTTTGATAATGCACACTCATTATCATATGAAGATGTAGTATCTCCACCTGTAGAGCCTCCGTTAAATCCCTCTACACCTTTCTCCTCTGCAAAGGATGGTGGTCCGTAATAGCCATACTCACTATCATCGTATAATGTCCCCTCACTTCCTGCCTTAAGAGGCTGTGCTGAAATATATTCAAGAGAGCCGTCCTCAGCAATTCCAAATCTAAGCTCACAGAAAACATTACCAATATATCCCAGATACTCATTACAATCCGTATAATCTGTAGCTTTTTCACGCGTATCCAGTGCAGACGGTTCTGCCTTTTCATACTGTTCCAGCAGATCATTTTCACTTTTCATCACCCTGCTGACGCCCTCTTCTGTGATAAGTCCCGCATCAATTTCCTGCTGATACCCGGCAATCTCATTTTTTACAACCTCCATGCTGTGATATATCTCTTCCTTCGTATAATGAGGTATGTCGTGATAATATACGGTACTATCGCCAAAATAAGCCTCTATCACACTCTTTTTGAAATCGGCACCCACCTTTATATTCTTCACCTCAACAACCGACATGCTTTTGCAGTCCGGCAGGGTAATGTCTGCTGAAATATCCACATCCACACTTTTATCCGATATCTCAACAGAAAAGCTGTCATTCCATTTCGTACTGTCGTCAAACGCACTTATATCGCTTCCTGCTTTTGTGTTTATATTTTCAGTTTCCATATTGTAATCTACTTTTTTTCCTGAACAGCCGGTTAATGCTATTGCAAGAACCAACGCCGGTATAATAACGTTTTTCCTCTTCATAGCCTCTCCTTTACAGTGAATTTTCCAAATTTATGATTGTTCCATCTATAGCGTTTACAAAGATAGCATTTTGCTCATTGGAGTAGTCTACCAGACGTGACAGTGCCCACGCCGGAACATAGCTGTATTTTCCCTGCTCACTGTCACTTCTTATCTTAAGATAACTAAGCTGTAGCTTATTGAATGACGATGCAATATCATATTTATCAGGATTTTCCGTAATCTCCGCCTTGATGATCTGCTCTATATTTTTCAGAGAAATAAGCTCCACATCCTTATAGATCTGTGTTACATTTACCGGATATTCCATCTGCACATCAATTATTCCATCATCAGTGACTGTAAGAAGTGTACTGTCAGGCAGTGTAACATCATCTATATCACTATCAATTGCTTCATACCCCGACAAATAGGTATCCATATCAAATCCATCCTTAAATGTGATTCCGTCTATGCCGGTCGCGTATGAATAAATATATCCCCACACTGCTGTCTGATAGTCATTTCCCTCTTCGCTGTTATTAAACCCTATCCAGCTGCACTCACATTCACCTCGTTCCACCAGATCCTGCATTCCCAATTTACTAAGGAAATCCCCGGCTTCTTTTTTGGCTGATGCGGCAGATTTACTGCCCTCATTTGAGGTCTCGTCTGCCTTATCCTTTAGATCATCATCCTGAAAAGTCTGCGTTATGGTATCATAGTCCTCATTCCTTAAAGATGGTGGACCGTAATCTGTCCCGGACTGATGCAAGGCGTAAGCATGTACCTTGTGAGCCTCAAAATCCACCTCACAGAACACATCACCCTTGTAGCCTGCAAATACTTCACAGTTTTCGAGATCCTTTGCCACGGTATAAGTAGTCTTTGCCGTTTCAAGCTTATCCCTGTATTCAGCCAGCTGCTGTTCCAACCACTCACTGTGAGTTTCATCCTGTGTTTTCTGCCAGTCCTCTATGACCTCATTCAGTTCGTCAACAGTATAATGATCCGGATCGTGATAATAGTACTCGTTCCCACCAAAATATAAATCCAGAAAACGCTTTTTGTAATCAGCATCTATCTTTACATTTTCCACCTCAACAACCGACATGTTATCAAAGTCTGGAACTACAATATTTGCATTTACATATACTGTTTTCTCGCCATTACCGGTCTGTATTGTAAAGTTTTCATTCCAGCCGGAGTCTGCCCTGATATCAGCTAAGGCAGACATATTTTTTGTTTCTTTACTTTCGCTCTCATTCCCATAATCTACTTTTTTGCCTGAGCAGCCCGTGAGTGATGTGAGGATAAGTGCCTCGATGAGTGTCATAACCGCTGCAAATATTCTTGTATGTTTTCTCATATGCCAATCCTCCCTGATATGTCACATTTTTTCTACAACATAATTATTCCTGTGAAAGTACGGTCCGATGTAAACATTCTGTATCTTAACTCAGATCGTCCGGATGTATCACACTTCCGTCAATCGCGTTGATAAATACAGGGCATGCATTTGTAGTGTCTTTCTGCAGCAATTCCAGACTCCATGCCGGAATATAACTGTATTTTTGCATATCAGTCCGGTTGTTTACCCTTATGTATGCAAGTTTTAGAGTGTAATATTTTACATTTGTATCCAGTACATATTCCTCAGCATTGTTTTTAAGCTCATCCCGGGCAATATCAAATATATTTTCTAAAGGAAGCATTTCTACATTTTCCTGTTTTCTTACTATACTTACCGGGCAGTCTATATAAAAAGTACATATACCATATTTATCAACATAAAAATTGTAGAATTCATTATCAAAAGTATCCTCTATACTATCACCATATTTCATATTGTATCCGCTGTAATCCATCGGGTTTAAAGCATCATCAAATAATATTTTGCCAACTCCGATATTGTAGTAAAATCTATAACCACTTACACACTCATGTATATCATCTTCCTGATACACCTGATCGGCTCTTTCGTTATATCCACTCCATTTCAGCTGCGAACTCTCAGTCTGCGGGATGGATGAAAAACCTGTCTCTTTCAAAAAGCTGTCTATCATATTCCCCGCTTCTTCTATTGTGATACCCGATTCATTTTCCTCCTGCTCAATTTTCTCTCCCGATGTATCCTGTGAATCCGTGATATCATATACCGTATCATATTCCATGAGTGAATCCGGTCCAAAGTATTGCTGCACATATCCATCGTTAAATATATTGCTCCACTCGTATTCATTACTTCCTGTCTTTTTGGTATATCCCTCAATCGGACCTGTGCCAATTCCCGACAGCCATTTATTTTCATCACCATCTGCAACAAAATTCACGTTATACCAGGTGTTTCCTTTTTTCCCTACAAACTCATCACATGAATCATACTCTGTAGCTATAGTCCATTCATCCCCGGCATTTTCCAGATAATACGTATATTCCTTCAAAAACTCAGCTCTGTTTCCTGTGCCAGATGTATCAGTTGGTGTTGTTGAGGAATTTATGGAATCAATAAGATTTTGAAGCTGTGTTTTTGTCCAATGTTCCTTATCATAGTAATAAATCTGCGACTCTCCAAAGTATGCCTTCAATACCTTTTCCTTGAGCTTTGCAGTATAAGGTATCTTTTCCACTTCAACTACTGACATTGTCTTACAATCAGGCAGTTCCACTTTTGCACTTATATCTATATTTACATTTCCAATTTCTGTCTGCACGGAAAACTCATCGCTGTAGGTCTCATCTGTACTAAAATCCTTTACATTGCATACAGCACTTTTTGTCAGTTTTTCTGTATCAGTGCCATAATCTACCTTTTTATCTGCACAGCCTGCCAGTGATGTGAGGATAAGTGCCTCGATGAGTGTCATAATTGCTGCAAATAATCTCATATTTCGTGAAGATATGTTACCCCTTTTATCCATATGTGGTTCTCCTTTTTTGTGTTCCCTGTTGTTATAATGAGTATATATGTCAGTTGTAAACTTTTTGTATCATACATTGCATTTTTTATTATAAAAACCCGGTCTGCACATACTTATGCAAACCGGGTCTATATCACTTCTCATGAATCGCATATACATATTCATTTTCCTGTAAAAACTGCAGCACCTCATAGCTTTCATTATTTTTTTGCTCCACTG
>OJKO01000579.1_pt1 | contig 14282 bp, 7 predicted proteins | sample 1596541 | NCBI WGS metagenome assembly OJKO01 (sample SAMEA4350163, study PRJEB24818) | metagenome | biome: human; feature: gut; material: faeces | place: Denmark | collected 2013-09
ACGGCGGCGGCGTCGACGAGCCCTCGGTGGTTGGCGATGACGGTGATAAACATAAACGCCACCTGGATGCAGCCGTCCTGCACGGCCACGGGCACGCCGATCTTAAGAATGCTGCCGAGCACCTCGGGCTGGGGGCGCAGGTCGCTGCGCTTAACGTGGATGTTCGTGCGGCGGCTCTTGAGCCACACGAGCGCGAGGGCAACGCTGGCCGTCTGTGCGGTCACCGTGCCGAGTGCCGCGCCCACGGGGCCGAGCCCCATGTGCCCGATAAATAGAAAGTCGAGTGCGATGTTGATGATGCATGCCACGCCGATCACGTACATGGGCGAGCGCGAATCGCCCAAGCCGCGAAAAATGGCCGAGAGGATGTTGTATGCGGCGATAAACGGAATGCCGACAAAGCAGATGCGCAGGTAGGCAGCGGTTCCTTCGACCGCCTCGGCCGGCGTGCCAATGAGCGCCACAATCTGCGGGCACAGCGCAAGCAGGACAGCGGCCAGCACCACCGAGACGCCCATAAACAGCGTGATGGTGTTGCCGATGGCGGTCTCGGCGCGATCGAAGCGGCGCGAGCCCACGGCATGGCCGACGATGACCGTCGTTCCCATGGCCAGACCCACGAGCGTCACGGTAATAATGTAGAGCGTCTGCGCGCCATTGCCCACGGCGGTGATGCCGGCGGCGCCGCTGAATTGCCCCATCATGTACAGGTCGGCCATGCCGTAGAGCATCTGCAAAAAGTACGAGAGCATATAGGGCAGGGCAAAGACCGCGATGGTCTTAAGGACATTGCCGCGTGTGAGGTCGTGTTCCATGGGCGAGGCACTTTCTGGCTTGGTTCGTTTAGCTACCAGTGTAGTGAAAACCCTACAACGATTGTAGAGTCAAGGTTTATGTTGGCAGTGGGGCGAAATAAGTCGCGCGCACCATTATTCCGAGTGAATATGGACACACGTCACGAGAACTCGCCGCCGGCGCTAACCTTGCAGAAAACGATTTCGGAATACTTGACACCATTATTCGGCGCGCAATAATACGTGCGTTTGCGAACAACGTTTGATGGGGGTTGAACCTGCGTGCGCAATCTCAAAATACTGTTTTCCTATCTAGGGGCATACCGTCGCGATGCCATCCTCGGCGTGTTCTTTGTGTCGGTCGAGACGGTGCTCGAGCTGTTTATCCCGGTCATCATGGCCAACATCATCGATGTGGGCGTGCCTGCGGGTGATATCAACTACATGCTGCTGCAGGGCGCGTACATGTTGGTGTGCGCTGCGCTTTCGCTGGTACTGGGCTTGGGTTATGCCCGCACGTCCGCCCGCGTTGCCTCGGGCCTAGGCGCTAACCTGCGCGAGGCCGAGTACAAAAAGATTCAGACGCTCGCTTTTGGCAACCTGGACAACTACGACGCCAGCTCGCTCGTCACCCGCATGACCACGGACATCACCGTTATCCAAAATGCTGTGGGCAACGGCTTTCGCCCTATGGTGCGCGGCCCGGTGACGCTTATCGTCGGCCTTATCTACGCGCTGATGCTGTCGCGCCCGCTCGCCACCGTCTTTGCGATCATCTTGCCCGTGCTGGCAATCGTGCTGGGCGTCATCACCTATCGCGTGAGCCCGCTCTACCGCCAACTCCAGACCTCGATGGACCACCTCAACGGCGTGGTACAGGAAGACCTCACCGCCGTGCGTGCCGTCAAGGCCTACGTTCGTACCGAGCACGAGGAGGCCAAGTTCGACACCGTCAATACCGAGCTCGCCGGCACTGCGACGAAGACCTTTGGCAACGCGGTGCTCAACCTGCCGGTGTTTCAGCTGTCGATGTACGTGGCTGCGCTCTCCATCCTGTGGATTGGCGGCCACATGATTCTCGCCGGCAAGCTGGGCGTGGGCTCGCTCACGGGCTTTATGAGCTACGTGCTGCTGATCATGAATTCGCTCATGATGATTTCCAACGTGTTTTTGCTGCTCACGCGCGCTCTTACGAGTGTGGGCCGTATCGCCGAGGTGCTCGATGAGGAGCCCTTTATCGCCAACCCCGCGGGAGACCTCGCGATTGCGGCGCCAGCGGACGGCAGTATCGAGTTTCGCGACGTTTCCTTTAAATACCGCGCGGATGCAGCTGAGGATGTGCTCGAGCATATCGACCTTCGCATCGAGAGCGGCTCGACGGTGGGCATCCTCGGCGGCACGGGCTCGGGCAAGAGCTCGCTTGTGCAGCTGATTGCGCGCCTGTACGACGCCACCGAAGGCGCCGTGCTTGTGGGCGGACGCGACGTGCGCGACTACGACCTCGCCGCCTTGCGCGACGCTGTGGGCATTGTGCTGCAAAAGAATGTGCTGTTTACGGGTACCGTGCGCGAGAACCTGCAGTGGGGCAATCCGCAGGCGTCGGACGATGAACTCCTCGCGGCTTGCCGCGCGGCGTGCGTGGACGAGTTCCTTGATCGCATCGGCGGGCTGGACGGTGAGTTGGGCCAAGGCGGCGCCGGTGTTTCGGGTGGCCAGAAGCAGCGCCTGTGCATCGCGCGCACGCTGCTCAAGCATCCGCGCGTGCTCATTTTTGATGACTCCACCAGCGCGGTCGATATGGCGACCGACGCAAAGATTCGCGAGCACATCGCTCGGATTCCCGATGCGACCGTGCTCATCATCGCCCAGCGCATCGCGAGTGTCATGGATGCCGATCGCATTGTGGTGCTGGACGACGGTCGTGTCCACGGCGTGGGCACGCACGAGGAACTGCTAGCGGGCGACAACATATACCAGGAGATTTACGCCTCGCAGATGGAGTTTGCGAGGAACGCGGACGCCGGCGATGGCAACGACGGTGGCTGCGCGAATGATCCGTTTTCCTCCGTCGCATGCGGATCGCCCTTGGAAGGGGGTGAGCGCCATGCCTAAGACCGCAGCCCAAGCACGCCCGGCCGACCTCAAGCACACTGTGCGCCGCCTGCTCTCCTACATGGGGCATGCCAAGTTCTCGTTGCTCGCGGTGGGCGTGCTCGCCTCCGTCGCCGCCATCGCGAGCCTCGCCGGCACCTACATGGTGCGCCCCATCGTTAACGGTTTGGCCACGGGCGGGGAGGAACTGCTCGCCAAGCAGGTCATCCTGACGGCGATCATCTACGCCGCGGGCGTGCTTTCGGCCCTGGGCTACTCGCAGATCATGGTGCGCGCGGCCCAACGCGTGGTGTCCGATATTCGCCGCGATCTGTTCGCGCACATCCAGACGCTGCCGCTCAGTTATTTTGACAGCACGCGCTCGGGCGACATCATGAGCTTTTTCACCAACGATGTCGACACCGTCTCCGAGGCGCTCAACAACAGCTTTGCCAACGTGATTCAGGCCGCCATTCAGGTTGTGGGCACCACGGCCATGCTCATCATCCTTAACTGGCAGCTCACGATTATCACACTCGTGTGCGATGCGGCCATTGTGCTGTATGCGCGCTACTCGGGCGCGCGCTCTAAGCGTTTCTTTGCTGCCCAGCAGGCATCGCTTGGCGACCTGGACGGATATATCGAAGAGATGGTCTCGGGCCAAAAGGTCATCAAGGTCTTTAACCGCGAGGCGGCGAATGTCGCCGGCTTCACCTGCCGCAACGACGAGCTTCGCCGCACCGGCACCGCCGCCGTGAGCTATGCCAACTCCATGGTGCCCATGACCGTCGTGATTGGCTACGTCAACTATGCCATCGTCGCCGTGGCGGGCGGCATGCTCTGCATCAAAGGGCTCGCCGATGTGGGCGCACTTGCAAGCTACCTGGTCTTTGTGCGCCAGGCCGCCATGCCCATCAACCAGTTTACGCAGCTCGGCAACTTCTTGCTCAACGCGTTGGCCGGTGCCGAGCGCCTGTTTGCGGCTATGGACCTTGAGCCCGAGGTGGACGAGGGCTGCGTGGAGCTGGTGCAGACGGGCGATGCCGCGTGGGCGTGGAAAATTCCCGAGGGCCAGGGCGTGGGCGCGTACGGGCACCTGAATGACGTGGCAGCCGTTGATGAGTCGGGCCGCGCGGTGGCCGCCGACGGCACCGAGCTCACGTGCGGCTTGGTCCCGCTTGCCGGCGACGTGCGCTTCCATGCCGTGGACTTTTCCTACGTGCCGGGCGCCCGCGTGCTCACGGACCTCAACCTGTTTGCCAAGCCGGGGCAAAAGATTGCGTTTGTGGGCTCCACGGGCGCCGGCAAGACGACCATTACCAACCTCATCAACCGCTTCTACGAGGTCGATGACGGCGAGATCACGTACGACGGCATCGACGTCAAGCACATTGCCAAGGCCAGCCTGCGCGGGTCGCTCGGCATTGTGCTGCAGGACACGCACCTGTTTAGCGGCACCATTGCGCAGAACATCCGCTTTGGCAAGCTCGACGCGACCGACGAGGAGGTGCGCGCCGCTGCCGAGGCCGCCTGCGCCGACTCGTTTATCCGCCGCCTGCCTAGAGGGTACGACACACCGGTTACGGCCGACGGCGCTAACCTGTCACAGGGCCAGCGCCAACTGCTCGCCATCGCGCGCGTGGCCGTGGCCGACCCGCCGGTGCTCATCCTGGACGAGGCCACGAGCTCCATTGACACGCGTACCGAAAAGCTCATCGAGCGCGGTATGGACCGCATCATGCGCGGTCGCACCACGTTTATGATCGCGCACCGCCTGTCCACCGTCCGCGACGCCGACGCCATCATGGTCCTCGAACACGGCCGCATCATCGAGCGCGGCACGCACGAAGAGCTGCTCGCCCAGCACGGCGAGTACTGGCAGCTGGCGCATGGCTTAAAAGAGCTGGATTAACCCGTTCGAGCACGATGCTTTGATCCCTCCGTGCCCCTCACCTCGACTCAAACCATCACAACATTCGACGTTTTTTGCCAAAAACGGGAAAAGCATCGAATGTTGTGATGGTTTTTCTGCCACTCGACCGGGTGGAATCGCTTTCTTGCGCACGAAGGTGTGCGGACCCGTGGGCAGGGGAATAAGGTTGGTTATCCGACTCCATTGGAGGGCTCATGGACCTGCCGATCGTCCTGTCCCATAAGACTGCCTGGCTGTACCACAACGTGGCGCGCCCGTCCGAGCCGCTCTCGCGAGCAAGCAGCCTATACGATGAGGACTCGCTTGCTAACGAGGCGGAGCCGACCGCGAGCCTGCCCAAATTGGGACTCGATGCCAAGGGGCTGAGGGCTTCAACGGCAGTTGGGATCGTTACCGACTATCTGGTCTCACTTGGTATTCCACGAGAAGAGCTCGATCATATCGACACGCTCGTCAACTTCGATTTTGAGCGCTCGACGCCGGCTGGATTTAGGTGCCACGTGTTTGGAGCGCCGGTACCTCCATGCCATCTTATCGAGGTGGCAGAGGGCCTTCTGGTGGTTGATGAGGTCATGTGCTTTGTCCAAGCGGGTTCGTGGATGAGCGAGCCCGAGCAGCTGGAATATGGCTACGAAATCTGCGCCCGATACCATTTGAATCATCTGTCGACAGGCGATTATATCGAGATGGGTCAGAGGTATACCGTTGCCGACTTGATTGCCTATTGCAATGAGAACCGATCTCGTCAGGGGGCTATACGCGCGGCCGCCGTGCTCAAGCGCGTGCACGATGGCGCGCGGTCGCCCATGGAGACGGCCACCGCAATCATGGTCGTAGCAAAACGTTCCCAGGGCGGGCTGGGATACGCCAAGATCGAGCTCAACCATCGGGTCGATGTTCCCAACGAGTTCAAGTATCTCGCAAAGTCCGGGTATTTCGAGATTGACGTATATGCGCCTGCGAGCGGTACGGGGATTGAATACAACGGCTCGGACCATCTTGATAAACAGCGCAGCGCGTCGGATGCGGAGCGTATGACCGTGCTGAGCGCGCTGGGCTTTAGGATGATCGTCCTCACCGGGACTCAGTTTGCCCACCAGCTGCAATTGCACCGGGCGATGAACGCCATCGCGCTCGCTATGGGCCTCAAGCGCGACCGAAGCGAAGCGTTCCAGAAACGTCAGAACGACCTGCGAGAATTCGTGATTCGACACTGGGACGGCGGTAGCGCGCAGAGATGTGGTGATGGTTTGTGTGCTGAGGATGGGCTTGGGAAGTCCGTTTTGCTCGAAGTGACCTGTCCTGTCGTACGGGTGTCGGCATGATTCTCTCGTGGGGTATTATGTTTTCCGAAGAATAAAACGCTGCGTGAGGGGAGGGCTGCGTGGACGGGCATGTGCAACATGACGGCTTTGGCCGCGATATCAACTACCTGCGCATTGCCGTTACCGACAAGTGCAATTTCCGCTGTATCTATTGCATGCCGGCCGATGGCGTGGCGCCCCGTGCACACGACGAGCTACTCAGCGCCGAGGAAATCGCCCGCTTTGTGCGCTTGGTGGCGGGGGAGGGCATTCGCCGCGTGCGCCTGACGGGCGGCGAGCCACTGGTCAGCCGCCGTATTATTCCGCTTATTCGCGACATCCGCGCGATCCCGCAGATCGAGGACATCTCGCTTACCACCAACGGCGCCCTGCTGCCCAAGCTGGCGCCGCAGCTCAAAGATGCCGGGCTTGACCGCGTCAACATCTCGCTCGACACACTCGACCCCTCGCTCTTTGGAAAGATCACGCGTCTGGGTCGACTCGAGCAGACCATGGCGGGCATCGATGCGGCGCTGGCCTGGGGCTTTGAGCCCGTTAAGGTCAACTGCGTTGTTGTGCGCCGGCTTAACCAGGATGTGGCGGCCCTTGCACGGCTGACCGTCGACCGCCCCATCCACCTGCGCTTTATCGAATACATGCCCATCGGCGACGAGCGCACGAGCTCGCATTGCGCCGTGGACCCGCATGCGCCTGCGCTCAATCCCGAGCTGTGGGACGCGAGCGATACCGTGCCGAGCGACGAGCTGCGGGCGCGCATCAATGCTGGGGCCGTCGCGGCGGGACTGGGCGAGCTCGAGCCGCTCGACATCAACGACGCTCCTGCCGGCGCGGGCCCTGCGCGCTATTGGCACTTTCCGGGCGCGGCGGGAACGGTTGGCTTTATTAGCGCCATGTCCAACCATTTTTGTGCGAATTGCAACCGTCTGCGCCTGACGGCCGACGGAAACGTGCGTCCGTGTCTGTTCAGCGATGCCGAGTATTCGGTGCGTGAGGCGTTGCGCCGTGGTGGTGATATGCAGGTACTTTCGATTTGGCGCGATGCCGTCGCCCACAAACCGCAGGAACACGCGATAATTGAGGGCACACAACGATTTATGTCCCAAATCGGAGGATGATCATATGGCCAAGAGCAGGTACGCCGATGCCACCAAGGCCGCTCGCAGGGCCGCGATGTCTGCCCACAAAGTCACGGCTGCGGCCGGCGATGCCGTTGCAGGCGCGCAGCCGACTACCAGCGCTGCCACCGAGCCCGCCCGCGACGCCCGTCGCGACGAGCTGACGCACGTGGACGCCAAGGGCGAGGTGCGCATGGTCGACGTGTCCGACAAGGCCGAGACCCATCGCATTGCCATCGCCGAGGGCACCATCCTCATGCATCCCGAGACGCAGGCCATGGTGCTGCAGGACCGCGCCAAAAAGGGCGACGTGCTTGCCTGCGCGCGCGTGGCGGGCATCATGGCCATCAAACGCACGAGCGACATCATCCCCATGTGTCATCCGCTGCTCATTACCAAGAGCAAGTGCGACATTGCGCCCATCGCTCCGGCGGCAACTCCGGCCGAGGACGTGCCCGAGGGCTGGGCGCCGGAGCGCGCGGACGGGCAGGTTGGCTTTCATGTGCTGGTCACAGCCGGCGTGACGGGCAAGACGGGTATCGAGATGGAGGCGTTGACCGGCGCGAGTGCCGCGTGCCTAACGATCTACGACATGTGCAAGGCGGTCGATCGCGGCATGGAGATCGTCGACGTGCGCCTGTTGCACAAGGAGGGCGGCCGTTCGGGCGTGTGGGATCGCGCAGAGCGTCAGGCTGCTGCTGTTGAGGCCGTGGGAGCCGCGGGCGTCGCACCCGCGAGCGCATCCGTCGCCGTCGCGCCCGCAGCTCCGGCACCGGCCGTCCCCGCGATCGCGTTTATCGGCTACCAAAACTCGGGCAAGACCACGCTCGTCGAGAAGGTTATCGCCGAGCTCACTCGCCGCGGCCTGCGTGTGGGCTCGCTCAAACATCATGGGCATCACGGCTTTGATATCGATGTGCCCGCCAAGGATACCTGGCGCCATCACCAAGCCGGATCCAAGCACGTGGGACTCATCTGCGCCACGCGCTGGGCGGAGTACGCCGACACGCGCGAGGAGGACGAGATGCCCGCTCGCGAGCTGCTGTCGCGTTACAACGATGTCGACGTGGTGATCATCGAGGGCTACAAGACCGAGGGCTTCGACAATATCGTGGTCGCGCGCTCCGGTGTCGACCGTCTGCGCGGCAAGAGCTCGCTCGACCTAGTCGACGGTCGCACGCTGGCCCTTGCCTGCAACGAGGCCCTGGCGCGTCAGGCCTTCGACGCCGGCTTTGCGACCCGAGCCATCAACATCAACGACGCCCGAGCCATCTGCGACCTCATCCAAGATCACCTTCAGGCTTGACGCTGCGCCGGCCCCAAGCACCCCATCTCGCCCCTCAAGCCGTCGCTCGCGTACCAAAGTACGCGTCGCTCCTCTTTCGGGGCGACCTGGGGCACTTGGAACCGGCTCGCTGCGTTGCCATAACATGCCAAATAGGGACAGGTTTATTTTGGCAGGTTTTATCTGGGCAAACGTCACTTCCACCACAAAGGGGTCAGGCACCTTTGTGGTGGTTTTTGCTTTGCAGTAAAAACCATCACAACATTCGTTGAAAATCGCGATTTTGCCGAAAAACGTCGAATGTTGTGATGGTTTGCGCCCCGGGCCAGGCCACCCTTCGGGTCCGGCCACCACAGAGGGGCCAGGCACCTTTGTGGTGGTTTTTGCTTTGACAGGTCGCCCCTGCGCCTTGGTATACCATGTACGCCGTTCACGACCACACCCCACACCGCCGCACAACCCAGAAAGGCCCCCATGGACACCACCTTCAGCCACATTAAAGCCGTGTTCTGCGATATCGACGGCACGCTGCTCACGAGCCAGCACACGGTGTCCCCGCGCACCGTGGCGGCGATCCGCGCCCTGCGCGAGCGCGGCGTGCTCTTTGGCCTGTGCACCGGGCGCGACGCCCAGGCGACCGAGGCCATGTACGAGCTCTGGGGTATCGAAGGCCTGGTAGACGTGCTGGTGGGCTGCGGCGGCGCCGAAGTCATCGATCGTGCGCACGGCATCAACGAGCTGAGCTATCCGCTGCCGGGCGAGACCATCGCGCGCATTTGCGAGCACATGGCAGACCTGCCGGCAATACCCGTCTGCCCCCGAGACGGCGTGTTCTACGTGCCCGAGAGCAACGCGTGCGTCGAGCACTTGTCGCGTGTCGACGGCGTGCCCTACAAGGTGGTCGACTTTTCCGAGTTTTTGCGCGAGCCGCAGCCCAAGGTGATGTTTACCATGGCGCCCGAGGTAATGCCGCGGGTGATTGAGCGGGCGTCGACGTTTGCCGATAACACTGTTAAGGCGGCGGCTCTGCAAACCACGCAGCGGCTCTACGAGTTCATGGATCCGCGCGTGTCCAAGACGCGCGGCCTTGTGCGCGTGGCGGAGCTCAACGACATGGAGCTCGAGAACATTTGCGTGTTTGGCGATGCCGATAACGACACCTGCATGGTGGCCGACGCCGGCGTGGGCGTGGCCATGGCAAACGGCAGCGACGCCACCCGCGCCGCAGCTGATTTTGTAACCGCGAGCAACGACAAAGACGGCATCGCGATCTTTATCGAGGAGCATCTGCTGTAGCGCATGGGGGGTGCCCACCACAAAGGGAGCAGGCACCTTTGCGGTATCCTCAGACGATTTGGGCGAATTGATGCCTAAAATCTGCGCGAAAATTCAAATTTAGTTGTTTGAACATTATGCTTCTAACCACCGATGGGTTAAAGATATTCTCATCAGTTTGGTAGGATATTCCTCTTGGTTAATGACCTGCCGCTCACGGTCGATTTTCGACCGTTCACAGGATGTTCACTCTTGAACAAAATGTTGTGCAAATAAATAAAATGCTATTAAAAAACTGATAACTGACTTAATTTCCAGTAGAAATAGATATTTCATAGCGAATAAACGAAGGTAAATCCGAGCAAATGTCAAGAGAATTGAGAATTCGCTACAAAACTATCGGCTTTTTTGCTTAGATGTTCAAACAATCGTTACAATATGCATTACTAAGCGTGCGCAATTACAGATTGCGCAGATACGTTTGATAGTGAAAGAGCAGGATCGCGGTCTCTTGGGGAGGAGGCATCGATGACAGCAAATTCAAATAAAGCTAAGCAAGGTAATAAAGCAGCGCATCGTGTGGTAGCGGGTGTTTTGTGCGGAGCTTCTGTCTTGAGCTTGGTACTGTCGCTCGTCATGCCCCCGATCTCGCAGGCCATTGCCAATGATGCCCAGGCAGCTCCTACCGAGGAAACTGTAATGGGGGGGGGTTCCTCAAGTGAGTCTACTGGTGTAGACAACACTACCAACGGGGATACCGAAAACCAGAATAGCGACGAGGTCGACGGCGGCGAGGCCGACTCTTCAAATGGTGTTGAGCAGGGTCAGTCTGAGGATCAGCCTGAGGGCGAGTTGCAGGTCGAAGACGGCGAGTCGTCGGATGACGGCGCCGTTATGGCAGCTGCGGAAGGTGGGCAAACCGAAGCGGCGCCCGTCGAGATAAATAGCGCTGACGATTTGAAAAACAAGTTGGAGAATGCAAGCGGTGTCGCTAGCTTCAAGCTTATGAATGATGTCGATACCGGCGGGACAATCCAGCTTGGCAAGGACGGCAGCAAGATCACGCTGGATCTAAACGGTCACAAAATTAAACACGAGAGCTCGAGCCAGCCCCTGTTCAACATTACGGGGGGCGCGACGTTAACCGTCATGGATAGTCAGCAAGCTGAAGTGGATGATCCAACGGGCGACAAATATGTATGCTCCGACAACACATCTAGCAAAAATGGCAACCTTGCCTCTGTGGCCCCTGATGAGACTTCTAATATTCCTACAAATCTCACCTACTATGTAACCGGATCGTCCGTAAATCCAGATGGCATTAGCACTACCGAGGCTCTTTATAAACACGAAGCTACCATCGGCGGCGCCATCGTGGCGTGCAGTGGTAACGACCAATTGAAGCTCATCAATCTTTATGGCACTAATGGTAAGGGCGGTACGTTCAATCTTGAAAGTGGCGTGCTGACGCAAGGACAGGGCTGTAAAGTTGCCAACTTGGTCTACGCCGAGAACGGTTCTACCGTCAATATGAGCGGTGGCTACGTTTGCGGTGCCTCTACGGGAACCTCGGGCACCGGCGCTGGCATTATGGTGTCTAATGAAAAGGGTGCTGCTTCGACCCTTAATCTAACCGGTGGCGTTATCGCAGGTAACTACGCTCCCAATGGCGGCGGCGTGTACGCTAAGGGCTCAATGGTCAACGTGGATGGCAGCATTATCTCCGGCAACGGTACGTTTGGTAGCCAGTCTGGCTACGGCGCAGGTATCTGTGCGTTCGAATCAACCGTTAACGTTACGAGCGGCTACATCACCAATAACAAGTATCAGTTCTACCAAGATACCGATTCGACTAATTGGGTGCACAAGGGCGGCGGTTGCCACGGTGGTGGTGGTATTGCTGCTTTTAATGGCGGTAGCCTGAAGATTAACGGTGGCTACATCACCGGTAACTATTCTGCCGAGGCCGGTGGCGGTATTTATGCTGGCGCTTGGAAGCAGGCTCTTTCCACGTTTACGTTCTCTGGTGGAACCATCGCCAGCAATGTGGCGCAAAACTCAGAGGGTGGCGGTATCCGCATTGCTGCGCCTACCGTTGGTGTGTTTGAAGTTGCGAATGGTTCACACACTTATATCACCAACAATACGACCAATACCACTAATGACTGGGGCGGTGGCGGCGTGTTCGTCCAGGGCGGCAACAGTGATGAAAACGTTAATTCAGCGACTCTTAAGATTTACAACGCGCTGATTACTAACAATTCGGCCGAGGGCTATGGCGGTGGCTTCGCTGCCTGCCCGACCGGCAAAACGGCTATTACCGATACCAATGGTATTGCGATTTTCGGAAACTGCGATGAAAACGGCGCCCACCTATCGGGTGGTACTAATGGTAAGAATGAAGATCAGCCCACAACCGTTAAGGGTGGCGAAATCACTGATACCTTCAAGCAAAACGGCCATAAGGATCTATTCCTGATTCGCAAGTCAGATAATAGCGACTACATCGCTGCCGTAACTGGTCAGATGCTTGGTGGCGGCGCTGCCAACTGGAAGGGCACGATCGACGGTCAGCCGCCTACGACCATCGGCAAGTACGAGTGCGCCCAGGATACGTACATGATTGGCCGCGATGCAGATCCTTCAGATGGTGATCAAGGGCTTGCCCTCAATAATGCCACGCTCTTCATTACGGGCAACAAATCCAACGTCCACGGTGGCGGAATCATGACCAATGGTGACGTTGTCGCTGGTTCCACCATGCAGGTGAGCGTGTACCCCAAGATGAAGCTCAATGGCACTAAGGCGCTAATGGGTCGTGCGCTTAAAGACGGAGAGTTCAAGTTCCAGCTGCTCAAACAGGGTACAAACAAGCAGGACCCCTCGTTTGCCGATCACAAGCTGCGACTCAATGGCTGCACAAAAGTTGGCAATGGGGTCACGAATGATGGCGGCGGCAACTTTGCCTTTAATCTGGGCGAGGTCTATTCCGATGACTCGATCGTCTACTACCTCGTTGAAGACCCCGGTGACAATCCCGTTTCTGGCGTGACTTGCGACGAGACTATCTACAAGATAGATCCTAAGGTCGTAAAGGATGAAAAAAAGTCGCATAAGGTGCTTGATATCGAGTACACGTACTATACGGTCAGTAGTGTGGCAATCACCACAATCGCCGCTAATGGTACTACGTCTGTTGCTACGGTTTATCCAATACCCGAAAGTGACGTTGCAAACGTCGCGCTAACAAGCTCAAAGACTTTCACCAACACATACACGCCGTACGACTCCAAGGGTTCCTGGACTCCGGCGGCTACGAAGGTTGTCAAGGGTGGCGAGATGAAGAAGTTTACGCTTCAGCTCGCGACCGACAAGGAGTTCACGAGCATCGTCAACGATAAGTCGACCAAGGCTGACGGCTCCAAGTCCCAGACCTTGGACTTCGACGAGATTGAGTACAAACTCAATCAACTCGAAAAGCTCGAATCTGACCCTACCGGTCGTGGTGCAAGCAAGACCTTCACCTATTACGTCCGTGAACAGCGGCCGACGACGCCGTTCACGAACTACGAGTATGACCAGTCGGTCTATCAAATTACGGTCAAGGCGGCTGATAACTCTAAAGGCAAGATAGACATCTCTGCAACCTACAAGCAGATTCAAGATCGTAATGGTAATTCGGTGACCGACGACACTGAGCATACGTTCACCGACTCCACCCCCACCTTCACCAACACCTACTCCACCTCTTTGCCCCTTTCTGGTATGTCGGGCGTCACTCTGACGTACCTTGCCGGCGCGGCGGTGCTTTGCGCTGCTGCAGCCTGGATGCACATTCGTCGCAAGGCGAATGCGAAGGGAGGTGAGCGTCGTGAATAAGAAAGTTTGCTCCTTCCCGATCTTGTTTGCGCTGCTTGCCCTCGTGGTCGGCACCTGCGCGGTTGTGTTCCCCGCATCCGCGCAGGCTGCGCCGACCTCGACCGGTTCCATCACGGTGAGCGGCACCGTGGCGAGCAGCTACGACGCCTACCAGATCTTTAGCGCCAACGTCATCGATGGCGACAAAGACGCTAAAATCGCCACCGACCTCGCCTGGGCAAGCGATGCCGTGCGCGACGCCGCGCTGCCTGTACTGCACAGCGCCGGCATTTCCAAATCCCAGACCACCGCGCAGGAAGCTGCCGAGTGGCTCAACACCGATTCCCACCTTACGAGCGCGCTGAGCGCACAGCTCGCTCGTTCCCTCCAGAGCTCTGGCGCCGAGCCCGTGGTCCTCAACGCGGGCACGACGGCCGAGCTGCCCTGTGGCTACTGGCTCATCGTCGCCGCCGACAACGCCATCGCCACGGGCGAGGCCGGCACCGCGCCGACCATGGCTCTGGTCGGCGGCGACGATGAGCCAGGAGCCACCTGGCTCTTATACAAATCTGACGCTGCCGCCGCTATAACCTCTGTGTATTTCCT
>OJKO01000587.1_pt1 | contig 14200 bp, 10 predicted proteins | sample 1596541 | NCBI WGS metagenome assembly OJKO01 (sample SAMEA4350163, study PRJEB24818) | metagenome | biome: human; feature: gut; material: faeces | place: Denmark | collected 2013-09
CTCTACGAACTGTTCAGCGATAAGGACAGTTCGTAGAGTGTCCGCTTGGAGATCTCCAGCTTTTGTGCGATCTCATCCACCCGGACGGCACGGATGCCGTTCCGGATGATGAGGTCCCGCGTCGTGCGGATGATTTCTTCGCGTGTTACCCTGCGTTTCATTGTTATTTATCGGTTTCGGATTCGATTTCACGGCCGCCGCCCAGGGCATGGTAGAGATCGACGATAGCCTGAATCTCCGAGAAACGGTCGTTGATTTGCGACAGTTGTGCCGACAGCAGGGTTTGCTGTGCAGTCAGCACTTCGAGGTACGTCGTGCTGCCGTGGCGCATCAGAAGCTGGGTGCTCTCGACGGCAGTTTCCAGCGAAGCGACCTGTTTCTGGCGCAGATCGACTTTGGAGCGTGCCGACTGGCATTTGGCGAGGGCGTTGTTCACTTCGGCTCCCGCGTTGAGCAGGGTCTGCTGGAACGACAGCAGGGCCTCCTGCTGTTGCGCTTTGGCGATTCGAAGCTGTGCCTGGTTTCTGCCCGCGTTGAAGATGGGCTGTACGAGCGATGCCGCAGCGTTGAAGATCCATTTGGCGGGATCGAGCGTCGTAACACCTCCATCGTTGGTCCAACCCAGCGTACCGCTCAGACTGAGGGCCGGATAGAACGCCGACCGGGCTCCGGCCGTGTTGTAAAAGGCCTGTGCCAGCGAGTATTCGGCATTTTTCACGTCGGGACGGTTGGAGAGCATCTGCGCGGGAATGCCGACCACCAGATTCTCCGGAAGAATTTGCTCGTCGAGCGTGCCGCGTTCGAAGCTGCGGGGAGCTTCCCCCAGCAACGACGAGAGGCTGTTTTCCATTTCGCGGATCTGGTACTCCAGGTCGAACAGCGAGGATTCGATCGAATAGTAGCTTGCTTCGGCTTGAGAAACCGCCGCTTCGTTGGTCATACCCGCCTCTTTCATGGCCCGCATCGTATTGACGGTTTCGAGCCATTTTTCAGCGGTTTCTGAAGATATCTCGTACTGAGCGTCGAGCATCAGCAGCGTGTAGTAGAGATTGGCGACGGAGGCGATGACCTGCGTGCGGACAGCCTGTTGGTACTCCTGGCTTTGTGCGAGAAGAGCTTTCGCCCGGCGCTTGCTGTTGGTGAGTTTGCCGAAAATATCGACCTCCCAGCTGGCCGTTGCGGGAACGGTGTAGGTCCACGTGGCGTTCCAAGGGTTGGTCAGGCTGCTCACGCCTCCGTTCGGAGCGAAGTTGAACGAGGGCAGGTATGCCAGGCGTGCCGACTTCAGCGTCGCTTCCGCCTCTTTTACGCGCCAGTAAGCCGACTGGAGGTCGGTGTTGTTGTCCAGTCCCTGCTGAATGAGCTGTTGCAGGTAGGGATCGGTGAACATCTCCTGCCAGGAAATGTTACCCAGGGTCATCGTATCGACCGTTTCGACTCCCTGGCCGTAAAGCCCGTCGGTTTTGATCTCTTCCGGGCGCGTGTAGGGCTTGTAAATGCCGCAGCCAGCCATGGCGGCTGCGGCAAGTATGATGATTAGCTTTTTCATGGTTTACTTCTTCTCTTCGTTTTCTTTTTTGCTGTCTTCGATCTCGGCTTCGATCATCCAGTCGGGAGTGTTCGTGAATTGGATCGGTTTGACCTTCTCCTGCAGGTGCTGGAAGACGATGAACAGGGACGGCACAAGGAACAACAGAGCCAACGTACCGACGATCATACCGCCGACGACGCCCGAACCGAGGGTCGAGTTACCGTTGGCGCCCACACCCGTTGCGATTACCAGCGGGATCATACCGAACACGCAGGTCAGCACGGTCATCAGGATAGGACGCAGACGGGCTTTGGCGGCCGAGAAGGCGGCCTGCGAGAGGCTCATGCCCGACTTGCGGCGGTCTGCCGCGTACTCCGTAATCAGAATCGCGGTTTTCGACAACAGACCGATAATCATGATAAGACCCGTCTGGAGGTAAATGTTGTTCTCCTGTCCGATGAGCTTGACCAGAATGAACGAACCCAGCAGACCGCACGGTACGGCCAGAATGACGGCGAAAGGAATCAGGAAGCTCTCGTAAAGAGCACTCAGAATCAGGTAGATCAGGATGATGCAAATACCGAAGATGATCGCCGTGTTGCTACCTGTCTGACTCTCCTCGCGCGTAAGTCCGCCGAAGTCGTAGCCATAACCCTTGGGCAGCACCTGTTCCGCTACCTCCTCGATGGCCTTGATCGCATCGCCGGTCGAGTATCCGTCGGCGACGGTACCGCTGATGGCGATACTGTTATACATGTTGAAGCGGCTCAATACCTCCGATCCATATACCTTGGTGAGCTTGACGAACTGACTGATCGGTGCCATTTCGCCGTTCTGCATCCGCACGTACACGTTGTTGAGCGATTCGGGATCGAGTCGGTATTTCGGATCGGCCTGGATCATCACGCGATATACTTTCGAGAAGCGGTTGATGTTCGACACGTACTGTCCGCCGTAGTAGCCCGAAAGGGTCGAAAGAATCTCTGTCGGAGAGATACCCGCGCGCTTGGCCTTCGCCGCATCGATGTCCACCATATACTGCGGGAAGTTGATGTTGAAGGTCGAATAGGCCATCTGGATTTCCGGCCGTTGGTTGAGCGCATAGATGTATTGCAAATAGATGTTGTAGAAGTCCGTTATGTCGCCGCCCGTCTGGTCTTGCAGATACATTTCGAAACCGGTCGAAGTACCGTAACCGGTGATCATCGGGGGAGCGACGGCGAAGATCTGCGCGTCCTTGATGTCGGCGGTCCGGGCATAGATTTGGCCGATTACGGCATTCACGGCGTCGGCCTTGTCGGGACGCTCCGACCAGTCTTTCAGTCTGACGATGCACATACCGTACGAGTTTCCCTGTCCGGCGATCATACCGTAACCGGCTACCTGCTGGAAGTCGCGGATCTGGGGAATGCTTTTCAGACGCTCGCCTACTTTGCCCATTATCTTGTTGGTTTCGGCGAGCGAGCTACCCGGAGCCGTCGTTACGTTGATCATGATCGTACCCTGGTCCTCGTCGGGTACCAGACCGGTTTTGGTGTTGTTCATCAGCAGCACCAGCCCGATCATTGCCAGACCCAGCGTTGCCCAGGTGAGCCATTTGTGCTTGATGAATACCATGACACCGCGCTGGTATTTCTTGAGCACGGCGCTGAAGGCCGTATTATAAGCCTTGCGGAACCGGGCCGCGAAGTTGTTCTTCACATTGCCGTCTTCATCTACATAGGGTTTGAGCAACAGGGCGCAGAGCGCCGGGGAAAGAGTCAGTGCGTTGAGTGCGGAGATACCGACGGCGACGGCCATCGTGATACCGAATTGCGTATAGAACGTACCTGAGGTTCCGCCCATCATCGACACCGGGATAAACACGGCCATGAAGACCAGCGTCGAGGTGATGATGGCCGAAGTGATGCCGCCCATGGCATCGACCGTAGCCAGGTACGATGACTTGTAGCCGCTGTCGAAGCGTGCCTGGACGGCTTCGACGACGATGATCGCGTCGTCCACCACCGTACCGATGGCGAGCACCAGCGCGAAGAGGGTCAGCAGGTTGATCGAGAAGCCCGCGAACGAAAGGAAAGCGAACGTACCCACCAGCGACACGAGGATCGAAATGGTCGGGATCAGCGTCGAGCGTATATCCTGCAGGAAGACGTAAACCACTAAAATGACGAGGATGATGGCCTCGATCAGGGTTTTGATCACTTCGTGGATCGAGGCGTACAGGTAGTCATTCACGCTCATCAAGTGGGTTATCTCTACGCCTTTAGGGAGTTCGGTTGCAATTTCATCGAGCATCGCGTCGATTTCCTCGACGGTTTGTGTGGCGTTCGTGCCTGCGGTCTGGAAGACGAGCGCCGAAACGCCGGGATGACCATTGACCATACCGTGATAAGCATAGGAGTCCTGTCCCAATTCAATGTCTGCCACATCTTTCAGACGCAGTACCTGACCGTCAGAAGTAGCTCGGATTACGATCTCCCCGAACTCTTCAGGTGTCATTTTACGGCCACGGTATTTCATGGTATATTGGAACGTGTTATCTGAGTTCTCGCCGAACATACCGGCTGCCGATTCGATGTTTTGTTCCGCCAGAACGCCTGTAATGTCCGAAGGAATCAACTTGTACTGGGCCATGACGTCCGGCTTCATCCAGATACGCATTGCATAATCGCCACCGAGAGCAAAGAATTCTCCGACGCCCTGGATACGCTGGATGCGCGGTTTGATGTTGATATTGAGGTAATTCGACAAGAAATTTTCATCGTATGAATCGTCTGGACTGCTTAGCGTGAAAACTTTCAGCATCGAAGACTGACGCTTCATGGTCGTAACACCGATTTTTGTAACTTCGGCAGGGAGCGATCCGGTTGCCGTCGCTACTTTATTCTGTACGTTGACGGCCGCCATATCCGCGTTGGTGCCCTGTTTGAAATAAACCGTGATCGATCCGCTACCGGCATTCGATGCTTCGGATTTGATGTACATCATATTTTCCACGCCGTTGATAGCCTCCTCAAGCGGAATGATGACGCTCTTCTGGATGGTTTCGGCGCTGGCGCCCGGATAGCTGGCACGCACCATCACCGTCGGGGGCGCGATGTCGGGGTACTGCTCGACGGGGAGCGTCGCAACACCGATAATACCGCCCAGGACGATTACGATGGAAATGACCGCCGCCAATACCGGGCGGTCTATGAAATGTTTTAGTGTCATATTTTACTGCTCTTTTGTAGGTTGTTCTGCAGGAGCGGTCGCGGTCGTTGCGGCTCCTTTGGGTTTGATCGGGGTTCCTTCGCGCATCAGACCGACGCCTTCGGTCACGATGACTTCGCCCGGGGTGAGTCCGGCGGTGACGATGAAATTCTTGCCGTCGCTCTGGGGCGATACGGTGATATTCTGCGAGGTGGCTACGCCGTTCTCGACCTTATAAACGAATTTCTTGTCCTGCAATTCGAAGGTAGCGACTTGCGGAACGGTGACTACGTTTTTGTAGATGTGCGGCAACAGGACATTACCCGAGCTACCGCTGTGAAGCAAGCGTCCGGGATTGGGGAATACGGCGCGAAGCTGTACGCTGCCCGTCGAAGTGTCGATCACGCCGCTGATCGATTCGATGCGTCCCTCCTGGGAGTAAAGCGATCCGTCGTTGAGCACAAGCTGCACGTTCGGCAACGCCGCCAGCGCTTTGTCCATCGAGCCGTATTCACGGGTCAGGTCGAGCAGTTGATTCTCCGTCAGGGAGAAATAAACGTACATATCGGAGTTGTCCGATACGGTGGTCAGCGGTTGGGGAATCGATGCGCTCACCAGGGCACCCACACGATACGGCAGGACACCGACTACGCCGTTGGACGGACTTTTCACTTCGGTATAGGAGAGGTTGTTGGCCGCATTGACGAGCTGTGCCTCGGCCTGTGCCAACTGGGATTTTGCCGTCAGCAGGTTGTTCTGGGAAGTTTGCAGGTCGAACTGCGAAACGACGTTCTTGGCGAACAGCTCTTTTTTGCTGTCGTAGGTCAATTGAGCGGTGGCTACGCTGGCCTCGGCAGCTGCGACGTTGGCTTTTGCGGTTTGCAGGGCTGCCTTGTAGGGCACCTGGTCGATAATGAACAACAACTGTCCCTGGCGAACTACTTCACCCTCTTTAACGCACACTTTGGAAATGGTACCCGATACCTGCGGGTAAATGGCGATGTCCTGGCGCCCACGGATGGTTGCCGAGTGGGTGCTCGGAATCGTTACGTCCGATGTCGAAATTGTCATGACGGAATATTCCGCCTCGCCTCTTGCCGTCGGAGCCTGGCCGCACGATACGGCGAAAGCCATGCAGCTTCCGAACAAGACTGCCTGAATTAACTTCTGCTTCATAGTTTTTTGGTTGATTATTATTACTTTGAAAAAATATTTTCCCGTTAAAAAACTTTTTGTCATGCAAAAGTACCGTAAAATTTAATGTGTAACTTTCTTTCTTGCGAATAATATTGTCACTTTTCGGTATATTTATGCCATATTTGTACGATAATAATATCAGGGGCTTTTCGTTTGTCCAAAAAAGAAGAAATCATTATGTCCGCAGCAAACCCCATAGCTGTTTCCGAAGAGGAACCTTTTGTTATCGGAAAATCCGATCTCGCTTATTTCTTCAATAATCCCTGCCGTTGCGATTGCGCACTGGTTCTGCTTTGTACGAGCGGTCATGCCCAGGTGACCGTCGATCTTCGCCGGGGACCTTTGCAGCTCAATACGATCGTACTCTTACTGCCCGGCAGCGTATTGATGTTCGACGATGCGTCGGCCGACTTTTCGGTGAGGTTCGGCGCCTTCTCTCCCGACCTGTTCGGGGAGGCCGGATTTCGGCTGGGGCTCTCGTTTTTCAGCTTTTTGAAGGAAAATCCCATTTCTCAAGTAAACGAAAGGATGGCTGCCGGATTGTCTACCTGGTTCGAAATAATGGATTACACCTATCAGGATCGGGGTAATATGTTCCGAAAGACGATCGTGAGAAATCGGTTGCAGAATATTATGCTGGAGCTTTACGATAAGATCCAGCGTAAGGTCAGCAGCCAGTGTCCCACGACTTCCAACCGGCAGATGGAGCTGTTTCATCGCTTTGTTTCCCTAGTTCATGACTGTTGTATCGAAGAGCGTGAGGTTTCTTTCTATGCGGACAAGCTCTGTATCTCGACCCGTTATCTTTCCGCCATCGTGCGCCGGACGACGCATCAATCGGCCAAGGAGTTGATCGATAAGATCGTAATAATGGAAATAAAAGTATTGCTTCAGAACACTACCCTGCCCATTCAGGAGATCGCTTATAAAATGCATTTCCCGGATCAGTCTTATTTGGGGCGTTATTTCAAGAAACATACTGGGATCTCTCCATCGGCTTTCCGGCAGGAGAGCCGATAGTTTGCCGACAAGTTGCCCGGAACGATTTTACGGGCGGTCGCCTCGCTTCACCCGTGCTGATTTTTCAGTGCGGGTGAAGCGTTTTTATGGACTTCCACTACGGAGCTCGATGTAGTTCTGTGGCTGGGTTACGAGTATTCCGGAAGACCGGGTTCGGGTCATTTTGAAATGTGGGCATCACCCCTCCCCTCGATCGTGTACAGGCTATCGTACGCTTCACGGCATGCAACGGCAGGTATTGCCTCTGCTTTTTGCGAATGTATTTTCTTTTCTTCGGAAGACGAAAGGCGGAACCTGTCCGTACGGCTGTCCGTTCCCCCATTTTCGGATAATGTTTTGTCTGTTAGCAAGTTGCATAACTATAAACATAGCAAATAAGTTATGGAGTTTTATAGATCAGTATATGCAGACGCCTAATGAAAAACTTCCCGTAATATAATTTATTATATTCGAGTTCATTTCAATTTCTTTACAAAATCGGTATTTTTGTTTGTGGTATTAAAATGACTTGTCGTTATGAAATTATTGATCGTGGAGGACGAATCCTCATTGCGTGAGTTGCTGGCACGTGCACTTCGCAAAGAGCAATATGTCGTGGAAACGGCCAGTACATACGCCGAGGCTTCGGACAAATTGGCAGCCTATTCGTATGATTGTATCTTATTGGACATTATGCTGCCGGACGGCAACGGGTTGCAACTTCTCGAGCGTCTTCGAAGAGCGGATAAACGCGAAAACGTAATCATTATCTCGGCTCGGGATTCTTTGGAAGACAAGGTCCTCGGGCTGAAAGAAGGTGCGGACGACTACCTGCCTAAACCGTTCCATTTGGCGGAACTCTCGGCGCGTATCCAGAGTGTCATTCGCCGTAGTCGCGGTGGCGGGAAAGGCGGCATTGCGCTGGGTAATGTAACGCTCGACCCGGAAAGTTGCCGAGTGGAAATAGACGGCAAGGAGGTCGCTTTATTGAAAAAGGAGTTCGATATTCTTTCGTATTTCATGCAGCGTCCGCGTCATGTGGTCGATAAGGCAGTTTTGGCCGAAGCCGTATGGGGGGATCATGTCGATCAATCCGATAATTTCCATTTCGTTTATTCGCAGGTCAAAAATCTGCGCCGCAAACTCGAAGAGGCCGGAGCCTCGATCGAAATCAAAGCTGTGTACGGTTTCGGTTACAAACTGATTGATTAAGCAATGCATTTATGAAATTGATCTATAACATATCGCTTCGTTTGTCGCTGGTCTTGTTCCCGCTGATCGCTTTATGGGCGGTCGTGTTTTATTTTACCATGATGGACGAGATAAACGATGAAGCGGACGATGCTCTCGAGGATTATTCGGAATTGATCGTAATGAGGGTGCTTGCCGGGGAGCCTTTGCCCCGTTCGAACGAAGGTTCCAATAACAGTTACACGATCATCCCCGTTGAATCCGGATACGTCGCCACCCGTCCTTCGATCGACTACTACGATACCGAGGTGTATATTCCGGAAAAGGATGAAACCGAGCCGGCCCGGGTGTTGGCGACTATTTTTCAGGATAAGGACGGTAATTTTTATGAACTGAAGGTGGCTATGCCTACTTTCGAAAAAGACGATCTGCTGGAAACAGTCATGTGGTGGGTCGTGTGGCTCTATCTTTTCCTTTTGGTGACAGTTTCCGGAACGACCTTGTGGGTGTTCCATAAAAGCATGCTGCCGCTTTATGAGTTGTTGCATTGGTTGGATAGCTATGCTCCCGGGCGCGAAGTCGCGCCTGTGCCGAACGATACCTCTATTACCGAATTCCGTCGATTGAATGTTGCGGCACAGCAGGCCGTGGATCGCTCCGAGGAGTTGTTCGAGCGTCAAAAACAGTTTATAGGCAATGCCTCGCACGAGTTGCAAACTCCGTTGGCTGTACTTGGCGGACGTATGGAGTATCTGCTCGATTGTGCGGACCTGGACGAGGAAACGACGGGCGAAATTATTCAGATGCGGCGTACGCTCGACCATATCGTCCGGCTGAATAAAACGCTGTTGCTGCTTACCAAGATAGATAACGGTCAGTTTCCGGAGAGCACCGACATCGATCTCGTTCCCCTGGTCGAGGAGCGGAAGGCGCTTTATGACGATATATACGGAGAGCATAAAATCCGTTGTCGTCTGCATTTGCCCGGTACCTTCTCGGTCCGGATGGATGAATCGCTTTGTTCGATATTGGTTTCCAACCTGATCAAGAACGCCTACCTTCACAGTGCCGACGGAGCCGCCGTAGATATTCGTATCGAGGGAAATGTATTGACGGTTATTAACGACGGAGTATCGCCGCTTGATGAGAAACATATTTTCGAACGCTTTTATCAGGGGTCGCAAAAAGAAGGCTCGACAGGGCTCGGTTTGGCACTGGTCAAAGCCATAACGGATTATTATCGCCTCGGACTAATTTATTACTTCGAAAATGGCCGCCACCATTTTGGCGTAAGCTGGCGATAATTGGGACGACGATCAGCTGCATTCGAATATGACGACTGTTTTTTGCTGATTTCGGCGATAACCCTCTGTTACCGGTTCTGACTCTGTCCGAAATCCCTTTCTCGGAGGAAAGTCGAAGCATATCGGCCGGTTTCGGATCGGGGTATCGAAATATATAATCGGGTTCGGAAAAAATATTTTGTTAAAATATCGAAATTCCAAATTCGCTCCAAAATCGGTTCTCAATTTTGTACCATACAAACCGATCGGGTGATCTCCCGATAAAAAATATTGAGAAAATGAAGAACACGAGAAAAATGATGGCGTTTTTGATCGGCATCACGCTGCTGACAATCTCGCCGGCTTATGCCGATCACGACCGTGCGGTCACAACCGAACAGATGCCGCGACAGGCGCAAGAGTTCATTGCCCGGTATTTTCCCGGTGAAAAAATCGCCTACGCAAAAAAAGAAAGCGATTTTTTCGAAGTCATTTACGAAGTGATGTTTACGAACGGCAGCAAGGTCGAGTTCCGTCGAAACGGAGCGTGGAAAGAGGTGGATTGCCGTTATTCGTCGTTACCCGCAGGAATCGTTTCGATGCCGATCGAAACCAAAGTACAGGAGCTGTATCCGGGTGCTGCGGTCATCAAAATCGAACGCGACAAGCAGGAGGTCGAGGTCAAGTTGAATAACGGAATGGAGCTGACTTTTGATCGAAGTCATAATTTGATAGGTATCGACGATTGATACCCCGTCCGTTTCCGATAAAGATTTTTCAGGCTGTGATTTCGCAGTACAAATTATTGATAAACATTTAAGTAAACGAAACAATGAATACGAAGAAAAAAACATTATCTGTTTTAACAATGGCTGCGACGGCTCTCCTGTTCGCTGCGTGCGACAAGGATGAAGTCGGAGGACCGGGCGACTCACATATTTCGCAGGAGGTATTGGCGGCTTTTAACGCTCGTTATCCGGGTGCCCAAGATGTACGATGGTCCCTTCGAGGCGACTATGCTGTGGCGAACTTTTTCTTCGAGGCTGCCCGGACGGAATCCAGGGCCAACAATGCGGCATGGTTCGAAAATGCAAACGGACAATGGGCCATGACCGAAACGAATATCGACTTCGCGGCACTTCCGCAGGCTGTCCGGGAAGGTTTCGATGCCAGCAAATATACCGAAGCCGAAGGATGGACCCGTACTGGTAAGGTGGATAAGCTCGAGCGCAAGGAGGTCGTCGGGGCCGGTGGCAGCGAGGGTGTGACCGTTGTCTATGTTATCGGCGTCACCCGCACGGCAGACGGCATAACGACCGGGATGGACCTGTATTTTTCGACCGAAGGCGTATTGGTGAACGAAGTAACCAATGCTGCGGATGATGGTTATGAAGACTATATTCCAGAGAAACCTGCGGCGGGTATCGAACAGCAGATTCAAGGTTACCTCGATGATAACGGCGGAGGCTCGGTGATAGACGTGGACCGGGAATACGGAGGTACGGAAGTCGAGCTTGTTTGCGGCGGTTACAAGCATGAACTCTATTTCGATGCGCAGGGGAACCGCATCTATGCAAAGATCGAATACGGACGTCGGGATATTGGTTCGGCCGTGCCGGAAGCGATTTACAATGCGGTAGCGGCCGACCAGCAGCTGTCGAGCCCCAACGATATCGACGACATCGAAAAATGGTCACTCGATAAGGCTACGGCAGACGGAATCAGCGTTTTCTGGTGTGTCGAAGTGGAGACACGGCATAAAGAGGTAGATATTTACGTAAACGATTCCCCTGTTCGGATCATTCCCCGTCCTGTAATAGATATGGGAAACACGGGAGGTAATGGACTGCCGGTAGAGGATGAGATCGAGCGCTTCCTGAACGATCGTTATCCGGGAGCTAAGGTCGTGGAACGCGACTATGATGACGGATGTCTTGAACTGACGATTCTTCACGAAAATCTCAGGAAAGAGGTGCTTTTCGACGGTCGCAACAACTGGCTCCGCACCGAGTGGGAGCTCCACCGGTTGCCGCAAAATATTTTGGATGCGGTGCAGCAGGCTGGCTATACCCTCGACGACGACGAATTTGAATGCATCGAAACTTCCGGCGGGATGTGGTATGAGTTCGAAGCACGAAAAGACCGTCGAGAGTATGATTTGCGTGTGGATACGAACGGAAATATCGAGGCCTACGAAGATTGATGGATCGGCTAGACAACTTTTGAATTTTTGTATGGCTAATATTCACTTGATTAAAATCAATGTATTATGAAAAAGATGATTTTAGCAGTGGCATTGTTGCTTACAGGCATCGTGTCGGCCCAGGCCGACGGACGCGAGAAACCGATTACGATCGACAACCTTCCTAAAGCCGCGCAGGAGTTTCTCGCTACGTATTTCAAGGATCTGACCGTAGCTTATGCGGTTGAGGAGAGCAAATACTTCGGTTCGGAATATGAGGTGACTTATACCGACCGCACGGAAGTGGAATTCCGTGCCGACGGTCAGTGGTCGGCGGTCGATCGTAAATATTCGGCCGTTCCTGCGGCGATCGTTCCCCAGCAGATCGCGGATTTCGTAGCGAAGATGAACTACCCCGGTCAGTTTATCCGCAAGATCGACCGTGATGCCTATTCGTGGGAAATCGAACTGTCGAACGGATTGGAAGTCGAATTCGATTTGAATTTCAACGTCATAGACTATGATGACTAAAATTCCCGAAGTTTTGAAATCCGGCTCGGGAAAAAGGTGGGTATGGATCACGGGTGTCGTTGCTATATTCGCTCTACTCTTTGCAATCGCATGGAATATAGAGTGTGAAAGAGCCGTAGCGCCACAGGAACTGCCCGGTGAGGCCCGCTCTTTTATCGCACAGCATTATCCGGAAGAGAATCCCGTTTTGGTAATCAAGACGCTCGACGAACTTGCAGTTACGTATAAAGTCGTTTTCGCCGACGGTACCCAAGTGAAATTTCGCCGAAATGGAATGTGGCGAGAAATTAAAAGCCGTTCGCGGGCGGTTCCGTCGGCTGTTGTTCCGGCGCAGATTGCGGATTACGTCGCTCGGAACTTTCCGGGAACCTTCCTCGTCGGAATCGAGCATACTTGCCGGGAATGGGAAGTGAAGTTGAACAATACGATCGAATTGACCTTCGATGACAAGCGTTTCGCGTTGAAAGAGTACGACGATTGATCGATATATTGTTCCGCTTTCCCGGAAATGGGGAGTATATTATTGGGAGGTAAAAACCAGCTTCCGGATCGGAGGCTGGTTTTGCTTTGTGGATGTTATTTCCGATTGCTGAAAAGTGTCGGGTATTTCGCTTTTCGAAAAGCGGTTGCGGAATGTGTATCGTTTACTATTGCGGTTGCGAGTTGTTACGCAGTGTGGTTCAGACGGATTTTTGTTTCCCGTTCCGAAGAATCCAAGGGGGCGACGGTTTATCGCTGCAAATGGTCGTGAAATCGGGTTGCAGCCATCGATGTATCGGAGGTGTTCGTCGAATAATTTTTAAGCTCAATATAGAAATCGGTTCTTGCGGGATGGAGGATGCTTGCGGAAAGGTTAAAACCAAGCCGCCCGGGAAGGCGGCTTGAGAAAAATGGAGAGTTAATTTAGTTGGAATTGGTCGTTTATCGTAAACTTCCGGAAATAAAATTAAGAAAAATTTTTCGAAAAATAAAATTGTTGCGAGAAAAAAATATCGATACACTCCCCGAAAAGAGGAGTGTATCGGCTTTAGGACGTATTCTGGTGTTTCAGAGTGTATGCAAGGAAGGAATCAACCTCCGATCTCGCTCAATTCCAGCCATCGCATGCTTTTGGTGTCGATCTGGTCCATGAGTGCCGTGATCCGCTCCGAAAGCGCCGTAAGCTCTTCGAACGGCAGGTCGCCGGACGAGAGTTTTTCTTCGATCGCGGCTTTCTCCTGTTCTAATTCCGGTATTTCGGCTTCGAGATGCTCCATCTCCCGTTTTTCCTGGAAGGTGAGCTTGCGTGCCGCTCCTGTTTTTGCCGGGGCCGTCCCGGACTTCCGGATCTCCCCGCCCCTGCTTCCGGATGCCGTGCTCTTGGCTTTTTCCTGGGCGACGGCAGCCTGTTTCGCCGCTTCGTAGTCGCGTTTCCAAGCGGTGTAGTCGGAGTAGGTGCCGGCGAATTCGCGGATCTCCCCGCCTCCGCAGAAGACGAGCAGATGGTCGGCGACCTTATCGACGAAGTAGCGGTCGTGCGAAACCACGATCACGCACCCCTTGAATGCTTGCAGGTACTCTTCCAGTACGCCGAGCGTCACGATGTCCAGGTCGTTCGTAGGCTCGTCGAGGATCAGGAAATTGGGACTCTGTATCAGGATCGTGCAGAGGTATAACCGCTTGCGCTCGCCGCCGCTGAGCCTTGCGACATAACTGTACTGCACCTCGGGCGGGAAGAGGAAATATTGCAGGAATTGCGATGCGCTCATCCGGCGTCCGTCGCCCAGGTGGATTTCGTGGGCGATGTCGGTTACGATGTCGATCACCCTCTTTCCCTCGTCGAAGTCCAGCCCTTGTTGGCTGTAATAGCCGAAGCGGACGCTTTCGCCCACTTCGATCGTGCCGCTGTCGGGCTGTATGATGCCGGTGAGCAGCTTCAGGAAGGTCGATTTGCCGCAGCCGTTGTCCCCGACGATGCCCAGTTTATCATACCGGGCGAAGTTGTAGTTGAAACGGTCGAGGATCACCAGATCCCCGAAACGCTTGCAGAGCTCTTTGGCTTCGAATATCTTGGTACCGATGCGCGTAGCCTGAACGTCGAGTTTCAGCGACGCC
>OJKO01000605.1_pt1 | contig 13860 bp, 9 predicted proteins | sample 1596541 | NCBI WGS metagenome assembly OJKO01 (sample SAMEA4350163, study PRJEB24818) | metagenome | biome: human; feature: gut; material: faeces | place: Denmark | collected 2013-09
ATACCGAACGCCCTATTGGTTTGTTCTCTTCGCTCAAAATGGAATTGAGCGTGCTGATCACCATTTCCACCATCATCGCATTCATCATGGCTTGGTTCCTGCTCAAAGTCGGATTGAGCCTGTGGATAGCCATGCCGATCACCCTTGCCGTGGCTTTGGGCATCACCTATTTCTTCTCTAGAGGACTCACCTCTCCCCTGCGCGAGATGCGGGATGCCGCGGAAGCTATGGCGGACGGCGACTACACCGTCCGGGTGCATGTCGATGCCAACAGCCGCGACGAAGTCGGACAGCTGGCTTTGTCTTTCAATGAGATGGCGGAGGAACTGCAGCATGCCGACCAGATGAGACGGGACATGGTAGCCAATGTGAGCCACGAGCTGCGTACGCCTGTATCCGCGTTGCAGGCCATGGTCGAGAACATGGCCGACGGCGTTGTGGAACCGACCCCATCGAATCTGGAAAGCATTCTCAACCAAACGCACCGTTTGTCGGATCTGATCGCGTTTCTGCTTGATTTGTCCCGCATGGAAGCCGGTGCGGCGAGCCTGCAGATCGATAAATTCAATTTCGCGGATTTCATCGACGAAACCGTGGAACCGTTGGAAATCGCCGATGCCGGGCATGCCCACAATATCGAAATCCACGTGCCCGACAACATCGAAATGGAAGGCGATCAGGATCGTCTGCGCCAGTTGTTCACCAATATCATCGCCAATGCGCTCAAACACTCCGCAGACAATACCGCGGTGCTCATCGAAGCGCATGAAAACAAGGATTTCGGCACGATTGTGACGAATGTCGTCAACTTCGGCTCGCAGATTCCCCAAGAAGCGCGGTCCGATATCTTCCGTCGATTCGTCAAAGGCAAGACGGGACCAGGTACCGAATCGGGAGGAACCGGTCTTGGACTGTCAATCGCCCGATGGGCGGCGCAGTTGCATGGCGGCACGGTACGAGTGGTGGATGATCCGCGCGGCGCCGATTTCGAAATCACTTTGCCGAAATATCACATTTCCGATGACGAGTGACGATTTACGCCGTCAAAGGTCTGCCGGCCGGAGTGTGTGCCAACGCCAGCACGGTAATGACCAAAGCTCCCTGTGAAGTTAGAGCGTCAACACAACGACGCATGGTGGCTCCAGAGGTGACGATGTCATCCACCAGAATCACCGCCTTGTTTTGAAGGGTGACGCCCGGACGAACCATGACATGCCCCTTAAGGCGTTGCGCCCTCTGTTCCGTGCCCTTGGTCTCGACGGATTTGCCTTTGATTCCTTTGTTCGTCAACGCATCGCATACCTGTACGCGGAAACCTGTCCGGCACCGTAGAAACGCCGACAACCGTTTTGCCAGCGGCATCATGTGCCGTCGTCCGCGCTGACGCATGGAAGCAATCGACGACGGCGCGGGAACGACCAGTATGGTATCGCAGATCTCACGAACGCCATCCATGGCGTCAATCACACCGGCGCGTTCCGCAAGCCTGCACAACGCATCCGAGAACGGACGGTCGCATTCCTCGTCTCCGTGGTCTTTCCATGCCAGAATCGACTGTCTGGCGGCACCCCGATACCATCCGCACGCGAACCATCGACCCATCTCAGCCGTTTCCAATGGTTGGGACAGTTCGCAGTCGAATGACGCAAGACAGGCATCGCACAACACGTCATCAGGCTTGTCGCATCCCGCACAGCCTCGTGGGAACAACAGATTCGCCATATGCGCGAATGAACCCGCCATCAGATTCACGCCGGCTCCGTCATCGGGACAATCTGGCAATGATCTCGCCGCATAATTTCACGGTATCCGCGGGACCGTTCACTTTGACAGCCCTTGTGCCGGCCTTCGCCGCGGGATAATCATTGCCGTCGGGTTCCATCCGGTCTCCGATGAACACGATCTGGCCGACCTCGATATCGAGAATATCCGCGAGTTCACGGACGGCGAACGACTTATCGACGCCACGCTGTGAGATATCAACACTGCTGGAGCCTCCAGGTCTTACTTCAAGATTCGGTAGTTCGGCAGCAACTGCACAGGCCAATCGGTTCTTCTTCTCGTTGGTGGGGTCCCAAGCCTCCTTGGCCTCGACGGGGGCAAGCTGCCCCAATGCGGAAAAGGTGATCTGACCGCCTCTGTCCTCGATGCGCTCGCCCCAGACATGAGTGGCCCAAATGCCTTGCTCACGAGCATTCCGTTCCAGCGATTCCTTCGCCTTGGCACGGTCCTCGTCGCTTAGATCGTGGGAGAACACTTTCCCCCACCGTTGCCCGTCCCACCGGTAGTAGCGGGTTCCGCTGGTCGGCATGAGGTGAAGTTTCGACTTGTCGGCATGGTCGGACAGCCTGTCCACCACCTGACTTTGCAGCAACGAGTATTTGCCGCCGGTGATCACCGCGACGTCAATCAATGATGTCAATGCAGAGAAGCATTCGGCCATGTCCGCTTTCATAGGTTTCTTGGACCGCGCCAACGTGTTGTCGAGGTCAAACCCAATCAGCCGCGCGCCTTCGCACAGCATGTTGACATCAACGATGTTCCAATAAGGTACGGAAATATCCGCCATGATCATTTCTCCCCTTGTCGAGCAGCCCATACCATGGTATCGCATGTTTCGAATAAGCCCTGATAAGGTAGAAACCATGCAACAGATGCCTTGGGAGACCCCGATATACCGCAACCGCCATGGACGTGGCACGCGTACGCCCATGTTTGGTACCAGACTGCCCCGGTACCGTACCAGAAGCGGTATGTTCGACGATATGCTGGTGGCGCAAATCCGCAGACTCAACGGGGCATGGCCTGAGCTCATAGCTCCGGTCCAATTCGCTGTGGAGGATGTTCCGCCATCCGATCCCGCGCCTTGGGAGGACGTTCCGCATCTTGGATCGCAGTCATTTCCCGCCGGGCACGGCATTCCACCCCGTATCGTGCTGTACCGCATGCCGCTGCAATCGCATGCCCGTAACCGTATGGACCTGCAATTCGCAATCAGGGACGAGGTGGTCTCACGTCTGGCGGAAATCTACGGACGCCGTCCGGAAGAAATAGATCCTGATTGGGGCATGTGACTTTCAACGGACAACAGTCATATCCTGATTCGCCCAGACCTGCTCTCTGGCCTCCTTCAAATCGACGGCGCCGATGATGGCAAGTCCGGCGAGTTTCGCACCGGACACATCTTTCTGTCCGACACGAAGATTCCAGACCACGGCTTGGGCGGGATCCTTCAAACGGATGGCGGCGACATCGCCATCATTAATATCGGCGATGCGCACCGACGTCGAGGCCGAGGGACGGATGGCGATTTCACGCCTGTCCACTTGTTTGCCGTCCGTGTCGTAAGCCGTCATGATCGCTGTCCGATCCTCATCCGCGGTGTTGACGAAGCCTACCGTCGCGGTGGATTGGTCAGGAACCGCGATGGCGGAGATCTTCGCCGGAGCGGACGCATTGACTAGGGCGAAATCGGACTGCCCATCGGGGCCATCGTCTGAAATCTTCGCCGTGGCAGACACCGGTTCGGAAGCGGCTATGGCGATGCCGGTAGCGGATTTTGGAACGTCTCCAAGATCGATGGCGGACGCGCGGTTCGCCTTCAGCTCCTGCTGATTGGTCTGCTGTGCCCCCTTGGAGTCGATCCAGGATACGGTGACATCCGTTTTGCGGGACGTATACAGGTACAGTGTCGCATGGTCTCCGCCATTCAAGCCGTAGAGGGCCAGAGATTTCGCGGAAGCGTTATTCGGAAGCGCGTAATCCGATCCCTTTGAGGTCAATCCGTCCATGGAGACGGTGCGGACGATTGCGGCCACAGGAGTGTCAGTTCCAGTCACCGTGGCATACAGCGCGTCTTGGCCGGAAGCAGCTGCGGAAAGATTCAGTACCGTTTCCTTGCCTGAGGCCACGGTCAGCGTCGATCCGGTGGAGAGCGCCAGCGCGCCGGATTTGTCGGAGCCCCAGATTCTGATGGTCACCGATGTGTCCTTGGCGGAGGGATTGGCCACAACAAGCTGTTGCGTCAAGCCGGTCTTCGTACCGGAAAGCAGGAACGCCTGTTTCAGCGCCGGCACGACGCAGGAGGCTGCTGATACGCCCTTCAAATCACCGTCCGTGGCCCATGACATCACTGAGGAAACCGCGCCGGTACCGTTCGAAGCCGTCAGCAGACGCGTGTCTTGCAATCGGGAGCCGTCATCGACATTGCCGGAAGCCACAAAGATGGCATCGGACGAGTCGTCTTTTTTGTCCAGCATCGACACAGATGCCGTCATGTCGGCTCCCATCGAGGCGACGGATGAATGGAACACCGAACCGAAGGCGGAGTATCTCGCGGAAGACGCGATATTGCCGTTGGATGCCTGGTATTCGCTATCTCCATAGGCATCGGTATCGGCAATGGTCATGCGAGACGGGCAGTACGTCTGCCGCTGCCGGGGGCTGACGGTACGACCCACCGAGGAGCGTTCCACCGTGGGCGTGTCCGCATGCAGCCATGATGGCCGGTATATGAGCGTCACGGCCATCAGGACCACGATGAGCAACACCGAGATTACGGCAAGCGCAATACGCAAAGGCGTATTGGGACGAGAATGTCTGCTCATGCTTCCTCCAGACCCTGACGACGAATGCGCGGAAGCGCCACCAGGCAATACGCTACAAGAACGACGCCCATGCACCACAGCCATGAACGACGCCACACACTTGAGCCGGCCTTATCAAGCCCGCTTCGATCGATATGCTGCTTGGATAGATCCTGAACCGTCAAACGATAATACGTGCCATTATCCAGACTAACGACATTCTGTGTCCCGTCAGAGGCTCCAATGTTCGAATTGAGCTGGTTCGAGGCCTCTCGCTGCGCTTTGTCGCCGTTCTGCTTGATAACGTAAATGCCGCCGAAGCCCAACTTGCCAAGCTCGTTGATGGCATCGGAATCGGCATTGGCCAGCAACTGGGCGCAATCCTGCGCAATGGTTCTGCTGGACCCGTCGGAACGTCCCGAAACCACTTCGACGCGTTGCGCGGGAGAGCTGTCAATCAAGTCGCCACGACCGGTACGCATCACACTGTAGCTGACCGATTCGGCGCTATCGGCACGCAAGGCAAGCACGCGACGTGCATCATCCTGCCCAAGGAAATCGGTCGCCACCATCGGCAGTCCAGCATCGCTGGTCTTTACCTGGCTGTGATCGCATTCGACATAGTTGAATCCCGCACAGGCCACGACGGAGACGGCCAGCAGGCAAACCAATACGGCACGACCCACATGCGAGGCAATCGACACTGCCGTCGAGCCGCGTCCTTCGATTTCGACGGCGCCGGTCTTCTCATGCTGTCTCAGCATGACGAAACGTCGAACCGCGCCGCCCGACATCATGCAGATGCAGGCGAGCAAGCCCATCATCGCATATGTGGTTCCCGGAAGCATGGAACCGGAGACCGGACCATCCACATCGACGGCCACCGCAATCGCCGCGGACAGCAAGGCCGTCGCCAATCCCGCGAACACGGCGACCCACATCATACGGGACACGCGCAGCACGAAAGGCAACACCAATGACACCGCGGCCAGCAATACGATCAACGCCAGTATGGAAACCGCCACATACCGCCATGCGCCACCGTCGGCGCCGATGCCGAACACCCGCAGCAACAGATCGGACAGATTCGCGACGACCGGTTTGCCATCATGCGCGGAGGAGGGCAGCATGACGCTGCCGAACAGCTGACGCCATGTACCGTCGGAAGCGAAACGAACGGCATTGACCAACGTCGGCGCGCATACGAACGCCGCCGGAAGCGGAATCAGAAGCAACGCGGGCTTATGGGAGCGGACGAACAGCAGGAATCCCAGGAAGGTGAGCATCAGCGGCAGCAACAACTGCGGCTGCGCGGCGACGACCGGAATGAAACACAGCGCCGCAACCGCCGCCGCCTGGACCGACGCGTGGGGATTGACCAGATCCTCCGTCCGATACATGCCGACCGCACGGAACGAGAAGGCGAAAGCGGCCGGAAGAAACACCATGACCGTCAGCATCGTGACATCCGCGTCATCATAAAGTCCCATGGACAACGCCAACGCGAACCACGCCAACGCGACCACGCAGCGCACCGCATCCGAGCGGGTGAAGATGCCGGCCAGCGCCCAGAAGGAAAACACCATGAGCGGGGCTGCAAGGAAGAACATCAGTCCGACAGCTCCGGCAACATGTCCACCAGTGAGCACCGACGCCAGCGCAAGCACCAACAGCCATGGCGCGTTAGGCGCACTGATGCCCGTGCCTGAGGCATACGACCATGACGTGGTCGCGGTATGAAGCAACTGGGTGAAGCTCGCGCCCGTGGGCAACAGCTGTGCGGAATACATCGACGCACCCGAACATACGGAACGAAGCACGTCCCAATACAGCACGACTATCCATATGCCGGCAATCAGCGCCGCGCCGAAGGCCAATCCCCATCTACGCAGCAACCGTTTACGCAGATGGTCCTTCTCAAGAGGACTGAGCAGCACGACATCCCTCTGGTCGCGCAACGCACGGCGACGGTCGAGCCATTCCCTGACCTGCCGATGATTCGCAGACAGCGTGGATAGCGATTTAAGCGTGACCTTGCTTTGCCTGCGTAACCGCGCACGGGCGCGCCAAGCACCCCGCAGACGCAGCAGCGCACGCCACGGCATCGCCAGCTCGCAGCATGCATGATACGGCTGTTTGCGCGCCAAGCAAAGCACGGCCAATCCCAACGACTGGATGATGGACCACAGCCAAAGCAACGGCCACCATGAACGGTGCATGTCAGTGTACGCGTATTTGGCATTCGCCTCGCGTACGGCAAGATACGGATCGATGCGACCGTCCTCGTCTTCCACAGGGCGCCCGTTCTTGGAACGGATTCCTTCGAATCGGGCTCTTCTGTGGGCGATGCGAGCCTGGGGAACCACTACGACACGCCCACCGCCAAGACATATGCGGCGGCACAGGTCCGTGGATTCCGCGAAGGTGCCGAACCAGGGGTCAGCCCCTTCGAACGCACGCAACGTAGCCAACGGCACCAACGCGCCCGATAGGGAGACCGACAGCACATCCTGACGCCCGTCATATTGCTCCTGGTCAGGCTCGCCGTCGACCACCAAGGAAACGACATCATGGTGCCCGGCATACAAACCCACATTGTGCAGGTTCTTCGCCTGCCAATCCAACTGCTTGGCACCGAGCAGCGCGGCTGTCGGCGTGTTTCTCCACGCATCCAGCAACGTCTCGAAGCACCGGTCATCCGCCGGCCGCGAATCGTCATGCAAGGTCCACAACGCGCGGATGCCGGCATCAATGCCGATCTGATCCATCGCACGCGTTACAGCGTCCATGAAGGACGCCGCCTGCTTCACTCCCACCAGAATGACCCTCACCGTTTTGGCTTCCGGCACTTCCGTAAGCACATCCTGTGATGAGTGAATGACATCGAAGGTCATCTGCATGGGCTGCTCGATCTGCCCCGTGCAATCGGCGATAACGATCATTCCTGGAAGCATGCGCTGCGCAAGCACCGCTCCAACGGTAGAAGCGAGGAATCGAAGGTCATGCTGCGCGGTGATCACCGCAGCCACGGACATATCGACGTCCTGCCGATGCGTATACGGTCTGCTGTTCAGCACATCGGTCACGATTGTCTGGATATCGCTGCTGGCGTTAGAATTCATAATTTAAGTGTACGCACGGGACGCACCATGCCTTCAAGCCCGTTCCTTGTGCTCTTTTTTGTAGCGACGACGCTCACGCTCGCTCATACCGCCCCAGATGCCGAAACGCTCATCATGGTCGATGGCCCATTTCAGACACTGTTCACGGACTTCACACTGGGCGCAAACCCTCTTCGCATCCCTGGTGGAACCGCCTTTTTCCGGGAAGAATGCTTCGGGATCGGTCTGCGAGCACAGCGCTTTGTGCTGCCAAGACACGTCATCATCCCGCTTGAACAAACCCCACAGTTCAGCAAGCGGATTCTCAGAAGACTCATCAGTCACGCCCCACATGAGTCCTCCCATAATTGTGTGCGCACCTTTTATGCGCATACTTTCACACCGCTTCAAATTACACACACGCAATGTAATTTTGTCAAGTTTCCCCGTGTCAATGCCTATATTTCAGAAAATCCATGCTAAAGCTCAGCCCAATCTGGGGTCTACAGTCGCAGAATCGGTGAAAATCGGCCATTAACCCTATAATTGCCCATTTGGATAGTGGTAGGTTCTAAAAGCATTGCGTCAAACGCGCATCTCAATCAGGAAGGCAACACCGTGGCAACGTCATCAACCGGCAATAAGCTTCCTAACATCAATGGTCTTCAGGATGCGAAACCACGTCACAGCCTGGGATATCGCGTGCAGCATCACGTCAGGACCGCAGTCGCCGCGGCAATCGCCGCGACTCTGGTGTTCGTCGGCACTGCAGCTGCCGCTACTTGGATGGACGTCAATGGCATCATCAAGAACAATTCGGTCGGCGTGATCGGCCAGGGTTCCCTGAATACGGACGCATCCATCATCGATCCGAACTCCGGCAAGCCGATCGAGTTCGTGCTGATCGGACAGGATTCCCGTGACGGCGCGGAGAACCAAGCCATCGGAGGCAGTTTCGATGACGTCATCGGCAACCATCAGGCCGACACCGCCATGATTGTGCAGATCTCCGCCGACCGCAAGGAAATCAACCTGGTCTCCATTCCACGAGATTCCCTGGTGGACGTGCCTCAGTGCGAAACGTCGAAGGGCACGATTCCCGCACAGTATAACGTCATGTTCAATTCCATCTTCGCAGGTGCCTACAAAACCGGCGGAGATCTCTCCTCGGCGGCCAGCTGCACGCTGAACGCCGTGAACAGTCTCACCGGGTTGAATATTCGGAACTTCATCGTCGTGGACTTCGCCGGCCTGGTCAAGATGATTGATTCAGTCGGCGGCGTGGACCTGTGCATTCCGCAGAACGTCAACGACCCGTACACCGGACTCAATCTCGACAAGGGCATGCACCATCTTGACGGCGTTGCGGCGACGCAGTACGCCCGGATCCGTCACGGCATAGGAGACGGATCCGACACCTCGCGTACCACACGTCAGCAGTATCTCATCAAGCAGCTGATGAGCGAGGCGCTCAGCAAGAATCTGTTCACTGATACCGCGCAGCTGTACCAGCTGGCGAAATCCGCGCTGAAATCGCTCAACATATCCCAAGGCATGGCTGATACCGCGGCTTTGGCGGGACTTGCCATGAGCCTGAAGAATTTCACCATGACCAACCTGCAGACCCAGACCGTCCCCGTGGTCCCAGCACCGTCCGACCCCAACCGTTCCGTCTGGACCGACGAAGCCGACAATCTCTGGGAGAAGATGCGAGCGGGCAAGCCGATTTTCGATACCGCCGATTCAAACTCGGGCGACTCCTCCGACACCAGTTCAGATAATTCAGCCAGCTCCGACGATTCCGGCACGACCGACAGCAACCAGTCGGACACCACTGCCGAGACTCCCGATCCCGTCACGGGACTGATCACCAAATCCGACGGCACGTTGGTCGATCCAAGCACTGGCGGCACCGTCGACCCGGATGACGGCTCCATTCATGACGCGACCACGGGCCAGTATATCGGCCTTGCGGATCGATACCTTAATGCGACCGTATGTGCCGTTCCGGCAAAGAACTGACGTAGACCACGCAATCACGTCCCCTTTCAACGTATGACGCAGGGACGAATCTTTTTGGAGGAACCATGAGTGAAGGCAAAGGAGCAAAAGAGCCTACGAGCGTGCCACCAAGTTTCATTCCGTCATCAGGACGCAAAAAAACCATGCCGTCCACGGATTCCTCCCGCTCGCAAAGCGCACCGAGCCAGCCAGCGAGTTTCGCACCGGCGAAACGTTCCGACCATGCATCATCCGTAAAACCGGCCAAACGCACGGCGCGTCCTTCTTCCTCGGTTCCGCAAAGCTTCCAGCCTGCGGCACGGGCAACGAGCGAGACAAGAAGAAACCCTTCATCATCTCCGGTGTCCTTCGCTCCAGAACATACCCGCACGGCCAATCCAACGCAGCAGTTCCGGGGGTCATCCTCCGTCTCCACGGCGCTCCGATCTGTTCCATCCTCTCCAGCGACGGCTTCCGTGCCAAAAAGAAGACCTCGCGTCGGACATATCGTCCTTTCCATTTTCCTTGTACTGATTCTCGCACTGGGAATAGGGGTATTCTCCGCTTGGAACTGGGTCGATGACCAGCTCAACAAACAGACCTGGCTGACATCCAAAGCGGACACCGCCGGCGAAAGCTGGCTTATTCTTGGCTCCGACGAACGTGAGGGCACCATCGGAGACGCCGGTGACGTCGAAGGTTTCAGAACCGACACCATTCTTGTACTCACCAAGCCGAAGACAGGATCGTCCTCGCTGATTTCCATTCCTCGCGATTCCCTGGTGGAAATCGATGGGAGCTATATGAAGATCAACGCCGTGGCGCAGCTGTACAGCCGCAAACAGTTGGTCAACGAGGTGGAGGACATCACCGGCCAGAAAATCAACCATGTGGCAATGGTCCGCTTCGGCGGACTCGTCAAAGTGGTCGATGCCTTGGGAGGCGTGGACCTATGCTACGACCAGAATGTGAATGACCCTTATTCGGGTATGAACTGGACCGCCGGATGCCACACCGTGGACGGCAACACCGCTTTGGCGTTCTCCCGTATGCGATATGCCGATGTGCAAGGCGATTTCGGCCGTGCCGCACGTCAGCGCCAGGTGATCAACGCCATCGTCAAGAAGGGCGCTTCCAAACAGACGCTCACGAATTTCAACAAGACCAAAAAGGTCGCCGCAGCGGCGTTGAGCTCCGTAACCGTGGATGAGAAAGCATCGACTTCCTCTCTGCTTCGGATGGCGTTGGCTTTCAAAAGCGCCTCAGGCAAGGATGGCATTTCGGGAAGCGTGTATTGGACCGATCCGGACTATTACGTCGATGGGGTCGGATCGTGCGTTCTGCTGGATGACGCGAAGAACATCCAGCTTTTCTCCGAACTCTCACACGGCACGCATTCCGCAGGAACCGTGGGCACGCTGGCCGAACAGCAAAACTGACGACACGCCGGAGGATGTGGATAACCCACATCCTCCGACCACAACCCTCATATTGGCTTGCGGCATGCCGCCGCTCTTGCCCATGCTGGCCGTATGAACAAAAAGGCCCCTCACCGTATAAGCGAACAACATCTCACTGTATTGAGTTGGAGCGCGCCTTTGCTGGCGCAGCTCATCATGCTGATTGTCATGTGTATGCAACGTCATTGGCTCTATGCGGCGATGCTCGCTCCGAGTCTGCTCGGCAGCGCATTGATGCTCATCACCATGATCATGCGCGTCAGGCATGAAGAAACGAACAGCAACACCATTACTGGAAGCGATTCGCCGGTTCCAACGCATCATAACGGAAACGAAATCGACCATGCTCAGCTTTTCGCCGACATGCCGTCCATAAGTTTTGAGCATCTGCATGGCCTGGACAACGACCCGCTCATATGGCGCACCATCGTGCGTAATTGGCTTGTCCGTTCCCCAACGAACGGCATCGGCATGTCAGAACATGGCATATTCCATATAGATCTGGCATCATCCGGACCACATGCCATGGTCGCGGGGACCACAGGCTCGGGGAAATCCGAACTGCTGATCAGTTGGTGCATGGCATTGGCGATTCGGCATAGTCCTCAAACCCTCCATTTCGTCTTTCTGGATTTCAAAGGAGGATCGACCTTCAACGCTTTGGAGCGTCTGCCGCATACCGTGGGCAACGTCTGCGATCTTGACCTCGCCCATGCCGTCCGTGCGCTGAACGCCATAGAACAAGAATTGGCACGCAGGGAGGCCTTGGTAAGTGCCGAACGCGTTTCCAGATTCGACCAGCTTTCCCATCCCCCTGCACGGCTCGTGGTGGTCATTGACGAATTCCATGCATTGCGCGACCGTCTACCCGACTATATGCAGCGACTCAATCGATTGGCGTCGCTCGGACGCTCTTTGGGTATGCATCTCATCGTATGCACGCAAAATCCCATGGGTCAGGTCCATGCCGATATGAAGGCCAACATATCGCTGAGCATCTGCCTACGCGTCACCGACCAAATGCAATCGAATGAACTGATCGGCACCAAGGATGCAGCTTTGATTCCACCGGCCTTCCCCGGTGCCGCTTACTGTCATGACGGTCAACGCACTGTTCCTTTCCGCTGCAGCGCGGTCCATGACATTGATTCCTTGGTGCATGCCATCAACACCGCATCGGCATTCAGCGGCACCACCAATCCCTCCCCTTTGTTCTCCGCGCCGCTCGCACCACATGCAGGCAAAGACGATTTGACGGCGCCACAGCGAGAGGCATGGCACCATGTGCCTTTTGCTTTGAGCGACGACGGTGTACTCATCTCCACCGCATTCCTTGACGTAGGACACGGCAACATCGCCGTGATTGGCGCATGCGGAAGCGGCAAAACCAATCTGCTGCTCTGCTGCGCCAGCCGTCTCTATGAATCCGGTCGCTGCACCATCCGGTTCACACGCAAGACGAACAGCGAATGGACCACCGACGACGGCAGAATATCGCCGCAGCACGAACGCACCATATGGTTCGTGGATGACGCCGACGAATTGCTCTCCCCTTTCGCAGCCATGCCCGAAGCCGATAAGCTCAAGACCGCACTCGCCGATCCGTCCGTCACGGTAATCGCAGCTGTGGAAAAGCCGCAAAGCACCCTACTTGAACGTTGCCTCACACGTGTTGCGTTTCCTTGCGGAGAGAGAGCCACCGATGTGATGATGGGGATTCCCAGCGCGGTTCTCGACGGTTTCGGCGTCGATGACTATGCCATTGCCGGGCGTGGGGTCTTCATCCAACAAGCACGGGCATGTCCCGTGCAATGCGCGGAATTCCAAGGATTCTAAAAAAACCTGGCTTCTTTTGCGAAAAAGTCTTGAAAAATCATCCGATTCGTGGTTATCTAAATAACGGATAGAACGCCACTTATGGCAAGAGGAAGGCGATTACATGAGCAGTGCTTTCGATTGGCGAGCCAAGGCCGCGTGCCGGGATAAGGATCCGGAACTGTTTTTCCCGGTCGGCAACACCGGTGCCGCCTATCAGCAAATCGAAGAAGCCAAGGCCGTTTGCCGTACCTGCAAGGTGATTGACGCGTGTCTGAAATGCGCGCTCGACACCAATCAGGACTACGGCGTTTGGGGCGGTCTGAGCGAAGACGAGCGGCGCGCGCTCAAGCGGCGCGCGATGCGTGCACGTCGCTCGCAGGCCATGCAGATGCAGGTCTGATTCTTTTCAGGGCATATGGAAGGGCCGGTCGGATTCGATGGAATCCGACCGGCCCTTCTATATGCCATTCCAGTTCTAGAGGTCAGTTATCTTGCGCGGCACGCAGTTTCATGTCGAGCACCACACGGGTACCACCACCGCGACGTGGCTCCCAATGCACCGTTCCGCCAAAATCATTGGTGACGAACGTGTTGATGATCTGTGTTCCAAGCCCTGATCCGGAAGAGCGAGCCATGCCATCATGCTCCTCATCCGCCAAGCCGGTGCCATCATCCTCCACCACCACGTTGAGGTTATTGCCACCGCGGCCCACGGAAATCGTGATATGGCCATCCTTGCGGCCTTCGAACCCATGCTCCACCGAATTGGTGATGAGCTCGGTCAGCACGAGGGACAGCGGCGTGGCATCCTGAGCGGGCATCATGCCGCACTTGCCCATGTAGTTGATATCGATGTGCTGGTCTTTCATCGTGGCTAGGTCCACGGCCATGCGG
>OJKO01000611.1_pt1 | contig 13748 bp, 6 predicted proteins | sample 1596541 | NCBI WGS metagenome assembly OJKO01 (sample SAMEA4350163, study PRJEB24818) | metagenome | biome: human; feature: gut; material: faeces | place: Denmark | collected 2013-09
CCCTAAGACTGACGACGGTACAATGCATCTGCTCGATCCTGCTCCCTTCGGACGTATCCTTCCGGCCATGGTCACCCCCATGAAGGCCGACGGAGCCGTAGATTTCGAAGCCGCGCAACAGCTGGCGAGGCAGCTCGTGGCGGATGGTGCCGACGGTCTTGTGGTCAACGGCACCACCGGCGAATCTCCGACCACCCACATGGAGGAGAAGGTCGAGCTGGTTCAGGCCGTCAAGGAAGTCGTGGACGTGCCGGTCATTTCCGGCGCCGGTTCCAACGACACCGCGCACACCGTGCGCATGGTGGAGCAGACCCAGGAGGCGGGCGCCGACGCGGTGCTCGTGGTCGCCCCGTACTATTCCCGTCCGTCGCAGGAGGGCGTGTTCCGCCACTACAAGGCGGTCAACGATTCCGCGGACAAGCCGATCATCATCTACGATGTGCCGGGCCGTACCGGACTGCACATCCAGCTGGAAACCTACCGTCGTATGGCCGAACTCGACCACGTCAAGGCCGTCAAGGACGCCACCGGCGACATCGCAGGCGCGGTGCGCAAGCGCATGGAGACCGGTCTGACCTGGTATTCGGGCGATGACGGCCTGTTCCTGCCGTTCCTGTCCGTCGGCGCCGTCGGCATCATCTCTGTGATCGCGCACGCGGCCGCCGGTCCGATGCGTGACCTCGCCAACGCGTTCGATCGTGGCGATATCCACGAAGCGCAGCGCATCTCCGTGCAGCTGGCGCCGCTCGTCGAAGCGATGAACGGCAATGGCTTCCAGGCCGTGATGGCCAAAGCCTCGCTGAAGGTGCGTGGAATCCTCGACTCCACCGAAATGCGCCTGCCGAACGTCGGTCCGGGCGAAGCGGAACTCGTGCGCGCGGAAAAGGGCATGCGCGCCGCGGGACTGCTGTGAACCGAATCGCATGATGCGACTGGCCTGTCGCGCATGAACGCCGGCAGGCACCCAAATTCCTCGTTTCCGCATAGGCGGAGACAATTAGTAATAGAAATCCAACTAGGAAATGGCTACAGAAGAAACCACAAAGACAACAACACACAAGCGCGGCAGCAAGGCTGCCAAGCGCACTGAAACCGCAGTCAAGGCATCCAAGACCACCAAGGCCGCGAAGTCCGAGAAGACCGCCACCAAGAAGGCCAAGTCCTCCACCCGCAGCCGTGGCAACGGTGGCTCGCGCAACGGCGGCTCCCGTGGCTCCCGCGGCAACGGCTCGAACCGTCGCCCGTCACATTCCGCTCCGCAATCCACCGCGCCCCAGCAGGACGAGGTGCTGATCGCCCCGCCGAAGTACCGCAAGGGCTCCATGCGTATCGTGCCGCTCGGCGGTCTGGGCGAGATCGGCCGCAACATGAACGTGGTCGAATACAACGGACATATCCTGCTCATCGACTGCGGCGTGCTCTTCCCGGAAGAGGAACAGCCGGGCGTGGACCTCATCCTGCCTGACTTCCACTACATCAAGGACCGTCTCGACAAGGTCGAGGCGCTCGTGCTCACCCACGGCCACGAAGACCACATCGGTGGCGTGCCGTACCTGCTCAAGCTCCGCCCGGACATTCCGCTGATCGGCTCCAAGCTCACCCTCGCCTTCGTTGAGGCCAAGTGCAAGGAACACCGCATCAACCCGACGCTCGTCGAGGTCAAGGGACGCGACAAGCTCAAGGTCGGCCCGTTCAACCTGGAATTCGTGAACGTCACGCACTCCATTCCGGACGCGCTCGCCGTGTTCGTGCAGACCCCCGCCGGCTCGCTCATCGACACCGGCGACATCAAGCTCGACCAGCTGCCGCTCGACCACCGCATCACCGATCTGGTGGAATTCGGCAAGCTCGGCGAAAAGGGCGTGGACCTCCTGATGATGGACTCCACCAACGCCGAGGTCCCGGGCTTCGTCAAGCCGGAGACCTCCATCGGTCCGGCGCTCGACCAGGCGTTCGCACAAGCCACGCGCAAGATCATCGTGGCCAGCTTCTCCAGCCACGTGCACCGCGTGCAGCAGGTCGTCGACGCGGCCCACAAGTACGGCCGCAAGGTCGTGTTCGTCGGACGTTCCATGGTCCGCAACATGTCCATCGCAGCAGATCTGGGCTACCTGCGTCTGCCCGAGGACACCGTCATCGACCTGAAGCAGGCCCATGACGTGCAGGACGACAAGCTCGTCTACATGTGCACCGGCTCCCAGGGCGAGCCGATGGCCGCGCTCGGCCGCATCGCCGACGGCAACCACCGCGACATCACCATCAACGAGTTCGACACGGTGATCCTCGCCAGCTCCCTGATCCCAGGTAACGAGCATGGCGTCTACAAGGTCATCAACAAGCTCGTGCAGCTCGGAGCCCGCGTGGTCAACCGAGACAACGCCGCCGTGCACGTCTCCGGCCACTGCAACGAAGGCGAGCTGCTGTACATGTACAACATCGTCAAGCCGAAGTGCGCCATGCCTATCCACGGCGAAAACCGCCACTTGGTGGCCAACGGCATGATCGCCGTCAAGACCGGCGTCGATCCGCAGAACGTCGTGCTGGCCGAAGACGGCGACGTCGTCGACCTGTACCACGGCCAGGCCGCGGTCGTTGGCTCCGTGCCGTGCGGCTACGTCTACGTCGATGGCGATTCCGTCGGCGAACTGACCGACGAAGAACTCGAGAAGCGCCGCATCCTCGGCACCGAAGGCTTCGTGTCCAGCTTCGTGGTCGTCGACACCGAAACCGCGGATGTTATCACCGGCCCGAAGATCTACCTCAACGCGGTCGCGGAAGACGAAAGCGAGTTCGACAAGGTCCGTCACCAGATCGTCGAGCAGCTGCAGGACGCGATGATGCAGGGCACGCGCGACACCTACAAGCTGCAGCAGATCATGCGACGCACGCTCGGCGGCTGGGTGGCACGACAGCTGCACCGCAAGCCGATGATCGTCCCCGTCGTCGCCGACATCGCGCAGGACGTGGACGACGCGATGGGACTGAACGCCGCGAAATAAGCCGTAAATTTACCATAAATTGAATCAAGGCGACGTGATCGGCACAACTGATCGCGCCGCCTTCTGTTACCAGAAAGAAGGAGTGACATGCCAGGAGCAAACCTCACCCGAATCGAAGCGGAAGAACGCAAAAGCATCATCGCCGCGCCAATCCATTACACGGTCAAGCTTGACCTGACCCGCGGAGCCAAGGATTTCGGCTCCGAAACCACCATCACCTTCGACGCGAAGCCGGGGGAGTCAAGCTTCCTTGACCTCATCGCCAACGAAGTCAGCGAAATCACCCTCAACGGTGAAACCCTCGACCCGGCTGAAGCGTACGTGGACAGCCGCATCGAGCTGAAGGGCCTCAAGGAGCACAACGAGGTTACCGTCAAGGCGATGTGCCAGTACTCCAACACCGGCGAAGGCCTGCACCGCAGCGTCGACCCGTCCGACGGCAACGTCTACCTGTATACCCAGTTCGAAGTGCCGGACGCCCGCCGTGTCTACGCCGTGTTCGACCAGCCTGATCTGAAGGCCGTGTTCGACTTCTCCGTGCTCGCCGCCAAATCCTGGATCGTCACGTCCAACATGCCCACCTCCTCCGTGACCGACAACGAAACCGTCACCGAGGAAGGCACGCTCGGCGATCACGCCGCCGAAACCACCAAGCTGTGGGTGTTCGAGCTGACCCCGACCATGAGCTCCTACCTCACCGCCATCTGCGCCGGACCGTACGCCGAATGGCACACCGAATACGCCAATGAGGACGGCCGCACCGTGCCGATGGCCATGTACTGCCGCCAGGCGCTCGCCAAGGCCTTCAGCAAGGACGTCGACTACCTGTTCGACATCACCAAGAAAGGCTTCGCCTTCTACGCCAAGACCTGGGGCGTGCCGTACCCGTACGCCAAGTTCGACCAGATCTACGTGCCGGAATACAACGCCGGCGCCATGGAGAACATCGGCATGGTCACCATCCGCGACCAGTACGTGTTCGAATCCAAGGTCACCGACGCCTATGCGGAACGCCGTGTGGTCACCGTGCTGCACGAGCTCGCCCACATGTGGTTCGGCGACTACGTGACCATGAAGTGGTGGAACGACCTGTGGCTCAACGAATCCTTCGCCGAGTTCACGTCCACCCTCGCCACCGCCGAAGCCACCGAATGGAAGGACGCCTGGGCAACCTTCAGCTCCGGCGAAAAGAGCTGGGCGTTGAATCAGGACCAGCTGAGCACCACCCACCCGATCGTCGCCCCGATCAACGACCTCAACGACACCTACGTCAACTTCGACGGCATCACCTACGCCAAGGGCGCCTCCGTGCTGAAGCAGCTCGTGTACTACGTGGGCCGTGAGAAGTTCTTCAAGGGCATCAACAACTACCTCAACAAGCACGCCTACTCCAACGCCACCCTCGCCGACCTGCTCGCCGAACTGGAACTCACTTCCGGCCGCGACCTGAAGGCGTGGAGCGCCCAGTGGCTTGAGGAATCCGGCATCAACACCATCGCCACCGAAGTCGAAGAGAACGAGGACGGCACCATCAAGCGTCTCGCCCTGCGCCAGACCGCTCCGGCCGAGCATCCCGTGCTGCGCGCCCACCGTCTCGCCGTCGGCTTCTACAACGAGGATCCGGAAACCGGCAAGATCGTGCGCACCGACCGTTTCGAACTGGACGTCGACGGCGAACTGACGGTCGTCGACGCGGCCGCGGGCAAGGCACGTCCGTCGCTGATTCTGGTGAACGACGACGACCTGACCTACACGAAGCTGCGTTTCGACGACAAAAGCCTCGCATTCGCGACAAGCAACCTGTACCGCTTCGACGACGCGCTCGCCCGTTCCGTGATCTGGCTCGCCCTGTGGGACATGACCCGCGACGGCGAACTGCCGGCACGCCAGTTCATCGACACCTCGCTGGCCGCGCTCGCCACCGAACACGAGTCCACCACCTTCCGTTACGCGCTGGCACAGGTCAGCACCACCGCATGGCATTACACCGCTCCGGCAGAGCGTGCCGAGATCGTGAAGCATGTGGCCGCCGAACTGTTCAAGCTGGCGGGTCAGGCCAAGGCCGGCTCCGACGAACAGTTCCAGCTCGTCACCGCCTACCTGGGCTACGGCGAGCCGGGCGACGAGGCGTTCGTCGCCAACGCGAAGGGCCTGCTCGACGGTTCCGTGGCATTCGACGGTCTGGAAATCGACAACAACTTCCGCTGGACCATCATCAACGCGCTGAGCACCGTCAACGCGATCGACCAGGCGGGAATCGACGCCGAACTGGCCAAGCGCGAAACCACCGAGAACCGTGAGTTCGCCTATGGCGCACGCGCCGTGGCCGGTACCGCCGAAGCGAAGGCATGGGCTTGGAACGAGGCCCTGCACAACGACGAGCTGACCAACATGCAGCTTGAGGCTGTGGCCGGTGGCTTCGCAGCCACCCCGCGCGCCGACTTGGCCGAACCGTACGCCGAGAAGTATTTCGAGGTCGCCGACTGGATTTGGGAGCACAAGACCTTCCACATGGCGGAAGCGCTGCTCGAAGGCCTGTATCCGGGCTATGCCGATCCGGCGAAGCTCGTGGAGCTGGGCGACGCCTGGCTCGCCTCCCATAAGGACGCGGACAACGCCTTGCAGCGCATTGTGCGTGGCAACGTCGAGGCTTCTCACCGCACGCTGAAAGTGCGCGACTTCAACGCCGCGCTCTGATAGCAGGGGCGACAGGAACGTTCCCGCTTAAGAGCCGTCATGTCGTCGCACGACTTTGATTTTGGAGGCATTTTTCAAAGTTGTGCGACAAGCGTGCTGGCTTTCATACCCTCTAACTCTTATTTTTTGCTGGTTTTCAACGGAAAATGATAGTTAGGGGGTATTTCTTTATCAAGTGTTGCCGCACGACTTGATTTTCCGCCTTGAAATCAAAGTCGTGCGACACGAAAAGGGCATTGCGCGCCGTGAAATGCTTTGAATTGTGAAGTGTTATGCGATTGCGTCGTCACCTGCTGGTTTCGGCGGCACGGTTGAGTACGATAGGTCACGGAAATATCGTTTGCAGATAGCGAGGATTTGAGACTCATGCCACGTATGTTCGGAACCGACGGCGTTCGAGGATTGGCGAATAGGGATTTGACGGCACAGCTGGCGCTCGATTTGGGTGACGCCGCGGTGCGTGTGCTGGGCGATGACGAGCGGAGCGAATTCGAAAGCCGTCGCCGTGCGCTGGTCGGTCGTGATACACGAGTTTCCGGCGATTTCCTTGCCGCCGCATTGTCCGCTGGCATGTCCGCCGGCGGCTTCGACGTGATCGACGCCGGCATCATCCCGACGCCGGGCGTCGCATACCTGACGTCCGTGCTCAACGTGGAAATGGGCGCGGTGATCTCCGCATCCCACAATCCGATGCCCGACAACGGCATCAAGTTCTTCGCCCGCGGCGGCTTCAAGCTGCCCGACACCAAGGAAGACGAGATCGAAGCGGTGCTCGGCCAGGATTGGGATCGTCCTACCGGCGCCGGCGTGGGTCGTGTCAGCCATGACACCGCCACCGCAACCAACCTGTACATCGACCATCTGGTTTCCGCCATCGCGCCGGTCGGTCCGGACAAGTCGCAGCCGACGCCGCTGAAGGGCCTGAAGATCGTGGCCGACTGCGCGAACGGCGCCACGTCCGTGGTCGCTCCGGAAGCCTTGCGCCGCGCCGGCGCCGACGTGACCGTCATCAACGCGTCGCCGGACGGCTACAACATCAACAAGAACGCCGGCTCCACCCATCCTGAGCAGCTGCAGGCCATGGTCAAGGCCTCCGGCGCCGTCATGGGCGTTGCCTTCGATGGCGATGCCGACCGTTGCCTTGCCGTGGATGAGGATGGCAACATGGTCAACGGCGATCAGATCATGGGCATTCTGGCACGCGCCAAGAAGAACGCGGGCAAGCTCAACCATGACACCCTCGTCGTGACGGTGATGAGCAACCTCGGTCTGAAGTTGGCCCTGCGTTCCATGGGCATCAAGACCGTGCAGACCAACGTGGGCGACCGTTACGTGCTTGAAGAGATGCTGCGAGGCGATTATTCGCTCGGCGGCGAGCAGTCCGGCCACGTGATCAACCGTGAATTCGCCACCACCGGCGACGGCACCCTGACCGCGCTCACCCTGTGCAACGAGGTCGTCAAATCCGGTAAGAGCCTGAAGGAACTGGCCGCCGACTTCCCGCAGCTGCCGCAGACGCTCATCAACGTGCCGAACGTGGACAAGATGGCCGCCAAGACCAACGCCAAGGTGCAGGCCGCGGTGGAACGCGAAGAGAAGCTGCTGGGCGACACTGGCCGCGTGCTGCTGCGTCCGTCCGGCACCGAGCCGCTCGTGCGCGTCATGGCCGAAGCCGAAACCCAGCAGCAGGCAGACGAAGTGTGCGATCGCCTCGCCAAGGTCGTCGCCGACGAACTCACCCTGTAAGAGCCCGCAAGGAGATATGCCCCATGTTCGGACACAACTCGAAAGTGGACCTCGAACTCAACCGCGAGGTCGAAAAGCTCATCAAAACCGGCGGCAAAGAGAAAATCATGCCGATCGTGCAGGCCGGCGAACCGGTATTACGCCAGCAGACCATCGCCTACGACGGCCAGTTGAGCCGCAAAACGCTTGACAAGCTCATCGACACCATGCGCACCACCATGCTGGAAGCGCCGGGCGTGGGCCTCGCAGCCACCCAGATCGGTCTCGGTCTGGCTTTGGCCGTCGTCGAAGACCACGTATGCGAAGGCGACGATGGCGATCCGCGCGAAGCTGCGGAATTCCCCTTCCACGCCATCATCAACCCCAGCTACGAGCCGATCGGCACCGAAACCCGCAGCTTCTACGAAGGCTGCCTGAGCTTCGACGGTTACCAGGCCGTACGCAAGCGTTGGCTTGACATCACCGCCCGTTGGCAGGATGAGGACGGCAACAAGCATGAGGAACATCTGCACGGCTGGCCGGCCCGCATCTTCCAGCATGAAACCGACCATTTGAGCGGTGAACTGTACATCGACCAGGCCGAAATCCGAAGCCTGACCACCAATGAGAACCTTGAGGATTTCTGGTGCGAGGATCCGGTACCGACCGAAGCGGCGGCCGAACTCGGCTTCGAACTGTAATCGCGTAAACGAACGAGACAAGAACGATGAATGCCTCCCAGGCGAACACTTGGGAGGCATTCATCATATTCGGGATTATTGGAATGTTCGAAACATGAGTATTCCAAATATTCCAATATTTCAGTATTCCGGATTCACTAGCACATCGTACGTATCCGTGTTCCGCTCGGCATCCGAACGCAGATCCCAGCCAGGCTTGCGCATTCCATACAACACCAGCGGCGGTAAACCGAGCACAAGCACGACTACAGCCACAAGAATCGCATATGAAACGCTATCCAAACCGGTGAAACCAGCCGGTCTCACGAAAGTCAACACGAATGCCGCGGCGGAAGCGACGAAACCGACGCCCGCGACCAACCGAATCGCAGGAACTCGATACGTGCGGCGGACTTCTGGATGGGTGTTGCGCAGACGAATCGCGGCGGCAAACATCAACATGTACATCACCAGATACAGCGCGGTCGCCATATCCACCAGCGTCGCGAAAGCCGTGTTGCCATTGGGGATCAACACGAACAGCAACGCCAGCACGGTCACGATAATGCCTTGCGGAATCAGAATGCCTTCCTGCACGTCATGGGCATTGCGCTTCTGCAGCGCGGGAGGCATCAGTCCCGTGCGGGCGGCCGCTAGCAAACCGCGAGAAGGACCAGCTATCCAAGCCACCACGGAAGCGAACGCGCCTAGCGCGATGAGCAGCGAAATCACCGGAGTGCCCCAACCCATGCCAAAATGGTCGAAGAACTCCCTGAACGCCAGATTGATGCCGTCGATGAGCCCCAGCTCACGATGCGGCACAGCAAAGGCGATTGCCAAAGTCGGCAGCACAAGTACCAGCAGAATCAGCGCGGTCGCTAGTGCAATGGCGCGTGGGAATTGACGTCCCGGATGCTCCAAGTCGTTGGCATGCACGGCATTGACCTCCATACCCGCGTAGGCGAGCACATTGGATACGATTAGCACAATCGACGCGATGCCCGTCCACGGCGGAAGCAGCGCGGATGCGTGCAGGGAGGTCTGCACTGGCTTACCGATCGCCAGCCAGATAATGCCGAAGACGATAAGCAGCAACGCAGGAAACAGCGTGCCGATAAGTCCCGAAATCGACCCGACCTTGGCGAACAGATTGCCGCCGCGCAACGCCACCATCGTGCTTGCCCAATACAACACGATGATCACCGCGGCCACATATACGCCATTATTGCCCAAGCCACCCATGCCGAACACATACGACAGGCTGACGGCGATGAACGCAATCTGTATCGGATACCACACCACATTCTGAATCCACTGCAGCCAAATGGCGAGAAATCCGATGCGATTGCCGAACGCCTCACGCACCCACACGTACACGCCACCTTTCCAGCCGGTGGCCAGTTCGGCAGCCACCAGCGCGGTCGGCACCAGGAAAACGACCGCCGGAATGAGATACAGCAGAATGGAAGCGAGACCATAATCGGCCATGGCCGGCAGAGAGCGTAGCGAGGCCACCGCCACCACGGTCAACATCGCCAGTTGGCTGACTGTCATCATGGTTTTGCCGGTTTTATTGGCAACGGTTGCCGTGCTTGCGATTGCGCCGTGCCCGTCAGCGCCGTTCCCTCTATTCGCCCCGGCATGCGCAGGTATGCCCGTACGATTGCGGTTTCCTGCGACGGCAGACGGATTGCGTGGCGTTGTTGTCGGTGCCGTCGCAGCGTTCGTCGTGGAACGTGCGGACCCGGGATGTGCAGCTGCGCTTGCATCGTGCGCTACCACAGCAAGCGGCTTTTTCATATGAACTGTCATTGCAGCCAGCTTTCGTAAACATAATCGTTGTGGGAATGAACATGAATTTCCTTAATGCGGGAAACGATGGAATTCGTGGAATGACCGCGAAATATCAGTGGTGGAATCCGGATGCACGAGCCTCGCTTGGCATTGGTGAGCGCAGTCCGTCCAGATACTTCACACACGACTTCAAATCCTTGATGAACGCTTCGGCCATATCGTGGCTGAAACCGTTACGCACCACAATGCGCTGCACGGTCACCTGCGTCAGATCCACCGGCATCGGATAAGCCGGCACCAGCCATCCCTTCATGCGCAGCCGATCCTGCAGATCGTACAGATTCCACTTGCGATCCGGCTTGTCGTTGAGCATCCATGCGAACACCGGAATGTCGGAACCGTCGTTCCACAGCGTAAAATCATCCATCTGCTCGATCTCGCCCGACAGATATTTCGCCACATCATGCGAAGTCTGCTGCACCCTTCGATACCCGTCGAATCCCAAACGCAGGAACATGTAGTACTGCAGCAATACCTGTGCGCCCGGACGGGAGAAGTTCAGTGCGAAAGTCGGCATTTCGCCGCCGAGATAACTCACCTTGAAAATAAGGCTTTCCGGCAGGTCAGCGGTTTCGCGCCATACGACCCATCCCAAACCGGGGTAGACCAGACCGTACTTGTGACCGGAGGTGCTGATGGAGTAAACGCGCTTGACGCGGAAGTCCCATGCGAGGTCCGGCTGGATGAATGGTGCGATCATACCTCCCGAAGCGCCGTCCACATGGATGCGCACATCAAGTCCGGTGCGCTCCTCGATGCGGTCCAGTGCTTCGCTGATCTGTTCGACCGGCTCATACATACCCGTATAGGTCACGCCCATGATGGCCACCACGCCGATGGTGTTCTCATCGACATACTTGTCGAGATCATGGCCGTCGAGCACTTTGTGGTCCTCGGAAATCGGCACATAGCGTGGTTCCACGTCGAAATAGTTGCAGAACTTCTCCCAGCACACCTGCACGGCGCTGCTCATCACCAGATTCGGATGATCGGTCGGCAGGTCGGCCTTTTCGCGGGCTTCCTTCCAACGGCGCTTCAACGCGAGTCCGCCCAGCATGCAAGCTTCCGACGAGCCGATGGTGGAGGTTCCGATGGCATTCATTGGATCGGGCGCATGCCATAGATCGGCGAGCATGTGCCAGCAGCGCGATTCGACTTCGGCGGTTTTCGGGTACTCGTCTTTGTCGATCATGTTCTTGTCGGCCGCCTCCATGTACAGGCGGTTCGCATGATCGTCCATCCACGTGCTCACAAAAGTTGCAAGATTGAGTCGCGCGTTGCCATCCAGCATGGCCTCGTCATGCACCACTTGGTAGGCGGTTTCCGGCAGACTACTCTTCTGTGGAATGGTAAATTTCGAGAACGCCTGGGCTTCCTTCGGACGGGCGAACAGCGGATTGATTTCCACGCTGTCAGGAACAACGCGGTCGTCGGCATTGCCGCAGGTGTTGTCGCAGCAATGCGAATTGTTGTTTTCAGTGGTGGAATGTGTTTCTGACATTGCAGTTCCTTTCGTTGATTTGGAACGTTTATTGCGTTCCGGGATTCAAAAATGAAAGTCGATTCTGGATTTTTGCTGGGAAATGGTCACATTTGCGCTATGTGAAAATTCGTATGGCAACCGCTTCGCACGGAGGTATCCGCGCGCGGTTTCGTAATGAACACCGTCATTCGAACTCGCATGGTTGTGTTCTCACAAAGAGGAATGCGCACGTTGGTTTGTTGCACATTCTTACACGCTGAAGGTGGGTATCGGCTACGATGGGCAGGTATGAACGAATCGACGATGAATCTTTCCTGGCTGGATGACGCGAAGCAGGACATCGAACAATGGTCGGCATCGATGCCGAATGACGCCGACAACCAGCCGATCGACTGGCGATGGGTGTCTTCCCTTGACCTGCGTAACGGCATTGGTGCCGCCACAAGACAGCACGTTGATTTGTTGGCAATGCTGCGGTCCTCGTCGCCGCAACTTTCCGCCCCGCAGCTGCACGCCCTGTTGAAAGATGATCTTGCGATTCGAGATCGGCTCGAACCGACCATCGCGCAGTGCAACAGCACGTTCATGATGGATTACGACCGACTTATCGCTTCCTATCGGCTGCCGCGCGCGCTTGCTTACGCGAACCGTCGGTTGTGCGACGAAATCGCTGTTCTGCGACAGATTGGCGTGGCGATGGGATTGTGGACGGTCACCGAGGAACGACGTGAGCGCGTGACGGTTCCGGTGCTGCTGCCCGGTTCGGCTTTGGCTTCCGAGGGAGTGGCGTTGGATGATATTCAGGATCGAACCGCTGACATCGTTAACGGCCGCGCCGCCCGTCGTGCCGCAGAGAAAAGTCAGAAGCGAGCCAGTGACTATGCCATGTCGCGTGCGAACCTGAGTGGAGTAACCAGTCCGGGCGGCTCCACGTTGTTTGATTACGGTTCGGAAACGAAATCCGCTGAAGCGGCGCAGTTGCGTCGGATGGCTGAATACCGCAAATCGGATTGGCGTGACGCTTATCTTCCTGGACGCGATGTGGACAATGTCATGGGAATCGACATCGAAACCACCGGTACTGACCCGGCGCGTGTGTACATCATCGACGTCGGCTTTGAATATATGAACATGATTTCCCCTCGCCCTGCTGCCGCACCTACTGGATACCAATACGAGCAGAGTTATTACGAAACGGGCGATGCGTATGGTCAGTCGCGTCTGTCGTTCGGCGTTCCTGCCGAGAACGCGACGCTCGGTAATCCGCTGATTCTCGATTTGACCGGTATCGATGTACGTGATCGTGCGTCCGGCTTCCGCCTGTTCGATGAGTGGCCGGAGGCTCAAATCGGTTTGCTGCAGCGATTGGAGCAGCAACCGTACGTAGCGCACAACGCTCGTTTCGAACATAGCTTCTTCATGTTGAATGTGGCTGGATATGCGGAAAGCTACCGTGCGGGCAAGATTACGATTATCGACACGTTGCCGATGAGCCGCCGTTGGGATGAAGGGTCAATTCCGGACGACGAGCATCCGTACGGCAATAACACGTTGGACGCGTACGCCAAACGCCAGGGTGCGCTTGACGAGAGCAAGTCGGAACGTCACCTCGGTTTGGAAGATACGCATATCATGCTGGTTGCCATGAAACATCACTTGGGTGTATTGCATGGCGAAGGCCGCGGTCCGTGGGGTGCGAATGGCAAGTCTGGCATCGGTGGCAAGCATTGCGGGCGCCGCTGGTAGCATTTGCGATTCGTGTCGCAGTTTCCTGGTTCTTCTTCCCGTGACCGTCCCGTTTTGGCTTTCCCTTCCGGCTTTTGTTACCCGTAACGCCGTTTTGCGGTTACAAAATGCGGATGCGATTGCGGATTTGCGGGGATGGAATGGGCGATTGCGGGGATGGTTTCGGTGGTTGCGGGGTTGGTCGGGCCTGGTTTGTCAAGTTTCGACACGCCGATGGAACGTTGGATTTCCAACGGTTCGCGCGTTGTTCATGCGGCCCGGGTTGCGCGGATCGCGATCGTGCTGTAAGTTTATCTCTTGCTGCCGCTCAGCGAGTGGTCCGGTTGGTTCCGGTCCGCGAGGTGGGTGAGTGGTGGTGGTTTGAGAACTCAAGAGCGTATTTGTACTACTTCTTTATAGTCAATGATTGCCAGTTCGTTGCCGGCCACGCTGACGCGTGGTGCCGAGGGATCGGTCAAACGGCGGCGAGGTTTTTGTGCGATGCGCCTTTCCTTATAAGGCGATCGTCAATTTTCTTAGATGAGAGTCACATGTTGGCTTTCCGCATAAGTTTTTTTGTGGAGG
>OJKO01000616.1_pt1 | contig 13697 bp, 13 predicted proteins | sample 1596541 | NCBI WGS metagenome assembly OJKO01 (sample SAMEA4350163, study PRJEB24818) | metagenome | biome: human; feature: gut; material: faeces | place: Denmark | collected 2013-09
ACGGCATACGAGATTTCTGCCTGTCTCGTGGGCGCGGAGAGGTGGATAAGAGACAGGATATGGGATACTATTGATATGAGCCAAATGTGAAATGGTTAGCTAAAGGAGATAAGTATACATATGAAGTTTTGTAAGTTGATTACAGAGGTCGATTTAGAACTGCTCGAAGAGTTAGTCGATAATGGATATCCTGTGGATCGCATTGAAGAGAACGGGCAGGTTTACTACAAAACACCAGCTATGTTATGCCAAAATTTAAAAGTGAATGATGAAGTGAGAAACTACAGCAACGGTTTGATTTCAATGTCCATTGAAAATGTTCGAAAGAAAAAGGGGTTATATAGAACGGGGAATCTATTGATTGATATGGATTCTAACATTATCCAAAAGGGTAAAGAAAAAATCTTTATTCCTAAGGCAAGTTTTACAATAATTTCAACACTGATGGACGTTCCTCACAAAACTGTATCTAGATCGGCGTTGGTTTTTTACTTGGAACAGGCGTATCATCACGAAATATTGGATAACACTTTAACGGTTCATATCGCTTCAATTCGTCGCCTTTTGGGTGATGAATACATCAAAACCCATAAAACTGTTGGCTATTTTTGGGATTTCGATGTTTTTAAAGTGGGATAAAGTTGAAAAATGGCTTGAAAGAAAGGTATAATGTAAAAGTGTTGGAAGGAGATTTAGATTATGCCACATCTATTTGAGTCTAAAGATAGTTTTAAGGAAAGCTTTAAAGAAGCTGTTTCTGATGCCTATGGACGTGATTTTGAAGATACATATCCTGAAGAGAGATATATTGTCCTAGGTAACATGATTCGTGATTTTGCCGGAGAGCATTGGAGAGAAACTAAAAATGCGATCAAGAAAACAGAATCAAAACAGCTTTATTATTTTTCTATGGAATTCTTGATGGGTCGTTTAATGACTAGCAACCTAATGAACCTAAACATCTATGATGTTGTTAAAGATGGTTTAAAAGATTTAGGCATGGACATCAATGAAATGGAAAACATTGAAAGTGATGCAGGATTAGGAAATGGTGGTTTAGGAAGACTTGCCGCATGTTTCATGGATTCATTAGCATCTCTTGATTTGCCAGGACATGGTAGCTGTATTCGTTACCGTTATGGTTTGTTCAAACAAAAAATTGAAAACAACCAACAGGTTGAATTGCCAGACTGCTGGTTAAAGAATGGTAATGTTTGGGAAGTATGGAAACCTCAGCATGCCGTAAAAGTTAAATTTGGTGGTTACGTAGATGGATACATGGATGGATATGGAAAATTCCATGCTCAACATCATCCAGAATTTGTCGTACGTGCTGTACCTTATGATGAACCAATCGTTGGATATCATACAACGACCACAAATACACTTCGCTTATGGGATGCAGAAGTTGATGAAGATTCTGTAAACTCAGGTGGATTAAATGAATATTTGAATCAAGTAACAGCTATTACAGCCAATGTATATCCTGATGATTCAACAATCGAAGGAAAACGTTTACGTTTAACACAAGAATATTTCTTTGTATGTGCTGGAATTGATCAAATTATTCGTTCACACTTACGTGTATACCCAAGCTTAGATAATTTAGGTGATAAAGTTGCGATTCAGTTAAATGATACACACCCTGTATTAGTTATTCCTGAATTAATGCGTGTATTACTAGATGATTACTTCTATGACTGGGATGATGCTTGGAATATCGTGACAAAGACTGTTGCGTATACAAACCACACAGTTATGGCAGAAGCACTTGAAAAATGGCCTCAAGACATGGTTCGTTCATTGTTGCCACGTCTATATATGATCATTGAAGAAATCAACCGTCGTTTCAAATATGACGTAGATCACAGAGGACTATGTGGAATCTTCAACAATGTTTCAATCTTAAAAGAAGGACAAGTTCACATGGCTAACTTGGCTGTTGTTGGTTCTCACAGTGTAAACGGTGTTGCGAAACTTCACTCTGAAATCTTAGTAAATGATGTATTCAAAGATTTTGTGACAATTTATCCAGATAAATTCAATAATAAGACAAATGGTATTACTCACCGTAGATGGTTATTGTTCTCAAACCCTCAATTGACTCAGTTGTTAGAAGAAACAATTGGAGATGAGTTCAAGACAAATCCAGAAAAATTAGAAGATTTAATGGAACACGTTGAAGATGAGGCTTTACAAGCTAAATTCATGGATGTGAAATTAGAGCGTAAAAAGATTTTGGCTGCCTATGTAAAAGAAAACTTAGGTATTGATATTGATGTGAATTCAATCTTTGACTGCCAAGCTAAACGTCTTCACGCATACAAACGTCAATTATTAAATATCTTCCACGTTATGTATTTATACTTAAGAATGAAACAGGATCCTTCATTTAGAATTTACCCTCGTACATTCTTCTATTCTGCAAAAGCAGCAGCAAGTTATGATTTAGCGAAGGAAATTATTAAATTGATCAACATGGTTGCCAATGTTGTTAATAATGACCCAGAAATTTCTAAATACATGAAGGTTGTCTTCATTCCTAACTACTCTGTATCCATTGCTGAAATCTTATTGAATGCGGCAGATGTTTCTGAACAGATTTCTACGGCTGGTAAAGAAGCAAGTGGTACAGGAAACATGAAGTACATGATGAATGGTGCAATCACTCTTGGTACACTTGATGGTGCTAACGTAGAAATCGTTGAGCGTGTTGGATACGAAAATGCAGAAATCTTTGGTTTACATGTAGAAGACATCAATGAACTTCGTCATGAAAACTCATACAACGCATGGAACCTATATAATTCAAGCTACAATATCCGTATGGTAATTGATTCACTTAAAAATTGTACATGGTCAAATGATCCAAACGAATTTAAGTTGATCAACAACGACTTAATGATGCGTAACGATGAATTCTTCGTATTAGCTGACTTTGATGCATATGTATATGCTCAAGAAAAAGTACAAGCTCGTTACATGGACAAGAGTCGCTGGGCTAAGACAATGTTAGTAAACATTGCCAAATCAGGATATTTCTCTAGTGATCGTACAATTAGCGAATACGCTAAAGAAATTTGGAATTTAAAACCATTGTCATTTGAAGACTAATTAAAAAAACAGATCATATTTACCGAACAAGGGTGATATGATCTTTTTTTCATGGTAGAATGGTTTTATGAATGAAATTCTTTTTGCGGAAATCTACTATATATGTGTAGCTATCATGTTGATTCTAGGCTTTAAAACCTATCATTCCATGATGAAAAACAGTCAAAAAGTTAGCTTTTTGGCAGTTGTCTTTGTACATATATTATATTTCCAAACTGATTTAGTACGAATGACGACAAATAGTCAGGACCTGTTTCTAACTGAAATGAGCTTCTTGTTCTTTTCGCTATGCACACTTTCCTGGTTTAATTACATCCAAACAATGCTTGATATTCATTATGAAAAGAAATCGCAAACACTCTTTGCGATGCTTCCTGTGATTATAAGTGTTGTATTATTGTTGATAAATACATTGAATGGGTGTTTATTTCAAATCGATTCATATGGAAATTTTCAAGAAGGACCACTCTATATTTTGTATGTATTTATAAACGATCTCTATTTTATGGTTGGAGCCTATCAAGCTTATGTGTATAGCCGTAAGGCAAAGAATTATCAACAAAAGAAATCAAATCAAATTTTAGGCATTTATATGGTGTCACTATTGTTGATTGGCACAATGCAAGATTTTTTTCGCGACATTCCTGTTTTTTGTGTAGGAACTAGTCTTAGTATCCTTATTGTATATATTAGTTTGGAAGAACAAATGATTTCTATTGATCCATTAACACAATTGAATAACCGTAATCGTATGGAACAGCATTTATTTGAGTGTGTAAGAAGTCAAGATTTAAATATGTACTTGTTAGTGCTGGATGTGAATAGATTTAAGAAAATCAACGATGAGCATGGACATGCGCAAGGGGATTTAGCATTAAAGGCCATTGCGAACTGTTTAAAAGAATCTTGTATTGAAAAAAGTGATTTTATTGCTCGCTATGGTGGGGATGAATTTGTGATTGTGTATAAAGGAAATGATGTAGAAGGTTTGTGCCAAAGAATTCATGCGTATATAAAAAAACTATCTTTTCCGTTTGATTTAGATGTGAGTATTGGATGTGCACCATATCACAAAGATATACATAAATGGAATGATTGGTTTATTGAAGCGGATAAGCAATTATATAACGAAAAGAAAAAATTGAAAGACCGGTGATCCGGTCTTTATTCATACCAAGCAATCGCTCGAATAGGAAAGCCTTCACAGTTTTCAATTTTAAGTGGGAAACAACTAAACCAAAATAAATCATTTCCGCATTGATCTAAGTTGGTAAGATTTTCGATATTCACAATATCTGTATCTTTAAATAATGCTTTGTGTCGATTCAGATTATTATTACGCAGGGGGTCTAATCCCATTACGTCAAAGCCAATGCCTTTAAAGTTTCCTTGAATTATAAGGAAAGTCATTAAAGTAAGTTTCGTCTTTGAAATGTTTGTCCCAACCAAGATTAAAGAAAAGAAAATCAGCCAACTTGGCTTTATCTATATTGATTTTATCGATTGTGATGGCTTGTCCTTCTTTTAAATCTCTACAATCAACGACAAGAGCTTTGCCGATGAATTGTTCTGGGGAAAATTGATCTAAAGTCTTTCTGTTCGCAAAAATATGAGCCGGTGGATCCATGTGTGTTCCTACATGAGAATTGATTTAGATGAATGTTTCTTTAAAACCATCCTTTTCGTAGGTGCTTTTTGTGGTTAATTTTGTGTTTCACTACCCGGAAAGACGGGCATATCTTCCAAAATAGTATGTGTTAAATCAATGACTTTCATAATTTACCTCCAATTACTATTTAACCACATCTTTTATCTGTATTGTGTTAAAATGATAAGTACAGGTGATGAATTATGAAAAGAATATTATTATTAGGAGCTACAGGCTCTATCGGTTTACAAACAGTGGATGTGATTGAACAACATCCAGACCAATTTTGTCTAGTTGGTATTGCGGCTGGACATCAAGTGGATGTAATGCAGAAAATCATTGATAAACATCCTACCATTCAGCTAGCTGGTATTTCAGATGTTTCAAAGGCTAAAGAATTAAGTGGTGTTACTGTTTATAGTGGCAATGAAGCCATGGTTCAATGTATTGAAAACTGTGAATATGATTTGTTGGTGAATGCTGTTGTTGGATTTAGAGGATTAAAGCCTACATTAACATCTTTAAAAAAAGGAATTGATGTGGCATTGGCTAATAAAGAAAGCTTGGTTGCGGGCGGTGTTTTGGTGCGTCAGACATTGCAGGAAACAAACACCAAACTATATCCAATCGATTCAGAACACTCTGCCATCTTTCAATCCTTGCAGGGAAATCGTAGTGAAGATGTGAAGCGTTTAATTATTACGGCAAGTGGTGGTAGCTTTAGAGATAAGACAAGGGATGAGTTAGGTGATGTAACAGTAGAACAGACTTTAAAACATCCAAACTGGAATATGGGAAAACGAATCACAGTGGATAGTGCAACAATGGTCAATAAAGGTTTTGAAGTGATTGAAGCACACTATTTATTTGATTTGCCGTATGAAAAAATCGATACGGTGTTACATCGTCAAAGCATCGTGCATTCTATGGTTGAATACAATGACAACGCAATTATTGCACAACTTGGATCTGCTGATATGCGTTTACCAATTCAATATGCGTTATGTTATCCAGATCGTCCGGTGTTAAAGGAAGATCATCCTTTGGATATGACAAAAACAATGGATTTGAACTTTAAAGAAATGGATTATGTTCGTTATCCAATGTTGAAACTAGCCTATGTAATTGGTAAAAAAGAAGGAAATCTAGGTGCCGTATTTAATGGAGCGGATGAACAGGCAGTACAGCTATTTTTAGATAAAAAGATTTCATTTTTACAAATTGAAGAAAGTATTGAACAAGCTTGTAAGCAGGTAAAATATATTGAAAACCCTACAATTGAACAATTAGAAGCAACGGATGCGTGGGCTCGAAAGTTTGTTGTTGAATATTGGGACTAGACCAATTGATATTTTGGGAGTAAAATAGTGAAATGGAATGGAGGGTTTGTCGTGAATAAAGCAAAGGTTTATTGTGTCGTAAGTGCTGTAGCAGTTTGTGTGGCTTCAAATCCAAATATGGATGTGCTTGCCAAACAAGTACAGCCAGTAAAATTAGAAGAAAAAGCCCAACAGACAATTACTGCAGATGATTTTATCAAACAATATTTGAGTACAAAAGAAATTGTTAAAGATAGTACAAATAAAGATGTAGAAAAATATACATTGATCACTAAGGTGGATGAAAAGAATTATTCTTTTGTATTAGCAGGAGATCAATTGTTCAAAGTCTTGACTAAAGATAATCAGGATCAAATCAAAACAGCTTATGAAGCAGCATACGCAAATGCAGGTATGAAAAAAGCTGAAGGATGTACTTTAAGTGCATATGAAATTGTTGTAGCTGAGGCCAATACATTGGCTAATACATTGATTCTAAACGCTAAAACAGCTTTGGATACATCTTTAAAAGATGCACAAAGTTTAGATTCTACAATCTTTACTGCAAATAGCTATGCCGCTTTAAAAACTGTGATGGATGAATCAAGTCTTTTGGTTCAATCAACAACTTCAACTTTAGAACAACTTACACAAGAGTTAGTGAAGCTGGATAATGCAAAAAAAGCATTGATCAATGTTTCTGGATTAAAAGCTATCGTAGATCAATCAAGTACATATGTAAAAGATAGCTATACTAATAGAAGCTATACGGCATATGAAACAAGTTTGAATGAAGCTAAGCAAGTATTAGAAAATGGTGCAAGTACTGTTGAAGACATTGAAAAGGCACAGTCTGCTTTAAATGCGGCAGCTGCTTCTTTAGTTAAAAAAGCGGATTTCTCTAAATTGAATGAAAAAGTGCAGGAAGCTAGTGAAGTCTTAGAATCCAATAAGGATATGTTTGAAGAAGAGTCTTATAATAACTTCAAGAAAGAATTGGATGATTGTAGTCTTGTACTTTCAAATGATGAATCAACACAGGCAAAAGTGGATGAAATGTTAGCACATCTAAATTCATATTTAGACGATAATACAAACTTTGTATACAAGGTGGTTACTTTAGAAGAAAAGGTTGCACCAAAAGTAGAAACAAGTAATGAATTATTAGTGCAAACACCAGTTGTACAAGAACAGCCGCAAGTTGTGGTTCCAACAGTAGAAACAAAGAATGTGGAAGCTGCAAAAGTGGAAACGGTAGTCAAACAAGAGGTTACAAGTACGGCAGCTAATAATTTCATTAAGACATACTTAACGAGTGCAAGTGGAAATATCTTTACAAGTGCCAACAACTTGAATTATCAAAAGATTCTTTCTGCGATGCCTAGCTGGGTAAAATTATCTGCAACTGATAAAAATGCAGTGAATGCAGAATTGGTGAATAAAGTTGGTAAAAAGTATCAGCGTTTATTGCAGGAAGCACAAAAATTTAGTATGAATGTAGGAAAATATACGCCTGTAAATACATCAACAAACACAAATGTAACGATTTATTCATGGTTATGTATGATGTCTTTAGGTGCATTAGCATTTGCACTAAAACGTTTAAGAAAACAAGATTAAGGGCTATGGCCCTTTTTTTCATGCTTAAAAATTGTTATAATAACGAAAGAAAGGCTTATAATTTTATGAAACAACAGAAATACAATTTTAAAGATCTAACTCTAGCATACTTTCAAAAAAAATCGAAATTGTATCGTGCAGGTGGATATAAATATGCCACTCCATTAAAACGGAATCTAAGAGATTACCAAAATCATTTCTTTGCGTTTTTGATGGATGTCAACATTTGTTTATTGCCTGTTTATATATGGGTTCTTGAGTTTTTATTAATTATGTGTGGGTTGATTCCACCACACTTCTTTGATTTATTATTCTACTTAATGTTTGCCTTGTTATTTGTATCTAGTGTATTATTACTTGCGTTTTTTACAGCACGAACAAATGGGCAGTCATTTGGATATGCCATTATGGATTTGAAATTGGTTCGTAGAAACAAAAAAGAGGCGATGCCAATCAATTTGATCTTACGACAAGCATTGGGATTTGGTCTTCCTTTGATGATTTTAGGGTTCTTCTTTCAAGTGCCAGGAGTCATTTTATGGTGGGTCATCAATGGTATTGTTGTCTTAATCACTCCAAACCAACAAACTCTATTTGATTTGATTTTTGGTTTGGTTCCTGTAAATGAACCAGAGCAGGAAATTCGTTTTGAAACAAAGGCGGAACCAACTTTAGTAAAAGAAGAGTTGGTTGTGACTCCAATCGATTTACATATTCGTTCAAACTACAGTGATGATGGTTATTATGATGTAGAAGAATTATTCAAACAAGCCAAAGAAAATCGCTTGGAAGTTATCTCAATCACAGACCACAACTGTGCAAGAGCGAATGCGGCAGCGGTTCGTTTTTCAAGTTTGTACAACATTCAATATATTCCAGGCGTGGAAGTGGATGCACAATATAAAAGAATGCGAGTACGTATTCTAGGTTATTATATTGACTGGACGAATGAAGTGTTTGAAGTGTTAGAACAAAATTCTTTGAAGCGTGAAAAAGATTTATCCATGGAACGTGTTGAAAAATTCGAAAATTACTCAGGTATTCGTATTGATGTAGATTCATTAATTTCAAATTCTCGTTTCCAAACTATTACACCAGCAGAAATCACAAAGATGGTGTTCCATAACGAAAGAACGCGTTTATTACCTTTTGTGAAGAAGTATATTGATAGTTGTGAAAGTGAGAGTGTTGCGATGTCTCGTTTTGAAACCGATGTATTTGGTAAGAATGGACCTTGTTATGTAAAGGCTAACTATCCGGATGCGAAAGCAGTCATTGATGCGATTCATAGTGCTGGAGGTATTGCGATTTTATCAAGCTGGCATTTAGATTATATTTCGGATGATGTTTTAGAAGAAATTGTGGATTTAGGTATGGATGGAGTGGAATGCTTCTCTAATGATATTCATGAACAAACGGTTGCGGCTGCCTTGAAAATTGTTCAGAAACGCAAATTATTCGTATCTTGTGGTAGTGATTATCATGGTCCTACTAAGCCAAAATATCATATGGGTGTTTCAAATTGTCCTGAAAAAGCTTTACCATTGGTAAAAATTTTGACAAAAGCTGCGAAATAAATTTGCTCAAAATACGTTTTATAGCGTATAATAAACAAGTCAAGAAGCTTAGAAAAGAAGAGTATTTATATGGCGTACTAAAGAGAGCGGATGGTTCGGTGTGAATCTGCGTACAATATATAAAGAAGATGGTCTTGGAGCTTCTTTATCGATAGGTAGGTAAAGACGTATGCTGGCGTTAACAGCTTGAGGTGTGAAAACACAAACTAAGGTGGTACCACGAAGCTTTCGTCCTTGGATGAAGGCTTTTTTTATTTGTATGATAGGAGGAAATAAAGATGACACAAAAGAAAGAACCATTTTATTTAACAACGGCCATTGCGTATACATCAGGTAGACCTCACATTGGGAATACATATGAAATTATCTTGTCGGATGCGATTGCTCGTTTTAAAAGAGCACAAGGATATGATGTATTCTTCCAGACAGGTACAGATGAGCATGGTGTAAAAATTGAAGAAAAGGCAAAAGCTGCAGGTGTAAGTCCACAAGAATTCGTGGATGGTGTGGCTGCTCAAATTAAATCAAACTGGGATTTAATGAATACAAGCTATGATTATTTTGTGCGTACTACAGATGATTATCACGTAAAAGAAGTACAAAGTATTTTTAAACGTTTATACGATCAAGGAGATATCTATAAAGGAACATACGAAGGATGGTATTGTACGCCTTGTGAATCATTCTGGACAGAATCTCAATTGGTAGATGGATGTTGCCCAGATTGTGGTCGTCCAGTTAAGAAGGCAAAAGAAGAAGCTTACTTCTTTAATATGCAAAAGTATGCGGATCGCTTAATTAAATACATTGAAGATCATCCTGATTTCATTCAACCAGAATCTCGTAAGAATGAAATGCTGAATAACTTCTTGCGTCCAGGATTACAAGACCTTTGTGTATCTCGTACATCATTTACATGGGGAGTTCCTGTTGACTTTGATCCAAAACACGTTGTATACGTTTGGATTGATGCATTAAGCAACTATATCACTACACTTGGCTATCATGCCAATGGTGTTAGTGATGAAAAGTTCAACAAATACTGGCCTGCAACACACATTATTGGTAAAGATATTTTGCGTTTCCACACAATTTATTGGCCAATTATTTTAATGGCTTTGGATTTACCTTTACCTAAGAAAGTATTCGGTCATCCATGGTTGCTTACGGGAAGTGACAAAATGTCTAAATCAAAAGGCAATGTGATTTATGCCGAAGATTTAGTGGCTCACTTTGGTGTAGATGCTGTTCGTTATTACTGTTTACACGAAATGCCATTTGCGCAAGATGGAACGATTACTTGGGAATTAATGATTGAAAGAATCAATTCGGACTTGGCAAACATTTTAGGAAACTTAGTATCTCGTACAATTGCGATGTCAAATAAATATTTTGGTGGTTTAGTCACAAATCCAAATGTATGTGAAGCAGTCGATGAAGAATTAAAAGCTTGTGCTTTAGAAACTAAGAAGAAAGTAGAAGCTAAGATGGAAGAACTTCGTGTTGGTGATGCATTAGATGAAGTATTCACATTGCTTCGTCGTACAAACAAGTATATTGATGAAACAATGCCTTGGGTACTCGCAAAAGATGAATCAAAACAAGATCGTTTAGCTACTGTTTTATATAACTTATTAGAATCTATTCGTATTTCAGCAGTATTATTACATTCATTCTTACCTGAAACGGCAGAAAAGATGTTCGCATATTTAAATACAAAAGTAACGGATTTAGATTCTTGTGAATCTTTTGGAAACTTAGAAACAGATATTCATGTAGTTGAAAAGTGTGAACCATTGTTTGCGCGTATCGATGAAAAGAAATTTATGGAAGAGTTTAATAAAGAAAAAGAAGCAGCTAAAAAAGAAGAGCCTAAAAAAGAAGAAAAAGTAGAAGAAGTTACGATTGATGATTTTGCGAAACTACAATTCAAAGTCGGTACGATTGTGAAGTGTGAACCACATCCAAAGGCAGATCGTTTATTGGTTGAACAAATTGATTTGGGTGGTGAAGTTCGTCAAATCGTGAGTGGTATTGCGAAACACTACAAGCCAGAAGAATTGATTGGAAAACAAGTTGTCGTAGTGACAAACTTAAAACCAGTAAAATTACGTGGTGTAGAATCATATGGTATGATTTTGTGTGCTACAGATGATAAAGACTTGTCATTTGTCACAGTCGCAAAAGAAATGCCTAATGGTGTAACTGTTCGCTAATGAATGATAAACAAAAGGTTGTTTTTAAACAATTGCAGCTTGCTGGACTTGGCATTGTCGTCTTTGTGTTTGGCTTGTTGTATCAAGAAAAAGCCATTTCCATTGTAGGAATCTGTATCTTGATCTTTGGCTTATTAAGAACCTACTACATTAAAAAAGTAATTGATAAACTAGATGAGTAAATAATTGCTCATCTTTTTTTGCGCAAAATAAAAAAGGCGATGAACTCGCCTTGATTACTGCATTAAACGATGCATATTTTTAGCCTCATACATAGAATCGTCCATGGCTGATAAGAATGCATCGGTATTTTTACCGTTAAATTTAGCTATTCCAATCGAGAAAGATAAATGGAATGGTTCTTTTGATTTTATATTAAATTGTCGAACATTATATTTAATTTGTTTCTTTAAAGCCAAGGCTTCTTCGTCTGATTTGAGTTTCGCAAAGATCACAAATTCATCTCCACCCATACGAATGGCAACTGAATCTTTATCGATCGAATGTTGTAGAATTTTACCAAACTGTATGAGGGCATAATCACCTTTTAAATGTCCATATGTATCATTAATGGCTTTAAAGTCATTGATATCCATCATGAATCCATATACATGTTTCGTTTTATCGTTTTGTAGCTTATTCAGATAATGGTTCATGTATTTTCGATTGTAAAGTCCGGATAAATCATCAATAAAGGATATAGATATTTGAATTTCAATGTAAACTATGATAAATGCGATTGCGACACATAGCCAAATCGTAGAAACTCCAAAGAAGAAACCTTGAATCATGGTGCCAATCATACAAGGGATGATAAAGTAGTAAATGGGAAAGAATTCTACTAAAATGGAATCATATTTAGCTTTATGAACAGTATATATATTTTCGATATAATAAACAAAGACAAAAATATATAAAATAAAATTCATGGGACCACGAGTATATACATTTTCCTTTGAAATATCAAAGATGATACCCGTTCCCAATAAATTGATAATGATCAAGATTGTGGCAATGATCAATGGAATGGCTAAGATTCTTGATTTCTTCTTGATGCGCTCAAAATTTCTATGAATATGATATTCTACGAATAAACACCAACAATATCCGATGATGCCTGAGCTAGCTGAAGAAATTGTATTTGAGATATATTGTAAAATATGAAAGATAAAACCTGGGCGTGCATCAATGATAAAACTAAGCGTTTCATTGATCGTGGCAATAAAGGTAACTATAAGCATAAAGTTATAGGCTTTTTCATCAAACTGATTCGTTTGCGCAATTCGTATTCGATATAACAATAAGAAGAGTACTAAAAATGCCCCAGTCCCGTTTGCCACCAGTATCTCGGGTATGTTGATCATAATAAACTCCGTTTCTTTATGGTTAGTTACTTTAATCATAATCCTCTTTATAAGAACTTGCAAATGAGAAATTGAATCTTATGTAAATTAAAATTAACATAGATTAAGGATAAATTAAGCGTTGGATAAATGTCTGTTCAATCGTATGTAGTCATATTGTACTTTATTTAAAGCGTTTTATACTAAAGATGTAAGGGAGGTACAGATATGACTATGATTAAAAATTCCGTTGTAGAAATCTTTATTTTACTACTTTGCGCATGTACCGTTTTTATTTATACAATACCAGATACAACTCACACTTGGTTATTAAATTCAGTTGTGATTGTGGTAATGGGCATTTGTGTTCTTAGAATTGCACTTAAAATGATGAATAATAAATAATCTTGGCTTTTCCTAATGGGAAAGCCTTTTCTTGTGGTATATTATACATATGAAAAGATTTTTAAAAGATATTGCACAAGGTATATATGATGGACTACAAGAAAATGAAACTACACATAATCAATACAGTTTTCAAGAAATCTATGATGTAATCCAGGAATTTGTATCCTATCTTTTTGTTGGCTTGATTTTAAGCGTAGGAGCTGTTTTTTGGTATCCCTATTATAAGACGTTTATATCATTGGGTGCGGTACTCCTTCTTGTATGGGCATTTATCTTGTATTATTTTTTAAGTTCGAAAGATTTTAAAAAAATCAAAAAAGAAATGAGGAAGAGGTATGGTGCGCCAGTTCGGTGCAGTTGATTTAGTTAGGTGAAACTCCTGACCTGGTAACTCTTGGAGCAAAGAGGCCAGTATCTAGTCCTTGGGCATTGTATCGTGAGGTACAGTGTTA
>OJKO01000631.1_pt1 | contig 13554 bp, 8 predicted proteins | sample 1596541 | NCBI WGS metagenome assembly OJKO01 (sample SAMEA4350163, study PRJEB24818) | metagenome | biome: human; feature: gut; material: faeces | place: Denmark | collected 2013-09
CTCATACACGGAACCGGTGTAGTAATCAAGACCACGGGCGATTTTCAGATCGGCGATCACGGAGCCCGGACGGATGCGCGCGGCCTCGTCGACGATCATCGCCAGCGTGTCGAGTCCCTGGCGTGCCAACACGTAGGCGTCGGAATCAGACGCGATGTCATGCTTGGCGCACAATGCGTCGAACTTGTCGGACAGTTCCTTGCCGTCGGCGGCGGTCAGCTCGGCCAGTTCGAGGCAGGCACGGGCCTGGGCTTCGTCGGCGCCGCAGCCTTCGACGAGCAGCTTGGCCACCTCATCGGCGCCGATCTTGTCGAGCTTGTCGATCTCACGCAGCACGCCTTCGATATCCGTAAGGCCCAAACCACGGTAGAAGCCTTCGGAGAGTTTGCGGTTGTTCGCATGCACGGTGGCCTTCGGCAGACCGAACTCGCGCAGACGTTCCAATGCGGACACCATGACCAACGGCAATTCGACCTCGTAATGGTCGGGCAGATCGCCATTGCCGATCACGTCGATGTCGGCCTGCACGAACTCGCGGAAACGTCCTTCCTGCGGGCGTTCGCCACGCCAGACCTTCTGAATCTGCCAACGTTTGAACGGGAACGCCAGATCGCCGGAATGTTCGACGACATAACGGCTCAGCGGAACGGTCAGATCGAAGTGCAGACCAAGACGATCCTCAATCGGAGTGTCGGACTCGTGTCCGACTTCCTGAAGACGGCTCAGCAGGTAAATCTCCTTGCTGGTCTCGCCTTTCTTGAGCAGGCTGGAACCCTGCTCAACAGCACGGGTTTCAATGCCTATGAAGCCATTGAGCTCGAATACATTACGGAGCGTGTCGATGACACGCTGCTCCACAACACGTTCAGAGGGGAGCCACTCTGGAAATCCTGAAATAGATGCACCTTTAGCCACGGTTCTCTATAATAAATGAGGTTACGGAAAATGCCGCGCGTTTTTCAAGGTGTGGAAGCGCACGTCACGGACCGTCACCTCTGCACTACATGAAGCTTACGTAAGGAGCTGGCCATGGCCGACGAGAATGTCACCGCGTCCGAGAACACCACTGAAACCAACGAGCAGGCAGCGACGCCCGCAACCCAGGCCAGCAAACCGGCCGTCCCGAGCCCAGCGGCCATGAAGCCGCATGCGCCGAGCCCCGCGGCCTTCGCCAAGAAGGCTCCGCAGCGTCCTGCAACCTCCACCGGATTCTCCGAAGCCGATATCAAGGCCACCGAAGCGTTCGGCCGTGTCGCCGATGACGGCACCGTGTTCGTGAAGGAAGGCGAGGGAGAACGCGAGGTCGGACAGTTCCCGGACGCTTCCAAGGAAGAGGCCCTGGCACTGTATGCCCGTCGCTATCTCGATCTGAAGGCAAAGCTCGACCTGTTCGCCAACAGGCTCAAGTCCAGCAATGTGAAGAACCGTGAGATCGACGAGTCCATCAAGACGCTTTCCGCCGAAATCGAGCAGCCGGCCGTCGTCGGAGATATTGAGGCGCTCAAGTCCCAGTTCGAAGCACTGAAGGAGGCCGGAGCGGCCAAGAAGGCCGAGCTGAGCGAGGCCCACAAGGCCGCCGTCGCCAAGGCGCTGGCCGAACGTACCGCGATTGTGGAGAAGGCCGAGGCTCTGGCCAATTCCCTGGGCGACAACACCAACTGGCGTTCCACCGCTGACAAGTTCCGTTCGCTGTTCCAGCAGTGGCAGGATCACCAGCACAATAGCGTCCGTCTCGACAAGGCCGACGCCGACGCCCTGTGGTCCCGTTTCTCCTCCGCCCGCACTACGTTCAACAGCGCCCGCCGCAAGTGGGCCCAGGGCCGCGATGAGGAGCGCAGCAACGCCAAGGCCGCGAAGGAGGCCATCATCGCCGAAGCCGAGGAGATCAAGGATTCCACCGCTTGGGTGGAAACCTCCCGCAAGTTCAACGAGCTGATGGATCGTTGGAAGAAGGCCGGTCGTGCGGGCCGTCGTGATGATGACGCGCTGTGGGCACGTTTCCGTGCTGCGGCGGACACGTTCTTCAACGCCCGTCAGGCCGATCGCGAGCAGATTAGCTCGTCCGAAAAGGAAAATCTCGCCAAGAAGGAAGAACTGCTGACCAAGGCTGAGGCTTTGGTGCCGGTCAAGGATGAGAAGGCCGCCAAGCAGGCTCGCCAGGCATTGGCCGCCATTCAGGAGGAATGGGATCAGATCGGCTACGTTCCGCGCGATGACATGCACCGCATCGAAAGCCGTCTTGATGCTGTCGACAAGCAGATCAAGGCTATTGAGGATGCCGCCTGGAAGCAGTCCGATCCGGAAGCCGACGCCCGTAAGTCCTCCTTCGAGGAGCAGCTCAACGCACAGCTCGCCGAACTTGACGCCCAGATCGCCGCTGAGTCCGATCCGAAGAAGAAGGCCAAGCTTGAGGCGGAGAAGGCCACCAAGGAACAGTGGCTGAACGCCATCAAGTAATGACACTCCCATAGAGCGATACGGTTGTGGTTCCGCTTGGAAGCGGGCGGAACCACAACCGTCCAGCTGATGGATAGCTGGACGAATAGGCATATGTAAAAAAGACCGGTGGGTTTCATGACATTCCATCATGAAACCCACCGGTCTTTTTGCATACGCGTTGCCGGGGTTCTTACCCCGGCAACGTTGGAAATCAGTTCTGCGACTGCGCGGAATCAGCCGGTTCCGTCGATGCCGTCGGTTCAGTGGCGGCATCGGTTTCAGCGGCCGTTTCGGTCGCCTCCGCCGGATTATCCTTCTGGTTCGGCTCTTCGAAGGCCTCGCCGGTGAACGTGAACTCACCCAGAATGCCTTCGCCTTCGGCGTCCACCCTCACGCGCTGGCCATCTTCGAGGTCGCCCATCAGGATCTTCTCCGAAATGGCGTCCTCGATGTCGCGCTGGATCACGCGACGCAGCGGACGGGCGCCCAGCAGCGGGTCGAAGCCCTTCTGTGCGAGCAGATCCTTGGCCGCGTCGGTCAGTTCGAGCGACATGTGACGGTCGAACAGACGGTCGTTGAGCTGCTTGACATCCAAGTCGACGATCTGACGCACCTGCGGTTCGGTGAGCTGCTTGAACACGATGATGTCATCCAGACGGTTCAGGAACTCCGGACGGAACTGCTGCTTGAGTTCGGCGGAGACCTGTTCCTTCATGCGCTGGTAGCTCGATTCGGTGTTCGTGCCCAGGTTGAAACCGGTGTTGGCGGCCTTGGCGATGTCACGAGTGCCGAGGTTGGTGGTCAGGATGATGATGGTGTTCTTGAAGTCCACCTTGCGTCCCTGGCCATCGGTCAGATGGCCATCGTCCAGCACCTGCAACAGCGTGTTGAAGATGTCCGGGTGGGCTTTTTCGATTTCGTCGAACAACACCACGGAGAACGGCTTGCGACGCACCTTTTCGGTAAGTTCGCCGCCTTCTTCGTAGCCGACGTATCCCGGAGGCGCACCGAACAGGCGCGACGCGGCGTACTTTTCGGAGAATTCCGACATGTCCACGCGGATCAGCGCATCCTCATCGTCGAACAGGAATTCGGCGAGAGCCTTGGCCAGCTCGGTCTTACCAACGCCGGTCGGGCCAGCGAAGATGAACGAGCCAGCCGGACGCTTCGGATCCTTCAATCCGACGCGTGCGCGACGGATGGAACGGCTCAATGCGGACACAGCCTCATCCTGACCGATGATGCGCTTGTGCAGTTCACTCTCCATGCCCATGAGCTTCTTGGACTCGGCCTGGGTGAGCTTGAACACCGGAATGCCGGTGGTCTGGGAAATCACCTCAGCGATGACGTCCTCATCCACCACCATCTTCACATCGGACTCGCCCTCACGCCAAGCGGATTCCTTCTCCTTGCGCTCGGACTCGATCTTCTCCTGCTTGTCACGCAGCTCGGCGGCCTTCTCAAAGTCCTGGTCCTTGATGGCCTGGTCCTTCTCCTCGGCCAGCTTGGCAGCCTTGGCGTCCAATTCCTTGAGCTCCGGCGGAGCGGTGAGCCTGCGGATACGCAGTCGGGCGCCGGCCTCATCGATCAGATCGATGGCCTTGTCGGGCAGGTGGCGGTCCTGAATGTAGCGGCTGGAAAGTTCCGCCGCGGCCTGCAGCGCGCCATCGGTGATCGTCACATGATGGTGGTTCTCGTAACGCTCACGCAAGCCCTTCAGAATCTCAATGGTCTCGGCGATGGTCGGCTCGTGCACCTGGATCGGCTGGAAACGACGTTCCAGCGCGGCATCCTTCTCGATGTACTTGCGGTACTCGTCGGTGGTGGTCGCGCCGATGGTCTGCAGTTCGCCACGGGCCAGCATCGGCTTCAACATATCGGAAGCGCCCAAGGCGCCATCCGCGGAGCCTGCGCCCACGATGGTGTGAATCTCATCGATGAACAGCACGATGTCGCCGCGGGTCTTGATCTCCTTCAAAACCTTCTTCAGGCGTTCCTCGAAATCGCCACGGTAGCGGGAACCAGCAACCATGGAACCGAGGTCCAAGGAGTAGACCTGCTTGCCTTTCAGCGTTTCCGGCACATCACCGGCGTTGATCTTCTGCGCGAGTCCTTCGACCACCGCGGTCTTGCCTACGCCAGGCTCGCCGATCAGCACCGGGTTGTTCTTGGTGCGGCGGCTCAACACCACCATCACACGCTCGATCTCGTTGGATCGTCCGATTACCGGATCGAGCTTCCCAGCGGCAGCCTCAGCCGTAAGGTTGCGGCCGAACTGGTCGAGAATCGCGGAACCGGTCTGATTGCGACGGTCCTGCACGCCACCGGCATTGGCGAGTTCGCCCTTGCCATCGTTCTTGCCGTCGCTGGAATTGCCTCGGATCAGATCGATGGTAGCGCTACGCAGTTCGCCAAGGTTGACATCCATCTTGATCAGCACCTGTGTGCCGACGCCTTCGCCCTCATGAATCAGACCGAGCAGGATATGCTCGGTGCCGATATAGCTGTGCCCCAGCTGCAACGCCTCACGTAGCGACAGCTCCAACACCTGCCTGGCATGCGGGGTGAAGGGAATGTGGCCGTTCGGCGACGCATTTCCCTTGCCGATCATCTCTTCGACCTGCTTGCGGGTGTCGTCCAAGGTCACGCCCTTCGAGGCCAATGCCTTGGCGGCAACGCCTTCACCCTCACGAATCAGGCCCAGCAGCAGATGCTCGGTGCCGATGTAGTTGTGCTGGAGGGTCCGAGCTTCTTCCTGCGCCAACACAATCACGCGTCGCGCACGGTCGGTAAACCGTTCGAACATGCTTGTCCTTCCACTCTTGTTAGTCCTTCAACACTCTACCGATTCGCGGTGACGTTTATTCCGCCGGCGCGTAAATTGCGCTATGGACGCAAAGGAACGGATATGCTTGACTTATGGCAACGACCAAGGAGGTCACCAAATGAGCGACACCATCCTGCAATCGAATGATGTGATGGATTCCCGCCGAGGCGACATCGTCGTCGGCGTCGACGGGTCCGATGAATCCTTCGCAGCCCTGCGTTGGGCTCTTGGCGAAGCATCGCTGACCGGACAGCAGGTGAATGCGGTCTACGCATGGACCCATTCATGGGATATGGGATCCCAGCCGGAAGATGAGGAGCAATGGGCGCAGATGCGTCATGATATCGCCCGTCGGCTGCGCGAATGGGTGGCCCAGGCCTCGCAAGGCATGACGATTGACGAGAACCGCGTCAAACTCACCTCCGTCAAAGCCACCGGAACGGCAGCGCTTCTGGAAATCGGCAAGGACGCCCAACAGATCGTCGTCGGACGTCGTTCGCTTGGACGCGTGGCACGATGGTTTCTGGGATCGCTTTCCGCTTCTCTTGCAGAGGAGGCGAAGGTGCCCGTCACCGTGGTGCGTATCCTCGATGATGAAGAGGCATCCGTGCAGGACGCCATCGCCAATGCGCTTACGCCGACCGAGGAAACGGTCTCCTACACGATGCCGGGTTCTCCCCTGCCTCGGAACCAGCGTCCGGTGGTTGTAGGCGTTGATGGTTCGGAGACCTCCAAACACGCTTTGCGTTTCGCCATCGATTTCGCGGCCCTGCATCACGCTCCCCTGCAGGTCATGTTCTGCTGGCAGCTGAAAGATTTGGGCGTGGTCAAAGGGTATGAGAACGCCGTCGCTCCCATCTCCGTCGGCCAGGCGCAGGCGGAACGCATGCTTGATGAATTGCTCGATTCGGTTCAGGTTTCATCAGCGAACATTCCCGACGATTTCCAAATCGAATCGCACGCTTTCCATATTCCCGCCTCGAAGGGGCTTATCGCGGCTTCCCGCTACGCACGTCATCTAGTGGTCGGTTCGCGCGGCTTGTCCGGTCTGGACGCGCATTTCCTTGGATCGGTTTCCAAGCAAATCATCAACTTCGCAGACTGCACCGTCACCGTCGTGCACTGACCGCATAAAAAAGAAAACAAGATATGAGAGGGCCACGTACACATTCAGGTACGTGGCCCTCTCATATACGATGACGATTATTTGTCGGATTCGGATTGAGCCGACGAATCAGCTTCCGTCATTTCGCTTTCCGTTGTTTCAGCCGCCGCCGGTTCGGTTTCCGCCGATTCGGCTTCTGTTGACTCGGTTTCCACCGATTCGTCTTCCATCGATTTGTTTTCCGTTTGCTCGGTGGTTTCAGCAGTCGGCTCAACTACCGTCTCATCCATCTGTTCGACTGGCTCGTCCGATTCAGTCGGCTCAGCCGTATCAGCCGATTCGGTATCGTCCGACGTTTCCGGCTTATTCTCGTCGACCACGGTGACGGTGGTCTCTACTTCAGGCGCATCGTCGGAGGCCACATGCTCAAGCACATCCTCTTGGCTGGCGTCGTCGTCGATGGTGTTGGCTTCGATGTCCGCGTCCGAACCTTCCTCATCCTCATTCGGATTATGGTCGTCATCGGACGAAAGCTGTTCGATCAGCTCCACGGAGCCCCGCTCGTCACGCGGCGCCTGGGCGATGATATCGATATGCATGTCGTCGAACGCCGGCTTCGACTGCACCCACAGATGCGACGGCTCCGGCGGATCGATTTCGGAATGCTCTCCGCAGCCATGATCGATGGACACGACCCTGCCGTCATCCGGGCTCCACTTGTTGGCGCACACGCCGAACAGCAGGTTCAACTCACCCTTCAGCGGAATGAAGAATCCGCATGTGGAGCAAGGATTGCCGTCGGCCGTCTTGGTGGATAGCGATTTTGGCCCATGTGGGCCTTCGTACCAACGTTTTGCGGTCTGCGACCGGCCAAGCGGAGTCAACACGTGCCTGCGGGACAGGTCGAATTCCTCGACCGCCTCTTCGACATCCTCTTCGGACGTCACAGGCTGTTCGGAATCCTCCGAAACGTCCGTCTTCTCAGACTCATCCGAAGCGTTTCCATCCATCGCCGGTTCCTGTACGGTTTCATCCGCGACTGACGGTTTGTCTTCCGTATCGTCCGATGTTTCGGCATCCTGCGTCTTGCGGAAGCCCTCTTCCATGCGGGGGTCATCGGGATCGGTGCCGATTGAATCGGTCACCGCCAAATCGCCCGGCTCGAGACGGTCCTTCCAAGGAATCCATTTTGGCGGACGCAGGGCCTTGTCGGTCGGGACCAGGGATGATTCGTTGACCGTCCAATGGTCCAGTTCGACATCATGGTATAACGTGACCGACCATTGCCAGCCTTCGTAGCCGCGTACTCGGGATTCGAAGCGGAAATCGGTGACGTTGTCTCCCAGGTCGATGGCTTCCACGAAGTCGCCGACCTGACCGTCCTCGTCGGACACTGTGACAGCGACCGCTTGGGCGATTGCCTTGGGATCCATTGTGGTATCGGACATGAAACTCTATTCCTGTACGTCGAAATTGTCGGCGACCGCGCGCAGAAGCGTGGCGAGCTTCTTGCTTTCAGCCGGTGAAGGATAGCGATGTCGACGAAGCTGATTGCCCGCGGAGTCAAGCAGCTTGATCAGATCCTCCACGATGGCGGCCATATCGTCCGGCTTCGGACGGGTGGCTTTAACCAGCGACGGGGCCGAGGCAACCAACGTCACTCCCATCGCCTGCGGCCCACGACGACCATCAATGACGGAATACTCGACCTTGGCGCCCTTACGCAGCGTCTTCACGCCCTCGGGAAGGGCGGCAGCGGGCAGGAACACATCATCCGTGCTCTCACCCGTCTGAATGAAACCATAGCCTTTGTTCGCATCAAACCAACGAACACGTCCGCTCGGCATTGTCACCTCACATTTTGCTGATCAGATACCTTCACGCGAATAGGTAAAACCATTCGCCCATTTTCAAACCAAAGATACAGTTTAGCGCAAGAGGTGGGCCGCACCCATCCTTCCGCGCCGATAGCGTCTGCTTTCCCGACGGAAAAGAGCGTTATTTCTTTGATTTGCGATTCTTTTTTTCGTTTTTTCGATTCTCGCTCGCCGTAATCGGCTGCGGCTTGGGTTCGACCGGGGCGATCGGCAGCACCACCGTCAGGGTCAGTCCCGTTCCTTCGCTGCCGGATGCGCAGATGAATCCATGATGCGCCTTGACCACGGATTGCGCGATTGCCATGCCGAGTCCCGTACCGCCCTTCTGACGCGCACGCGACGGGTCGGCGGTGTAGAAACGTTCGAAGATCTTCGACCGTGCCTCCGGCGGCACGCCGGGACCGTGGTCGCTGAATCGCACAATCGCGTAGTTCATACCCACTTGCATGGACTGCCCCACTTCGATGGCTTCGACCAGATGGCGCAGCGACTGCTCGTTGGACGGCATACGGGATAGGGATTCGGGACTGATCGACGCGGGGAGCACACCCATGGAGATCTCCACAGGCGAGTCCGCCGGCGTATACCGGTGGATATTGCCCACGATGTTGGTGACCACTTGACGCAGTCTCGAAGCATCACCCTTCAACTCAATCTGGGGCATCTGGCCATTTTGGAAGGCGAATTGGGCGGGATGGTCCATATCGGTACCTGGTTGGAGCACGACCTGTCCGCAGGAAATGCCGCGGTCGGGGTCGAGCGCATGCAGGTCATCGGCTGCGTCGCACACCACGGAGGTCAGCTTCACCTGCTGCGTGATGTCGATGCCACGTCCTTCGTCCAAACGAGCCAAAGACAGCAGGTCCTCCACCAGAACCGTCATACGCGCGCTGGATGCCTCGATATGTTCGATGGATTCGTCAGCCCTCTCCAAAGCCCCAGGCATGTCGCGCTGCATTTTGTACAGCTCGGCGTACCCGTGAATGGCGGCGAGCGGCGTACGCAATTCGTGACTGGCGTCCGAGACGAACCGCTTCATTTTTTCGGTGGTCTCTTCCTGCGCGTGGAAGCTCTCCTCGATGCGTGTCAGCATGGTGTTCAGCGACATGGACAGAGAGCCGACCTCCGTGCTTTCCGGCAGGTCTGGCACACGTTGGCTGAGATCTCCCGCGGCGATTTTCGCGGCGGTCTTTTCAATCCGCTTCAAGGGCGCGAGCGTGCTTTGCACCAGAATGGTGCCGAGTATCGCGCCGATCAGCACCACCGCGATGCCCACCATCGCGCAGAATCGCGTCAATGTGTTGGCCGTGTCGATCTGATCGCTCAACGACAGGCCGATGAACACGACGCCACTGTCCTTGACTTGCCCGGTCCGTGTCTTCTCGTTCCAAGGCAACGCGACAACACGCCATGGCGACTGCGCGGCCTGCATGATGGAATGATCCGGGGTGCGGCTTGTGGTGATGTGCACCACCGCACGTGTCGTGAATGGCTGTCCAAGAGTGACGCCGTCGATGCTGCCGTCGGCCGGCAGACTTGGTTCCGAAACCACTCCGTCACGGAGCATGGGCACCGATCCGGCACCCGTGCTTTTGTATTCGCTGTCGCGCACCTCCACGTAATACGTGTTCATGAGGCTGCGCCCGTCATCGCCGGTGTCGCTGCTGAGCGAGTCCATGCTGTTGAAAATCAGCTGGGCTTGGTTGATCAGCTGCGTATCGGTCTTCTGCAGCAGATAATTGCCCACCAACGTACGTATGGAAAAGGAGATGCCGATGGTGCCGATGGTCAGCAGCACGATGATGCAGGTGACCAGTTTCGTGCTCAGCGGAATCGCTTGAATCCTGCGGGTGAAACGGCTCCATACCTTGTTCTGCTTCGGCAGCGACCGGGGAGGCTGTATGGGGGCCGGAATGGCCGAAGGATTGGAGGCGTGGCCCGTGGACGGCGAATTGGGATTCTTGCTCATGGCTGAATCTAGTTCTTGGGAGCGCGAATCATATAGCCAATGCCGCGCTTGGTTTCGATCAGCGGCGTTACCTTGTGCTTGTCGCCGTTCTCATCCTCGATGACGATGCCATCGACCTTCTTGCGAAGATAGGAGATGTACGATTCGACGATGGCCGCGTCCCCGCCCCAATCGTATTGCCACACGTGATCGAGAATCTGCGCCTTGGACAGCACGCGGCCTTCATTGTCCATGAGGTAGCGAAGAAGCTTGTATTCGGTGGGGCTCAGGTCGATTGGCTGTCCGGCTCGGGACACGTCGTGCGAGTCCTCGTTGATTTCGAGATCGCCCACACGGATGATCGGATCGTCCTCCACCTGCTGCTGGGTGCGACGCAGGATGGCGCGGATTCGGGCCACGACCTCTTCGAGGCTGAACGGCTTGGTCACATAGTCGTCGCCTCCCACGGTAAGCCCCATGACCTTGTCTTGGGTGTCATCGCGAGCGGTCAGGTACAGCACCGGCGTGGTGATGCCTTCCTGCCTGATGCGTCGGGTCACCGTGAACCCATCGATGTCCGGAAGCATCACATCAAGCACGATCAGATCCGGCTGCAGCCTTTCGATGACCTCGATGGCTTCGGATCCCGAAGCGGCCGTGTTCACTTCGAAACCGGCGAAATGCAGGGATGCCACCAGCAGCTCTCGGATGGACGGCTCGTCATCGACAACGACAATGGATGCTTCAATAGGCTTGCTCATGGCTTAAGCATCGCTCCCTTCACTGGATGTTTCCTGAACGGATTCTGAATCTTGCGTTGAAGCGGTATCCGGATTGACATAATCCTCGTTTTCCGATTCGGCGCCCCACTCTTTGACCGGTTGGATACGTTCGGCGACCGCACCATGACGGCCGCTATGGCGGCCCTTACGCCGATGCCCGATCACGCCCTTCTTGCGCAGGATATGGAACACCACCAGAAGCACCACCAGAAGCAGCAGCGCGCCGGCGAATCCTCCCACGCCAATCCATATGGTCCGCGACGAAGTCGAGGTCTTTTTCTGCACCGAAATCTGATTCATCATGTCGGTCGCGGACTTCGCCCAGTCCGGATCGCTTTCCATCAACGGTTTTTGCGCGGCATCGGACAGCGCGTCGACAGTCGACTTCTTCTTCAGCCATTCCTCCGAGTTCGAAGACACGGCCACCACCAGATTACCGTCATTCGAGGCAACCGCCAACATCACGGTATTCGGTTTCGGGTTCAACGATTCCAGCAGCGCGCTCACCCATTTATCCGGCTTGCCCTTGGCGTTGAAACTGTCCAGATACACCAAACGGACGGTGACGCCGGTCTCCTTTTTCGTCTGGTTGATGGCGTCCGTGATCTCCGAGACATTCGAACCGAGCAGATTCTGCGTGTCGGTGATGTCGTCCGTGGCTGTAATGCCCAATCCGGCACTGTCATCCGCATGGACCGGCGGAGTTATCCACAGCATCAAACACAAACCCAGCACGCTCGCCAGCAACATGCAAATCGCGATATTCCAACCTTTTGCCGTTCTGCCGCCGTTTCGCGACACGCCGACGGAACCCAAATGCATATGTTCTCCGACCACAGCTCCGTTTTTTTCGTTGCACACGCTCACTGATGACATAGCATCCACTGTACCGTCCGGTTGCGCCAACCGCGATCGCATGGAGAAACACACCAATCATCATTGAAAGGACCGGCACATGCCACAGTATCAAGTCGACAGCGAGCAGATTCAGTCCTCGAGCGCCGCCGTCAACGCCTCCATCCAATCCATCCGACAGGCCGTGCAGGGCATGTACGGCAATCTCAACAATCTGCAGAGCGTTTGGCGCGGCGGGGCTGCGACGCAGTTCACAGCGGTCGCCGAACAGTGGCGTGCCGCGCAGCAGCAGATGGAGCAGTCGCTTGAATCAATCCAGCGCGCATTGATGCAGGCCTCCACGTTGTATTCGGAGACCGAAATGCAGGCGTCGCGTTTGTTCGCGCAGTAGAAAGCGCGCGTAAGGCGCCTTCCAGATAAGCAAAGGCCCGCTCCCCATCGGGAAGCGGGCCTCATATCAGCTATTTGAGCTTATGGAAGCTTCCGGTCTTTCGATCAGTAGCCCATGTCGGCGCCAGCTGCCGGAGCGGCTGCCGGCGGTTCCGGCTTGTTGGCCACCACGGCTTCGGTGGTCAGGAACAGTCCAGCGATGGAAGCTGCGTTCTGCAGAGCGGAACGAGTCACCTTGACCGGGTCGGTGACGCCTGCGGCCAGCAGGTCCTCGTACTCGTTGGTGGCTGCGTTCAGGCCCTGGCCGTCAGGCAGGGAGCGAACCTTGTCGATCACCACATCGCCGGACAGGCCAGCGTTCTCAGCGATCTGCTTGATCGGGGCTTCGATGGCGCGGAACACGATGGCCGCGCCGGTAGCCTCGTCGCCTTCAAGCTTGACATCGTTCTGAGCCTTGGCCGCAGCCTGAACCAGAGCGACACCGCCACCAGGCAGCAGACCTTCCTCAATGGCGGCCTTGGCGTTGCGCACGGCATCCTCGATGCGATGCTTGCGTTCCTTGGCCTCGACTTCGGTAGCAGCACCGACCTTGATGACAGCGACGCCGCCAGCCAACTTGGCCAGACGCTCCTGCAGCTTCTCACGATCGTAGTCAGAATCGGTATTGGCGATCTCGCCACGAATCTGAGCGACGCGGGCAGCCACATCCTCCTTGGAGCCGCCACCGGACACGATGGTGGTCTCGTCCTTGGAGACAATGACCTTCTTGGCGGTACCAAGCACGGACATGTCGACGGAATCAAGCTTCAGGCCCAGCTCATCAGACACCACCTGGGCACCGGTCAGGATGGCCATATCCTGCAGCATGGCCTTGCGACGATCGCCAAAGCCCGGAGCCTTAACAGCGCAGGACTTGAAAGTGCCACGGATATTGTTCAGAATCAGGGTCGGCAGAGCCTCACCGTCAACGTCCTCAGCGATGATCAGCAGCGGCTTGCCGGTCTTCATGACCAGCTCGGCCACGTGCACGATGTCCTGCTGGGATGAGACCTTGCCGGAGGTCAGCAGAATGTACGGATCTTCGAGCACTGCGGTCTGGTCGTCAGCGTTGGTGACGAAGTACGGGGCGATGTAGCCCTTGTCAAAACGCATGCCCTCGGTGAAGTCGAGGTCCAGGCCGAAGCGGTTGTTGTCTTCAACGGTCACAACGCCGTCCTGGCCGACCTTGTCCAGAGCCTCAGCGATCTTCTCGCCGACCTCAGGGTCAGCGGCGGAGATGGTGGCGGTAGCAGCGATCTGGTCCTTGGTCTCGACGTCCTTGGCGGCAGCGA
>OJKO01000648.1_pt1 | contig 13280 bp, 8 predicted proteins | sample 1596541 | NCBI WGS metagenome assembly OJKO01 (sample SAMEA4350163, study PRJEB24818) | metagenome | biome: human; feature: gut; material: faeces | place: Denmark | collected 2013-09
CGCTCAAAATGCTGCACCTGCCCGACGAGGTCATCTTTACTTTTGATATGGCACTCAAGCATATCGAGGTGCTGGGACGCACGGCGCACGATCTGTGCGAATCGGTCATGCTGCGCAGCGTTGGCCGTGCGCCTGAGGGATTTTCGCGTACCGATTCGATCGCGGGTATCATGGGCATGACCTTTATCAAGGCGATGGAATGCAGCCGCGCGATGGATGAGGCCATGCTCTGCCGCGGCTTTGCCGGCGCGTATCCGGCTCCCGCGCGCGCCAGGTTTGGCTGGCGCGATGCGGCCTATGCGGCCGGCGTGGCGCTGCTGACAGTGTTGTGCGCCGTGCTGTAGGCGCTGCTGGTTCCGACTGGGGATGTAAATGGGGAAGGGCGACGTTTTGACGATCGATATGAATAGTGCGGCGGGCACGAACGGTGTGGGCGGCGCCGAGGTCGTTCCGCTCATCGAGCTGCGCGACGTGGTGTTCTCCTATGCGGGGCATACGGTTGTCGATGGCGTGTCGCTGCAGGTCGATCGTGGTGAACTCGTTGCCCTGCTCGGTCCCAACGGCTGCGGTAAGACGACGATTATGCGCCTTATTAACGGCCTTGAGCTCGCGGACGCAGGGGCATACCTGTTCGACGGGCACGTGGTCGATGCGGCGTTTCTAAAGGATTCCGCGGCCGCTCAGCGTTTTCATCAGCGCGTGGGCTTTGTGTTCCAGAATGCCGACGCCCAGCTGTTCTGCGCTACGGTGGGCGAGGAAGTTGCTTTTGGTCCCGCGCAGATGGGGCTGCCGGCAGACGAGCTCGAGCGCCGTGTGCGCGATGCCATGGGGCTGTTCCAGGTTGCCGACCTTGCCGACGCCTCTCCCTATCAGCTCTCGGGCGGGCAAAAGAAGCGCGTTGCGCTGGCTGCGGTGGTGTCGATGAACCCGGATATCTTGGTCCTCGACGAGCCTACCAATGGGCTCGACGAGGATTCATGCGACATCGTGGTCAACTTCTTGCTGGCCTACGTCGCGGCGGGTAAGACGGTCTTGATGAGCACACATCACCAGGATTTGGTGCGACGCCTGGGTGCCCGTGCAATCTATATCGATCGATATCACCATGTGGTCGAGGCGCCTTCGCCGTCGTATGGAACCGAAAGCGGTGCTACGGACTAGTTGCTGCGTAGAGCGTGCGTAGCCGCCCGCGCGGCTTTGCCGTGATGGTATAGTTATCCAGGTTTTTTATGGGGGTGGCTATGCCAAGCTGGAACATTCATATCGCTCAGACGGAGCGTTTGCTGGAGCGCACCGGTGCGCTTGCCAAGAGCGTGCGCGACCGCAATGCCTTTTTGTTTGGCTGCGTGGTTCCGGATATTTTCGTGGGCTATATGGTCCCTGGCATCGCCGATCCCATCCCGTACCGCATTACGCACTTTGCCAAGCCCGAGCCTATCCCTAAGCCGCGTGAGCACGAGTTCTGGGATACCTATGTGGCACCGTTGCTTAAAAGTTCACCCACCGGTGCGCCAGCCGCGGCGACCTCGATTATCGAGGAGCGCGAGCGACTGAATCGCGTGCACTATCCCCAACGCTACAAGGATGCCGAGCCGGTTGCCGGTCCCGGTGCTAGCGAGCTTTCGCTCGCGCCCGATGACGTGGCGCAGTCGCTGCTCGATCTGACGCTGGGCGTTTGGTCTCACCTCGTGGCCGATACCGTGTGGAATACGCGCGTGAATCAGTACCTGGAGGCGCACGGCGGCAAGCCGTGCGAGGAATTCCGCATTAAAAAGCAAGGCGACTTTGACTGGTTTGGTAAGACGCTCGGGATCGTTTCGATTCCGCGCGCGACCGATCGCCTGTATACTGCGGCGACGCGTTTTGGTCAGTATCCCATCCATAAGGAGTATGTGCTCAAGACCATTGGCGTTATGCACGAGATTGTACGCGAAAACCCCGGCGAGCCCGACCATCCGCCATACCGCCTGCTGACCGAGGAATTCTTCGACGCAACGTTTACCGAGGTCATCGAGCTGACCGAGGCGGGATTTGCGGCTCGCGTTGCTGCTTCTGACGTCCCCGCAGCCCCCCTGATCGCTAGCTGCTAGCCGGCCGGCCCGGCAGTGAATAGCTCAACCCAATCGACAAGTAGCTCTTGCCGTAAGGTATCTTCGGCAATGCGCTCCTGTTTGGTCTTTGGGATGTGGGGAAGCCCGGCCTTTTTATGGATGAGCTCGGCTATGTGGTCGAAGCTCTTCTTCTCCTTGATCTGGTCATAGGTAATTTGGATGACGTCGTAGCCCATGCTTGTGAGTGCGGTGGCGCGCTCGGCATCGGAGAGGCTCGCGGCTTCGCTGTCGTGGGCAGAGCGGCCTTGGCATTCCAGAATGACGCCCATGCTGTCGGTGGCGCTTTCGATGAGGATATCGGCGTAGCAGCAGGTTTTGTCATACAGCGAACGTGCGGCTTCACTGAGCGGGATGCGCGCGTTGTTGGCGATCTCGATGCCCTGGCCGCCCTCGTCGCGGGGGAGCGAGATAAGCATGGAGGTCTGTACTTCGAAGGGCGAGGCGGCCTGCCCCGTCATGTGCTCGGCCGCCCAGCGCAGTTGTTTGACGCCGCGCAGGCCTGCGGCTTGCTTGGCGAACGCGGCGATATCCGTTGCGGTAAGAAGCGGCGTGCGCTTCCACAAGTTGGTGTCATTGCCCTTGGTGTCGTTAACTCGCTCCCAGCCGCAGTTGGGTGGAATGAACTTAAGCGAAATAGCTTCATCGAGTTGTTGTTGCGTTCGCTCGCAGGGCTTAAACACTGCAAAGGAGCCGCACGTCTCGTAGCAAGCCATGAGTAACTGGTTGCGTGAAACCTGCGTAGCAAGGTTGAGCAGCGTGAACTCCGGTGACGTGACATCAAACCCATGTTCAGTCTGCCTAAACGACCCCGGAGGTGGTTCTTGGGTCAGGAGGTGCGATTTAAACAGGCTTCGCGACCCGGATTGTGCCCGAGTGAATACAAGCCTGTGAAGTGGTGCGTGAAGCAGGTCTTTTACAACTGCATGACTTCCGAGACCACAACATCTGCGATCCATATTGCCAAGGCTAATGGCGGGGTAAAGGCCTAATACCTGCGGCGGGATGCGGTAGTAGTTAAAGGCGGATTGCCCACAAAGCGTCAGGTCCATAATGCCCTCCTGGCCGAAATCATCTCTTTGAAGCGAGTGATGCCAGCGTCAATCCGGAAGTATGCGGCAAAATCTGAACCCTATGAGCGGACCTGGCTTTTGAGGCTAGTTTATCAGGCATTTTGTTGCGAAAAAACAGGGTGTGCTCGGAGGTTCCAGAATTTGCCGCATACTTCCGAAAACCAGGTCGATTTGGTTCTTGCTAAAACGATTTATCAGCCCTGTGTGAGGTGTGGGTTTGCCACCGGGCGAACACTTTTAGCGCTTGGGGCTTTATTTTTTGGGCCTCGAAGGGTGGATTTCGCGCTTTTGGTAAAGAAATGAGTGCGTGTTTTGCCGTGCGGCGGCATTGGCACAGAAAAAGGGCCCGGAAGGCAATGCCTTCCGGGCCCTTTGCAATGCAAATCTGCTTGCAAGTGCGTTTTAGCGCACCTGAGCGACGTAAGCGACGTTGGTCGAGGAGACCTTGTCCTCGAGCTGGACGCTCATGCGGGGATCGCCGGCGGTGGCGACGGTCAGGTCGCCGGCCTCGACGTAGCCGAGCTCCTTAGCGGTCTCGATCGCCTTGACAATCGTGCCGTTGACGGTGCCCTGGGTAATCTCTGCCTGGTGCGGGATAACGCCCCAGTACATGATCATCTGCTGGACGGCCCACTCGTGGCGGGAGAACGCGCAGATCGGCATGTTGGGACGGAAGTGCGAAATCAGGCGAGCGGTACGACCGGTGGTCGTCGGCACGGTGATGCACTTGGCGCCAACGGTGGTGGCCATGTTCACAGCGGACATACCCACAACGTTGTTGACGACGCGGGTGCCGTGAGCGTCAGCCGGAACCTCGAGCGGGGCGTGAGCCGGGAGGTACTTCTCGGTCTCGAGAGCAATGCTGGCCTGCATCTTAACGGCCTCGACCGGGTACTTACCGGCAGCGGACTCGCCAGAGAGCATAACGGCGTCGGTGCCGTCGTAAATGGCGTTAGCAACGTCGGCAACCTCGGCGCGCGTCGGGCGCGGGTTCTGCTGCATGGAGTCGAGCATCTGCGTAGCGGTGATAACGGGCTTGTAGGCTGCGTTGCACTTAGCGATGATTTCCTTCTGGATGTGCGGAACGAGCTCGGGCTTGATCTCGATGCCCAGGTCGCCACGGGCGACCATGATGCCGTCGGAAGCCTCGAGGATCTCGTCGAAGTTCTCGACGCCCAGGGCGCACTCGATCTTCGGGAAGATCGTCACGTGCTCGCCGCCGTTCTCGCGGCAAAGCTCGCGGATGCCGCGGACGGACTCGCCGTCACGGATGAAGGAAGCGGCGATGTAGTCGATGTTCTCGGTCAGGCCAAAGAGGATGTCCTGACGATCGCGCTCGGTGATGGCGGGCAGAGAGATGTTGACGTTGGGCATGTTGACGCCCTTGCGCTCGCCAATCAGGCCGTCGTTCTTAACGACGCAGGTCATGTCCTGGCCGTCGACGGACTCGACCTCGAGGGCAACCAGGCCGTCATCGATCAGGATGAGGGAGCCCTTCTCGACCTCGGAGGGCAGAGCCAGGTAGTCGAGGGAGATGTGCTCAGCGGTGCCGTGGAAATCCTCGGACGTGGGCTGAGCGGTGACGACGATCTTGTCGCCGGTCTTGACGGCAACCTTCTTGCCGTCGACCAGAAGGCCGGTGCGGACCTCGGGGCCCTTGGTGTCGAGCAGGATGCCGACGGGCAGACCGAGCTCCTTGGAAATACGACGGACGCGCTCGATGCGACCGTGGTGCTCGTCGTAGGATCCGTGCGAGAAGTTAAAACGGGCGACGTTCATGCCCGCCTTGATCATCTCGCGGATGGTCTCGTCGCTATCGCAGGCGGGACCCATGGTGCATACAATCTTGGTGCGCTTGTACATTCAGACCTCCATCTGACATCGTCTTGCGCTGATAGATAAACCATAAGAAATAAAACTGAGATGATTATAACGAAATGCCGACCGAATACCCCAAAAAATCGACCGTATGCCGAATTAGAAGTTCATTTTTTGCGGAAAAACGGTATATGCAAAACTTTACCAACCGTTCTAACCGCTGCTATCTGGGCGATATTTTAGTTCGATGATGCGCCGAAGAAAAAACGTTTTATCAATCTTGAGCATCACACTGTCTGCACCGTTGCGCCTGTGCCGTGTTTCCAGATGGAATGTTTTGGCTAGACGCGTCGCTTTGGGGTACCATAGCTCCACTATCAACTGCCGCTCAGCACGGCAGCCTTGATGAGCCCTTGCCCTTCTCCTGGGAATTATGATCGGGCATCAATCTGCTGAGTGGCCCGAATCCCAGGAGGGGACTCTATATGCAAAAGGAATACCTGTCCGCCGCGGCGGAGGTGCTCAGCGACCAAGGCGTCGATGAGAATCTCGGCCTGAGCAACGGCGAGGCGTCGTCGCGCCTCGCCAAGACAGGCCCTAACAAGCTCGAGGAAGCCGAGAAGACGCCGCTGTGGAAGCGTTTCTTTGAGCAGATGGCCGACCCTATGGTCATCATGCTGATCGTTGCCGCCGTCATCAGCGCACTCACGGGCATGGTCAAGGGCGAGGCGGACTTTGCCGATGTCGCCATCATCATGTTCGTCGTTATCGTCAACTCGGTGCTGGGCGTGGTTCAGGAGGCCAAGAGCGAGGAAGCTCTCGAGGCATTGCAGGAGATGAGCGCGGCGCAGTCCAAGGTTCTGCGCGACGGCAAGCTCGTGCACCTGCCGAGTGCCGAGCTCGTGCCTGGCGATGTGATCATGCTCGAGGCGGGCGACTCCGTCCCGGCCGACTGCCGCGTGCTCGAGAGCGCCACGATGAAGATCGAAGAGGCTGCACTCACCGGCGAGTCCGTGCCTGTCGAGAAGCATGCCAACGTGATCGAGCTCGCCACCGGCACCGACGACGTGCCGCTCGGCGACCGCAAGAACATGTGCTACATGGGTTCCACCGTGGTGTACGGTCGCGGTCGCGCCGTCGTGGTCGGTACCGGTATGAACACCGAGATGGGCAAGATTGCCGGCGCCCTGGCCGAGGCCAAGGAAGAGCTCACGCCGCTGCAGGTGAAGCTTGCCGAGCTCAGCCGCATCCTCACTATCATGGTTATCGTCATCTGCGTCGTCATCTTTGGTGTCGACATCATCCGCCACGGCGTGGGCAACGTTCTCACCGATCCGACCGCGCTGCTCGACACCTTTATGGTCGCTGTCTCGCTCGCCGTCGCTGCCATCCCCGAGGGCCTGGTCGCCGTCGTGACTATCGTGCTTTCGCTCGGCGTGACCAAGATGGCCAAGCGCCAGGCGATCATCCGCAAGCTTTCTGCTGTCGAGACGCTCGGCTGCACGCAGACCATCTGCTCGGACAAGACCGGCACGCTTACCCAGAACAAGATGACCGTCGTCAAGCACGAGCTCGCTGCGCCCAAGGAGAAGTTCCTGGCCGGCATGGCGCTGTGCTCCGATGCCCAGTGGGACGAGGAGCTGGGCGAGGCCGTGGGCGAGCCGACTGAGTGCGCGCTCGTCAACGACGCCGGCAAGGCGGGGCTCACCGGCCTTGCCGCCGAGCACCCGCGTGTGGGTGAGGCCCCGTTCGACTCGGGCCGCAAGATGATGTCCGTGGTCGTCGAGACCCTGGACGGCGAGTATGAGCAGTACACCAAGGGCGCGCCAGACGTGGTGATCGGCCTGTGCACCCATATCTACGAGGGCGAAAAGGTCGTCCCGCTGACCGAGGAGCGTCGCGCCGAGCTCGTGGCAGCCAACAAGGCCATGGCAGACGAGGCCCTGCGCGTGCTGGCGCTGGCGAGCCGCACCTACACCGAGGTTCCCGCCGACTGCAGCCCCGCTGCGCTTGAGCATGACCTGGTCTTCTGTGGCCTGTCCGGCATGATTGACCCTGTCCGCCCCGAGGTCGCCGACGCCATCCGCGAGGCCCACGATGCCGGTATTCGCACCGTCATGATCACGGGCGACCACATCGACACCGCCGTGGCCATCGCCAAGCAGCTGGGCATCGTCACCGATCGCAACCATGCCATCACCGGTGCCGACCTCGATCGCATGAGCGACGAGGAACTCGACGCGCACATCGAGGACTACGGCGTGTACGCCCGCGTCCAGCCCGAGCATAAGACCCGCATCGTCGAGGCTTGGAAGTCGCGCGACCAGATCGTGGCCATGACGGGCGACGGCGTCAACGACGCCCCGTCCATCAAGCGCGCCGACATCGGCGTTGGCATGGGCATCACCGGCACCGACGTCACCAAGAACGTCGCCGACATGGTGCTTGCCGATGACAACTTCGCCACCATCATCGGTGCCTGCGAAGAGGGCCGTCGCATCTACGACAACATCCGCAAGGTCATCCAGTTCCTGCTTTCGGCTAACCTTGCCGAGGTCTTCTCGGTGTTTATCGCCACGCTCATCGGCTTTACCATCTTCCAGCCGGTGCAGCTGCTGTGGGTGAACCTGGTCACCGACTGCTTCCCCGCGCTCGCGCTGGGCATGGAGGATGCCGAGGGTGACATCATGAAGCGCAAGCCGCGCAACGCCAAGGACGGTGTCTTTGCCGGACATATGGGTCTGGACTGCGTGGTCCAGGGCTTAATCATCACCGTGCTGGTGCTGGCGAGCTTCTTTGTGGGCGTGTACTTTGACATGGGCTACATCCACATCGCCGATATGATCGCCGGCAATGCCGACGAGGAAGGCGTGATGATGGCGTTCATCACGCTCAACATGGTCGAGATTTTCCACTGCTTCAATATGCGCAGCCGTCGTGCGTCGCTGTTCACCATGAAGAAGCAGAACAAGTGGCTGTGGGCTTCCGCCGCGCTGGCACTGGTGCTGACGGTGATCGTGACCGTGCAGCCGACGCTTGCCGAGATGTTCTTTGGCCCTGTGACGCTTGAGCTCAAGGGCGTTCTTGCCGCGCTGGGCCTGGCCTTCCTGATCATCCCGCTGATGGAAATCTACAAGGCGATCATGCGCGCGGTCGAGAAGGAGTAACGTTCTCGTCCGGGCCCGCCCCACGCCCTTTCTCCCTCACTGGTCCTCGCGCTTCGCGCTGCGGGATCGTTCGGGAGAAAGGGCTTCCGGGGCGGGCCCTGCGGTATCCTTGCTGGCTTTTCTCCCGCGCGGATGATAAAGGGCTGAGGGAAAGTTTGTGAGCCGATCGAGCGTTTGCTCGACCGGCTCTTTTTGATTTAGGGCTTTGCCCGGCCAGCTCTTTTTGATTTAAAATACCTGCTCAGTTGTGATTTATGGTGCTGGGAGGCGCTTGTGGGCAAGGCGAAGGCTAAGGCGAAGAAAAAGACGACGGGGGCGCGGGCTAAGCGCGATCGTCGTCGGAAGCTTGCGACCGAGGCCCCCGCATCTGCCGAGGAGCTGCTGGCAAGCGTGCCGGGGCTTGACGCGCTGCAGGACGTTCCGGCGTTTGATGACCTGCCGGTCGATGAAACCCAGCAGACTGCCTTTGATGATTTCTGCGCACATGCTGAGGAGCCCGAGCAGATGCAGCTTGGCGCCGTGGTGCGCTTAGATCGCGGGTTTCCGCTGGTGGCGACTGCCGACGATACCTTCCGCGCCGAGCATGCCGTGGGGTTTGCCAAGTCGCGCGGCGAGGACGAGGTCCTGCTGCCTGCCGTGGGCGACCGTGTGGCGGTGCGCCGCGCTCCCGGGCACGATATGGGCGTGATTGAGTGCGTGCTGCCGCGCCGTACGAGCTTTGAGCGTTGGCGCGGCCGTGCCCGCGGAGAGCGTCAGGTGCTCTGCTCCAACGTGGATAGCGTGCTAATCGTGCAGGCGCTCGGTGCCGGCGAGGTGCTGCTCGACCGCGTGGCGCGCTCGCTGGTGTTGGCGCTCGACTGCGATGCCGAGCCGGTGGTGGTGCTCACCAAAGCTGACCGCTGCGATGCCGAGGAGCTCGAGCGCGATCTGGACCGCGTGCGCCGCCTGGTGGGCCCGGACGTGCGCGTGATCGTGACGTCCTCTGCCGAGGGCCGCGGCCTGGACGAGGTCCGTGCCTGCGTGCCCGCCGGGAGCTGCGCCATGATTCTGGGCGAGTCGGGTGCCGGCAAGTCGACGCTGCTCAATGCACTGCTGGGCCACGATACGTTGGCGACTGGCGGTGTGCGCGAACGCGACGACCAGGGCCGTCACACTACCGTCGCGCGCGTGATGGTGGCACTGCCGGGCGACGCCGGCGTGATCGCCGATGCCCCGGGCCTGCGCAGCCTACCGCTCGTGGGTCACGAGCGGGGTCTGGCGCGCGCCTTCCCCGAGATTGTCGAGGCATCGCGCGCGTGCCGGTTTGGCGATTGCACGCATACCCATGAGCCGGGTTGTGCCGTTCGCGAGGCCGAGGACGCCGGGCAGATCGACAGTCTGCGTTTGGAAACGTTCCAAAACCTGGCGTCATCCATGCGCGTGAGCGCTCAAATACTCGATCCCGATGTTCATCTGTAATTGATTTTTCCTATGACAGCCGTCTCCCAACTGTTCGGGAGACGGCTTTTTTGCTGCGGAAAAGCCTCGAAACATGCAGTTTGCCGACGTGCTGACCAAAACCTTGCCACGAGCTTGACGGGCTGGTCAGCTTTTGGTCAGCAATTGGTTTGACACGTAAAACCAAGATTGCGATTGCGCCGCTTTGCGCCCTGGTCGCCCAGACAATGGTGGTACGGGCATTTACCCGGCACCGCCATGAGAGGAGCGGCCGTGAACAAGAGCAAGCGCATCGCCATCAGTCTGGCCGCGGGCGTGCTTGCCGCGGCGCTCTGCATGGTCTACAGCTCGTCGATTCGCTCGCAAGCCGAGCAGGCCCAGGCCGAGACGCTGGCCAAGTACGGCGGCGATCGCGTCGAGGTGTGCGTCGCGGCACGCGATATCGATGCGGGCGAGACGCTCGACGAGACCAATGTCATAACCCAGGAATGGCTGGCGAGTCTGTTGCCGCGCGATGCGGCGACCGAGTTGCGCCAGGTGCGCGGCGACGTGACGACCTCACGCATCCCTAAAAATGCCGTGATTTGCGATGCCTACACCAAGGCCGAAAGCCACAAGCTCGAGGTGCCCAAAGGCAAGGTCGCCGTTTCGGTGGCGGTCGATGCCGAGCACTCGGTCGGCGGCGCCACGGGCGTGGGCAGCTATGTGGACGTGTACGTGCAAAAAGATGGCGTGACCGATCGGCTGTGCGGCGCGCGCGTGATCGATACCAGCGAAGTGGCCGGCGCCACGCGCGAAGGCAAGATCGAATGGGTGACGCTGGCGGCCGACCCCGAAGACGTTAAGGAATTGCTGGGGGCCTCGGGCAAGGGGACGGTCAGTTTGACGATTCCCGCCACGGTGCGCGGCAAAAAGAGCGGAGGCGACGAGTGATGAAGGCGATCTGGCTTGCATGCTGCGCGTGTGGTGATTACGGATTGCTGCAGCGGGAAGTCGAGGGTCGCGATGCGGGCGCGCAGGTGCTTCGCGTGGGCGACCTGGATGGGCTGGTGTCCATGGCGCGGGCGTTTCCGTCGCGTCGCGGGGCGGCGATTATCGCGGCAGCCCTGTTCGATGCCGAAGACGTGCGAAAGACTGTTGCACGCCTGACGGCCGAGGGCCGTGTGAGCCGCGTGGTCGTACTGATAGAGACGCTCGATCCTTCGGATATCGAGGGGCTGTTTCGCGCGGGGGCGACCGAGGTTATCGCTGCGCGCAGCATATGCGGCAACGGGCGCGCGGGCGAGGGAACGGTTGATTACGACCGGTGTCTGACGATTGAGCCCGATGCTTTTGTTGATAGGGAACCCGGGGCGCCTCGCGCTACAAGAGGCCCGCGTGTTGATGATTGTGGAAAAGCGGAAGCCGAGCATGGTCGGTGCCCCCGGGATCCCCTTGCATACGATGATGCCGGAGAGCCGGTGCCGTATGGCGAGGAGCTTCTGGCTGTAGATATGGGATACGTGCATGGCGTGAGCCTGGTCGATGAGCTCGACGAGGTTGAGGGGCTTGCTGGGAACGACAATATTCGTGCCGATGCGGCCGTGAAGTCTCCAGACTCGGCCCCGCGGGCCGAGCAACCTGCCATGCCGGCTTGGGCGCAGCATATGAGCGCTGCCGGGGAGACGGGAACGTTGCCGCCCGTGTCGGCGCCGCCTGCCCCCACGCCGCCGGCGGATGCCGCCGCCCCGTCGCATCGAGCCCCGGTTGTCTGCGCCGTCTCGGGTTCGGGCGGTTGCGGCAAGTCGACGATCGTCGCCACCATGGCGCACGCGGCGTCGCTGCTGGGCCTGCGTGCCGCCGTGCTCGACTTGGACCTGATGTTTGGAAACCTCTACGACCTGTTGGGTGCCGATACCCCGCACGACATGGCGACGCTTATCGAGTCATCGGCTGCGGGCGCACTTGCCGAGTCGGACATCGTGGCCGCCTCGATGCGCGTGGCCCCGGGCGTTACGCTTTGGGGTCCGGTCGCCGCGCCCGAACAGGCCGAGCTCATGGCACGTCCGGTGGAGCTGCTGCTAGACGTCTTGCGCCGTGAATCCGACGTGGTTCTTGTCGACACCTCGGTCTTTTGGGGCGACGCCGTGGCGGCCGCAGTGGCGGCAAGCGACCGCTGCCTGGTCGTGGGCGATCCATCGGTGCCGTCTGCGACGTCCGCGGCACGCGTCATCGAGCTGGCGAGCCGTGTGGGCGTGCCACGTACGCGCATGAGCGCCGTGTTCAACCGGTTTGGCGCGCGCGGCGCCGACGAGGATGTCGCCATGCGCTTTGAGATTACCTGTGCGTTAAGCTCCAAGATCCGCATCGCCGACGGCGGGCAGGACTTGGCGGCGCTCATGGCATTCGGCCGTGCTGACGAAGCGGTGGGCCAGACCAGCGCTTTTGCCACCAGCGTGCGCGAAGCCACGCGCGAGATGCTCGTGGAGCTGGGCTGCGCCATCGGTCCCTGGAGTGACATGGTCACCGACCGCGCGACGCGCACCGAGCGCCCGCGCATCCGTCTTCCCTGGTCGCGCGAGGGTGATTCGCGATGAGCTTGCAAACAAGGATTAAGGCGGCCGGCGCGGCCGCGGCGACAGTGCCTGTTGACGCAGGGCGCCACCGTGCCGTCAAGCGCCGCACCAAGCGCGCCGTGATGGACCGCATGGGCTATGACGAGGTGGCGCGTATCAGCGCATACATCGATCCGGCGCGCGCCCGCTCGGAATTGCGTCCTGCGGTGGAGGCGGCGCTCAACGTGGAGGAGCCGGGCGACCTGGCGACGCCCGAGCGCGAGACCATCATCGATGAGATCCTGGACGACGTGGTGGGCCTGGGCCCGCTGCAGCCGCTCATCGAGGACGACACCGTCACCGAGATCATGGTCAACGGCTGCCGATCGGCTTTCTTTGAGCGCGGTGGCGTCTTATATCCCATCGAGCATGCGTTTGAGGATGACGAGCAAATCCGCGTGCTCATCGACCGCATCATCTCGCCGCTGGGCAGGCGCATCGACGAGCGCAGCCCCATTGTCAACGCTCGCCTCAAGACGGGCTATCGCGTCAACGCGGTGATTCCGCCTGTGGCGATCGATGGGCCAATTCTCACCATCCGCAAGTTTTCAGACCGCATCTGTTCGTTGGACGAGCTTGTGGGCCTGGGGTCGCTACCGCTTTGGTATGCACAGCTGCTGTCGTGCGCGGTATCGCTGCGTCAGGATCTGGCGGTTGCAGGTGGCACGGGGTCGGGCAAGACCACGCTGCTCAACGCGCTATCGTGCGAAATATCCACCGGCGAGCGCATCGTGACGATCGAGGACTCCGCCGAGCTCAAGTTTGCGCATCACCCGCATGTGGTTCGCCTGGAGGCACGCGAGGCTTCAATTGAGGGCGAGGGCGCGGTGACAATCCGCGACCTGGTGACCAACGCCCTGCGCATGCGTCCCGACCGCATCGTGGTGGGTGAGGTGCGCGGTGCGGAATGTTGCGACATGCTGCAGGCCATGAACACCGGGCACGATGGGTCGCTCACCACGCTTCATGCGGGCACCGAGCAGGAGACCGTGGTGCGTTTGACGCTGCTTGCGCGCTATGGCATCGACCTGCCGAGCGAGCTTATCGAGGAGCAGATTGCCATGGCGCTCGACGGCATCGTGA
>OJKO01000656.1_pt1 | contig 13199 bp, 10 predicted proteins | sample 1596541 | NCBI WGS metagenome assembly OJKO01 (sample SAMEA4350163, study PRJEB24818) | metagenome | biome: human; feature: gut; material: faeces | place: Denmark | collected 2013-09
GGGTGAAAGTGCATGAAGCGGGCATCTTCAAAAATGAGATGGAGGCATTGCTCCGTAAAGTGATAGAATAAACGAAAAGATATGAAATATTTAGAAGTAACCTTTACAACACATCCCTGTAATGAGACAGTGAATGATGTAGTGTCCGCATTGGCCGGAGAAATAGGATTTGAAAGTTTTGTAGAATGTGAAGGGGGAATACAGGCCTATATCCAGCAAACTCTCTTTGACGAGGAAGCACTGAAAGAAATGGTTGCGAACTTCCCTTTACCTGACACCCGGATAGAATACACCATAAAGGAAGCCGAAGACAAAAACTGGAATGAAGAATGGGAGAAAAACTTCTTTCAACCCATCGTCATAGGTGACCGTTGCTGCATTCACAGCACGTTCCACAAAGACACTCCGAAAACTGAGTATGAAATTCTGATTAACCCGCAAATGGCTTTCGGCACAGGGCATCATGAAACGACCAGCTCTATAATCAGCGAGCTGTTAGAAGCCGACCTGAAAGGAAAATCAGTCCTGGATATGGGATGCGGCACTTCTATTCTTGCCATCCTTGCCTCCATGCGAGGAGCCAATCCTGTGACAGCCATCGACATTGACGACTGGTGCGTCAACAATTCAAAAGACAACATTGCACTGAACCATATCCATAACATTACAGTGGAACTGGGTGACGCCAATCTGCTGAAAGGGCGCAAAGCGTTTGATGTGATTATTGCCAACATTAACCGGAATATTCTTCTGGCAGACCTTCCCCATTATGCCGCCTGTATGCATCCGGGTTCGGAAATATTTATGAGTGGATTCTATATACAGGATATTCCTTTTATCCGCGAAAAAGCGGAGAGTCTGGGAATGGAGTTCGTACATCATCGGGAAAAGAACAACTGGGCAGCTGTGAAATTCATCATGAAATAATACCATTTTCAAGTATGGCAAAGACGCGATAAAGACGGAATTGCCACCAACCACGCAGGATATGCATTGATTTATTCGAGGACAAAAGAACGGATTTTCTCTCTTTTGTCCTTTTGTTCTTCTTCCCTGAAAATTAGAACCGGAATCAAGCGGTGACAAACGCACGTAGGACGCTGCATTTTATCCAAAGTGACCAAACGATCATATCGGTATTATATTTATTATACAATCTCCTTTCCGAAAGGAGTAAGTGCCAAACCCGCCAGCTTGAAATGTTGCAGTCCGAATGGAATGCCGATGACAGTGATGCAAAGCAACACCCCGAATGCCAGATGAGAGAGGCTGATCCAGATTCCACCTACAAGTATCCAGATGATATTCATCAACACACTGAGACATCCACCATCACCGGGACAACTGCGTATTTCCCGCCCAAAAGGACAAAGAGCCAGCATAGACAACTTCAAAGTCTGGAAACCGAAAGGAATGCCGACGATAGTAATCATCAGCAACAGGCTGGAAACAATATATTCCACGCAGATCAGAAATCCGCCGCAAATCAGCCAAATAATATTGAGCAGTAAGTTCATAAAGCAAATATAAGCAAAGTTTTCGGAACCTCAGGCACAGTTCCCTTATTTCTTTATGGTCATTAATTGCAATTCTTCCAACGAACCGTTGAAAATATTCAAATCCACTTTCTCACGAATACCCGGCAACGTACCCACATCCGTATGCTGCCAGAATTTCCACTCCCCCCTGTATTCCACCGAGTCTACATAATAATGAGCTATCCAGTAAGGATAAGAATTGAAGACCGAATCATTCAGATAACGCGTTTTAAACTTATAAGAAGTATAAAGAATAGGCTTCACTTTGTAGTGCTGTTCTATTTTGTCAAGCCACAGTTTAAGGTCACGACGGAGCTGATTCTCATCCTTTCCCCTCTTCTCAATATCGAGCACAGGAGGAAGATCACCTGAATCCAGCTTGACGGAATTGATAAAAAAATCGGCCTGACGGACAGGATCTGTCTTCGGATTGTAAAAATGATAAGCCCCACGGATAAACCCATGTGTTTTCGCCGAATCAAAATTGGAGCTAAAAGCCTTGTCCCCATAATCGCCTCCTTCCGAAGCTTTCATAAAGACAAAATGAATAGGAAATTTTCCCTGTCGGGTCTGGGTCAGCATTTTCCAGTCTATGTTTCCTTGATAATGGGAAACATCAATGCCATGCACATGAAAACCTGAGGGCATACATACACCGTATGCTTTAAAGCCATAGCAAGGCTTCCAACGGTAAGAGTAAGGACGGATAAAGAAATAAAAGAAAGCGGCAAGGAATAAAAAAGCAATAATTCCCGCAATGACATACCGAAGCCATGACGGCATCTCTCTTTGCGGTTTCTTTTTCGCCTTCCGCTGTGTGGTCCGGCGGACAGGTTTCGCGACTGCCTTTTTTTTAACAGGGGCAGGACGTGTGCTTTTCGCTCTTACCATTTTATCCTATTTAGCTGTTTTTACCTTACCTATTCCCACATACTATGCAATAAAACCCATCGGGAGAATGGTTTTACAATCAGCCCCGATGGGTTTCCTTTATGCTTTATAGAAATAAGAAAAAATTATTTTCCTTGTTCCAACTGCAATGTCTTGGTTGCCTGGTCACAAACTTCTGTAGGACCGAAGTACTGGATAGGACCCGGATATACATAGTCTGTTTCAATAGCCCAACGTTCACGCTGTGCGGCGAACGCCTTGAAAGGAGCACCGTCCAATTTTACCAACGCTTTCTGGATAACCGGTTTCATTTCACCGTGACGACGTTCCATGTTCATCATCATTGTGATAGGCACACCACCTGCAATCCATTCTTCGGCAGGAGCAGTAGTGTTACGTACAGAAGACATATAACCGGTCTTGCCGTTGGCAATCAACATAGAAGCGGTGTAACCCAACGAGTAGCAATAGTCAGCATCGAAGTTTGACGGAGCAGCGCAACGTCCTTCGTAACCGAAGAAGTGATGCTGAGCGGCAAATTTACCTACATACTTGCCTTCTTCTTTCCACTGAGCCAATTTAACGGCTACCATATCAGACAACAGCTTTTCTGTTTCAATCAGTGATACCTGTACGTTTCCGTGCGGGTCACGATCCAAAGTAAGCTGACGTGCAACGCCTTCGGGCAGAGAAGCATAGATTTCCGAGTTTTCCTTAGAAAGCTTGGAGATGATATATTCACGTTGGTGAGATTTCTTGATCAATGCGAACTCTGATGCGTTAGCAGCCAGGAAGTCGTTCAATTCAGCGATCAATCTCTTCATTGCGGGGATGAATTCGATCAAACCTTCAGGTATCAACACTGTACCGAAGTTATTGCCTTGTGCGGCACGGTTAGCCACCACCTGAGCAATGTAAGTAACCACATCATCCAATGACATGTTCTTCTCTTCCACTTCTTCTGAAACGATACATACGTTAGGTTGAACCTGCAAAGCACATTCCAAAGCGATATGAGAAGCCGAACGTCCCATCAGCTTGATAAAGTGCCAGTATTTGCGGGCAGAGTTACAGTCACGCTGAATGTTACCGATTACTTCAGAGTAAGTCTTACAAGCCGTATCAAAACCGAAAGAAGTTTCAATCATCTCGTTCTTCAAGTCACCGTCGATAGTCTTCGGACAACCGATAACCTGAACACCGCAGTTCTTCGCAGCATAGTATTCTGCCAATACACAAGCGTTTGTGTTTGAGTCATCACCACCGATAATTACCAATGCCTTGATGCCCAATTCCTTGATGATTTCCAGACCTTTATCAAACTGTTCTACCTTTTCCAGTTTGGTACGTCCCGAACCGATGATATCGAAACCACCGGTATTGCGGTATTCGTCGATAATATCGGAAGTCAGTTCCATATAATTATGGTCTACCAAACCACCGGGGCCCAGAATGAAACCATACAGTTTGCTGTCCTTGTTCAATGCTTTGATACCGTCGAACAAACCGGAAATAACATTGTGTCCGCCGGGAGCCTGTCCACCAGACAAGATGACACCTACGTTGATGGCAGGCATATTGACAGCTTCGCCTTCAACGAACTGAATCAACGGCATGCCGTAAGTGTTAGGGAACAAGGCTTTGATAGCTTCCTGGTCAGCAACTGACTGTGTAGGTTCACCTTCCTTTACTTTTACAGCGCCTTTCAACGCTTTAGGAAGTTTGGGCTGATAAGCAGCTCTGGCAATTTGTAATGCACTTTTAGTCATATTCTATTATTCTATTTAAAGGTGTATAATTTCATTTATAATTCACGTGCAAATTTCGTTCTTTTTTCGCAAATATGAAAACGTATACAAATAAAAATGCTACCTTTACCGCGAATTTAGAATTATGTATTAACTTAAAACATTACATTTATGGCAAGTAGAAGAAATTTAAAGAAAAAAATAACCAATATAGCAAGTGATTTGTTTTTAGTCAGTTTGATGGAAGGTGTTAACCGTGAAGTAGTTTGCAACTCTGTACACAATGTGATCAAACTGATTATACGCATCAGTCACACTGAACCGGGTAACGTAAAAGGTTTCTACAAGAAACTGAATGAGGATTTGAACAAAGAAATAAAAGTGGTTGCAGACGAACTGGCTAAAGCTACAAAAGCATAAGATTTAAGGAATGAAAAAAGCTATTTGTGGTTTTATCTACTACAAACTATTGGGATGGAAGACTAAAGTATCCGTTCCCGATTATGACAAATATATTATCTGTGCCGCACCGCATACCACCAATTGGGATTTGTTCATAGGCAAACTGTTTATGGGAGCTATAGGTCGCGAAACCGGTTTTATGATGAAAAAAGACTGGTTCTTCTGGCCTCTAGGCCCTATTTTCCGCTGGATGGGAGGGATTCCCGTAGACCGTAGCCGCAAGACTTCATTGGTGGACCAGATGATTAAGATTGCCAAATCGAGTCAAAAATTCCATCTGGCTATCACTCCGGAAGGAACACGCAAAGCCAATCCCAATTGGAAGAAAGGGTTTTACTATATTGCGCAAGGGGCTGGTCTGCCTATTATTCTGGTAGCTATCGACTACGAGAAGAAATGCATCACAGCCGAAAAGGTAATACATCCCAGCGGTGATTTGGACAAGGATATGCGTGAAATCAAATTGTATTATAAGAATTTCAAAGGCAAATATCCTGAAAACTTCAGCATTGGAAAAATAGAATAACCCTTCCGTTGTAGTTCTTCAGATATGAAAACACTGATTATGCGGATTGTATTTTCACCCGCATAATCAGTGTTATTTGTATCTATTCTCTTGCTATACTCTCATCCCCATCCTCAAAATTATTCTTCTCTATCTTCACATTCCGGGTGTGAAGCAAGCGGAAACGGGATTTGTTATGATGAAAAGCCGGATAATCCGTATTCTGGCGGATCACATTGTTTTTAAAGATCAATCCGTCAATGGATTTTGCAAAAAGTACAGGGCGGTCAAAGGTTTCAAAATAGTTATCTTCAATCACTACTCCTTTTTCTCCTTTTCCACCATGGAAATATTTTTTCTGATGCTCCAAATCGGGAATCTCCGGATAAATAGAGATAACAGCTTCCGTAAACTGGAACATATTAGTCAATGCGTTGATAAAACGATTGTTACGAATCAGCACATTCCGGCAAGCTCCCGTTTCAAACCAGCCGTTACAATCACCGCACAGCAATATGGCTGTTCCTGATGTATGATCAAACAGGTTACGCTCTACCACCGTTTTCAGGGGAGTGCTGAACAGCGTACCGCGTGCTCGATTATTACGAATGACATTATCCGCAAAATAAACTTCCGGACACCAGGACAGGTTTTCAATGCCGAAACCTTCTTTATCCGTAATCTCCGCATCCAAAGGCTCGGCAAAAGTGATACGATATTCTTTTGCACCTTTCACCGTATCTTTGTCATTGGGCAGGATTTCCTTCACCCGGTTCTTTCCACCGGTCAGTTCCATGGTGGCGGAACGTACAAATTGTACTTCATCGCCATTCACGCCCCATTCGAATCCGTATGCTTGCGGATGCATGTATCGGGCAATCACCGTATGGTCATCAAGGCGTTGCTTGATTTTCAAATAAGTACCATGTACATTAATCGCATCATCCATCATTCCTTCATACAACCCGTTGCGAGAATCAATCTTCCCCCGGCAACTGGAGAAATGGGTAGCATCCGCCTGCGTGGTAAAGTAACGCGGATCCTTATCGCCACGAAGGCAAACGCTGAATTCATCCAACGTGATATTTTCACATAACTGGGCCAGCAGTCCCATACCTTCGGCATAATGCACTTTCACATTCTGCAAACGGGTGTCTTTATCATTGGACAAGAATATACCCGGAGCAGGACGATAATAAGTACGAAGAGCCACCACTGTCCCCGGTTTCAACCGGGCGTCTTTCCATTGAGGAGCATGGTAGACACGTGGAGAAACTTCTTTCACCCCTTCCATAGGACACCATAAGTCACTGGTGCGGTATACCAGACGCTTTGTCTTTTCTTCAAAAGCAATTCCTCCCTGGGGAGCACTGGACCAGCCTTCACCGTATGCTTCGAAAAAACCTTTCTCATTGATACGGCATTTCACCCATGCGGCAGGTTCAAAAGTAATTCCCTCCTCTCCGCTTTCCAATATCTTGACCTGAGCAATATGAGGAGTCTCAAAATCTATGCTGAAATTACGCAAAGTACAATTCTCTGAACGAAGCAGAGAAAGTGGAAGCATACGTCCATGAAAGATAAAATCGGCACCCTGTCCGTCCACCGTCAGCCCCTTCCAATCCTCCAAAGGGAAACCTACCGTTTTCGGATTGTCCTGATCATGATTGGAAATATAATACTCACGGACAGCCGCCCCTTCAGGATGGAAATCGTAACGTCCGGATTCAAAAAGCAGGGTGACCTTATCACCCAAAGCAACTTGAGACTTGATGTCTTGTAACGCCTTCTGCAATTTGGGTGAAAGATTCTCGTGTGTGTCCGGTACCAGACCATAATTTCGCATTTCGACTACCTTACTTCCGGCAAAAGCGGAAACAGCCAGCCATACGAAGCAGAAATTAAAGATAATTCGTTTCATTTAGGTTCATTATAGATTAGTTAGAATGACAAAACTAACAAAAATTCCTAACTTCGCAACCATAAATAAAGAAGAAAACAACATGAAAAAGATATTTTTGTCCTTCCTGCTGGTAATGGCAGGAATATCACACACTTTGGCACAAGGGTTAGATGGTAATGTGGAACAACGTCTAAAAGATTTTTTCACCCGGTACGAAACATCTTATGCCAACATAGGTAAATGTAAATTAGACCGTTATGAAGTAAATCATGACAAAAAAAGACTGAATGTATATGCCAGCCCCAGCTTCGGCTACCAACCGTTTACCCCCGAAAAGACAGAAGCTATCTACCGGTTACTTAGACAAAGCCTACCCGGTCCTGTAAATTATTACGATATAACCATCTATGCCGATGGCAAATCAATCGAAGACCTGATTCCCAACTATCTGAGGAAGAAACAGGACAAAAGCCGCTTATGGCAACGGACAGATTATAAAGGTGATCCATGGGTAAAAAATATTTCCCGCCCCTTTACTGCCAGCAAAGGACTGGAAGGCAGACACATCGCCCTTTGGCAAAGCCACGGAAAATATTATAAAAAGGACAAGGGATGTTGGGAATGGCAACGTCCCCGCCTGTTCTGTACCACAGAAGACTTGTTCACCCAATCATTCGTCATACCTTATATTATACCCATGCTGGAAAATGCGGGAGCCATAGTTTATACCCCTCGTGAACGTGACTGGCAACGCAATGAGGTGATTGTGGATAATGATACCCATCCCCAAGGTTGCATCTATCAGGAGATAAAAAGCCGGAAAGGTAAATGGAAAACCGCCCCCACCCCGGCATTCGCTCAAAAACGATTGGTTTACCGGGACGGACAAAATCCTTTTGAAGAAGGTACAGCCCGCTTTGCCTCCACCGAGAAAAAACCGGAAAAAGCCTTTGCACAATGGATTCCCCATATTCCCGAAACAGGAAAATATGCCGTCTATGTGACTTATCAGACTTTACCCGGAAGTGTGAGTGACGCTAAATATCTGGTTTTCCATAAAGGGGGTGTCACCGAATTTCTGGTCAACCAACAAATAGGGGGAGGAACCTGGGTTTATCTGGGCACTTTTGAATTCGACAAAGGAACCAACGATTACGGTATGGTGGTACTAAGTAATGAGAGCAGACAAAAAGGAGTGGTATGCGCCGATGCCGTCCGTTTTGGCGGAGGAATGGGAAACATATCGCGCGGTGGAAAAACCAGCGGCCTGCCCCGTTATCTGGAAGGGGCACGCTATGCCGCACAATGGTCGGGTTTTCCTTATTCGGTTTACAGTCCCAGCGAAGGTAAGAATGACTATACCGATGATATAAACGCCCGCAGCTGGATAATAAACTATCTCAGCGGAAATTCTGTGTACAATCCAAAGGAGAAGGGATTGGGCGTTCCTTTTGAAATGACCTTGGGAGTGCACAGCGATGCAGGTTTTTCCAAAGAAGATTATTTAATAGGCACGCTGGGTATCTATACCACCGATTATAATAATGGTGAACTGAACGCCGGTATCTCCCGTTATGCTTCCCGCGACTTGGCGGACATGGTACTGACCGGTCTGCAACAGGATATCTCCGCCCAATTCGGTATCCGGTGGCAACGCCGCAGCCTGTGGAACCGCAATTACAGCGAAACCCGTCTGCCTGCCGTTCCCTCGATGATTCTGGAACTCCTCTCCCACCAGAACTTCGCCGATTTGAAATTGGGGCACGATCCGCGTTTCAAGTTTACCGTAGGACGTTCTGTTTACAAATCCATACTAAAATACCTGAGTACCATGCATGGGACGGATTACGTAGTCCAACCTTTACCGGTAAATAACTTTGCCATTCACTCCGGAAGTAGGAAAAACACCTTCCAACTAACTTGGCAAGCGGTAGACGACCCGTTGGAACCGACTGCCAAAGCTCAACAATACATAGTCTATACCCGTCTGGGACATGGTGGATTTGACAATGGAACGTTAGTACGCGGTACTGAATATACCTTCGAAGCCGAACCGGGACTGGTATATAGTTTCAAAGTAACCGCAGTCAACAAGGGCGGAGAAAGTTTTCCTTCCGAAATCCTGTCAGCCTATCAGGCAAAGAAAAGTAAAGGAACAATCTTGATAGTCAACGGATTCGACCGTTTAAGCAGACCTGCTACCGTAGAATCTCCTTTCTTGCAAGGCTTTGACTTGAATACGGATCCGGGAATACCTTATATAAATACACCCGCCTTCTGCGGAACGCAACAAAGCTTCGACCGCAGCCGCATAGGACGGGAGACTAAAGACGGGCTGGGATATAGCGGCAGCGAACTGGAAGGAATGTTGATAGCCGGAAATACTTTCGATTATCCGTTCATTCATGGAAAAGCCATCCAGGCAGCCGGAGGATACTCTTTTGTATCGTGTAGTGATGAAGCCGTTGAAAATGGTTTTGTCCGGCTGGCAGATTACCCCATTACAGACCTGATATTCGGAGCCGACAGGCGTCCTTTCTCCCACACATTGCAACAGTTGCTCACAACCTATTGTCAAGGAGGCGGCAACCTGATGCTCAGCGGCTCGTATATAGGAAGCAACATGAACAGTCCCACAGCACTGAACTTCACCGAAAACATATTAAAATATAGTTTCGGAGGCAGCATGATAAATTCCACTTCGGGAGAAATATATGGAGCCAACACCCGTTTCAGTATTCCCCGCACTATCAACGAGCAAACATACGCCGTACCCGCTCCCGACTGTCTGACCCCGATAGCCCCTGCTTACTCCGCTTTTGTATATAATCCGGGCAGTTACAGTGCCGGTATCGCCTATAAAGGCAAATATCGGACTTTTGTCCTGGGTTTCCCCTTTGAAAGCATTCAGGGAGTGAAGGAAAGAGCACGGGTAATGAGTGCCATCCTGGGCTTCTTTGGCAGCAAGTGATATTTTTAAACGAAAATAAAAGGGCAAATAAGAGGTTATTTCATAAAAACGCCTAACTTTGTCCGTATAAACCATTAAAATAAAACGACTATGTACACTATACAGACTAATGCCTCCGGCACACGCAGCATGGAAATCTCAGAAGAGAACCTGCAAACTATTGAGAAATATGCTTTATTCCAGCATCTGATAGACAGCAACGGTATCGTGGACGAGTCGGTGCTGGAGAAACTGAAGTTGAATATCCGTTCACTGATAACCAGCGAGGAAGGAAACAATAAAGAGCTGCTCGACCTTTGTATCGATGTAATTTATCATAATAACATGAAAGCTTTCGGACTTCATCAACTCATTCTGCTTTATATCCAATGGGAGAAAGAGAAAAATAAAGATGAAGAAGAGATATAATAAACAATCTCTGTGTTCTCTGTAGCAAAACAAAAAAAACAGTATTTATCATTGAAAGAATACAAACTTACAGACTGGTTGCCGACAACCAAGAAAGAAGTAGAGATGCGCGGATGGAATGAACTGGACGTAATCTTGTTCAGCGGTGACGCCTACGTAGATCATCCTTCATTTGGTCCGGCAGTAATTGGAAGATTATTAGAGGCGCAAGGTTTGAAAGTGGCCATTGTGCCTCAACCCAACTGGCGTGATGACCTGCGCGATTTTAAGAAGCTGGGACGTCCACGCCTCTTTTTCGGTGTGTCCGCCGGATGTATGGACAGCATGGTAAACAAATACACTGCCAACAAGCGTTTGCGCAGCGAGGATGCTTATACTCCCGACGGCCGCCACGACATGCGTCCCGAATATCCCAGCATCGTTTATACACAGATTTTAAAGAAAATCTATCCCGACGTACCTGTCATTCTGGGAGGTATAGAGGCATCTTTGCGCCGTGTCACCCATTATGACTACTGGCAGGACTGCCTGCGTAAATCAATTCTGATAGATTCCGGAGCCGATTTATTGATCTATGGAATGGGAGAGAAGCCGATTACGGAACTTTGCAAGAGAACGAAAGAAAGCAAAGACAGTCAGGACGGAGCCCATCTACCCTTACAAAAGGATATTCCCCACGATATACCACAAACGGCTTATATTATCCGTAAGAAAGGATCAGTTCCGTCCGAGCACTCTGTAATTGAGTGTGTGAACGAAAAGCCAGACATCATCCTACACTCTCATGAAGCATGCCTGAAAGATAAAAAGAAACAAGCCGAGAACTTCCGCTTCATTGAAGAGGAAAGCAACAAGTACGAAGCCTCCCGCATCTTGCAAGATACAGGCAATGAAACAGTAGTAGTCAATCCGCCTTATCCTCCAATGAGCCAAGGCGAACTGGATCATTCTTTTGATTTGCCCTATACGCGTATGCCTCATCCTAAATATAAAGGAAAACGCATTCCCGCATTCGACATGATTAAATTCTCGGTCAATCTGCACCGTGGTTGTTTTGGCGGATGCGCCTTTTGTACCATTTCCGCCCATCAAGGGAAATTTATTGTAAGCCGAAGTAAAGAGAGTATCTTAAGAGAAGTGCGAGCCATAACTGAAATGCCTGATTTCAAAGGCTATCTGAGTGACTTGGGAGGACCTAGCGCCAACATGTATGCCATGCGTGGTAAAGATGAGAAAATTTGCCGGCGATGCAAACGGCCGTCATGTATCCATCCCAAAGTATGTCCCAATTTGAACACGGACCATCGCCCCTTATTGGATATTTATCATTCGGTAGACGCACTTCCCGGTATCAAGAAAAGCTTTATCGGAAGCGGTGTACGCTATGACCTGTTACAATATCAAAGCAAAGATCCGGCAGTAAACCGAAGTACAGCTGAATATACCCGCGAACTGATAGCCCATCATGTCAGTGGGCGCTTGAAAGTGGCTCCGGAACATACCAGCGACCAAGTGCTGCAAATCATGAGGAAACCTTCGTTTTCACAATTTTATGACTTCAAAAAGACTTTCGACAAAATAAATAAGGAGTTGAATATGCGGCAGCAGATTATACCTTATTTTATAAGCAGCCATCCCGGATGTACAGAAGAAGATATGGCAGAACTGGCAGTGATCACCAAGAAATTGGATTTCCATCTGGAACAAGTACAGGACTTTACTCGTACTCCGATGACCGTAGCCACTGAAACCTGGTACACAGGTTATCATCCATATACGTTGCAACCGGTATTTTCCGCTAAAACACCAAAAGAAAAACTGGCTCAACGGATGTTCTTTTTCTGGTATAAACCCGAAGAACGACGTGCTATCATCAATGAATTGCGCAAAATAGGACGCGCTGATCTGATAGATAAGCTGTATGGTAAATACAAAGCCTGAGTTTTAAATTCACCACAGATTATACAGATTTGATCTGTGGTGAAACTGTTTTTTAACGTCTTGTTTACCTTTCATCGTGTTTTGACAAAACACAGGAACAGGTACATGTGTTCCAAGTTACAGATATTGATATTTATTCCCCCCTAAACTTAATTAGAAAAGCACCGCAAATATTAATTGATAAAAATACGACCTATCCTATTGAATATCATTTATTTTTTGCTATCTTTGGGCAAAACCAACTTTTAAATCAATACTGCGTATGGAAACGTATCTATTCTGGATTGTGCCCATTGCCTCCCTCTTGGCATTGGTACTTGCATGGTATTTCTACAAACAAATGATGCTTGAAAGCGAAGGAACTCCGACGATGGAGAAAATCGCTTCTTATGTGCGCCAGGGCGCCATGTCCTATCTGAAACAACAATACAAGGTGGTAGGGCTGGTATTTCTGGGATTAGTTATTCTGTTTTCTATCATGGCATACGGCTTCAACTTACAAAATCCGTGGGTGCCCATTGCTTTTCTTACCGGCGGTTTCTTCTCGGGACTTTCCGGTTTTTTGGGAATGAAAACGGCTACCTATGCTTCAGCACGTACCGCCAATGCAGCCCAGCACTCTCTGAACAAAGGACTGCGCGTGGCTTTCCGTAGCGGAGCTGTTATGGGATTGGTTGTTGTTGGGTGTGTGGCGGTTACGACAGGACTTCGAAGATGCTTTCGCCTCGAACTTGATGTAAAGCGTCGAAGTCGCATTCTTGAGCGTAAAGTTCTTGGTTGCAAATACCCAGTAAGGATCGACCTGATCACCGTCGTTTACCTCGTAAGACAG
>OJKO01000670.1_pt1 | contig 13021 bp, 10 predicted proteins | sample 1596541 | NCBI WGS metagenome assembly OJKO01 (sample SAMEA4350163, study PRJEB24818) | metagenome | biome: human; feature: gut; material: faeces | place: Denmark | collected 2013-09
TTTGGGGGGTGGGTATTTTTTTGTTCAGCATGGTAAACGTGTTCATGGCCACCGCGAACGTCCGGCTCTCATGTGCAGGTATCTCCTCCGGGTAGTCGAAAGCGAACAGGATGTTCTGCTCGATCTGCTGCACCGCCGTCTTCTTGTGAATCTTTGCATCCTGGATATAGAACCGCATGAAATCCGTCGTATAGCCTATCTGTGTGCGGTTTGTCAGCGTCATTCGCAGCAGCAGGATGTCCCCGTCGATGAAGATGTTTCCGACCTCGAACTCCATGCCGGCGTTCTTGTCCTTCAGTCCCAGGTCCAGGGGAATCCTCTTCGAGATTGCCTGCCTGATCCTTTCCTTCTGTTCGCTTGACCGTTCCCTCTCGTCAAGGATGGCCACCCTTTGCGTCTTTTCCTTGTCAATGACAAAGCTGAAACGTTCCGGGAAAGGGGCATAATGGAGATTGAAAGTGTAGAATTTCCCCCCTTCGACCACTGCCGAGATGTTCGTGTCTTCCGTAAACTCTCCGGTGGCTTTCACTGCCAGGATGTTGTCCACTCCCTCGGCCTTTTCAACCTCCACATTTGTACTGCCATAGTCCACATAGGTGATTCCGGCCGGGAAAATGAGGAACATCTGCCTGTCCTTTCCCACCGGCAGTGTATGGGGCGCGGGTGCCTGGCCGTCCACACGCACATAGCTCTCCACCGGGTGGGCGTTATAGCTGATGGCATAGGAGTAGAACTTCGTGTCGGCTGTCACCACCGACAGGGTAGTCTCACCCGGGAAATTCTCCTCGGCCGCTTTCAGGCGTATGATCTCCGGGCAGTTCCCGACTTTCTCACCGATGACATAGTCACCGCCGATACTGTAATACTTCACCTCGGTAGGGAATATCAGGTGCAGGGTCTTCTCGTACCCGATCTGAAGGGGCACTGCCGGAAGCTCCTCGATCCTCTGGGCTTTCCCTGAAAGGAAAACGGACAGGAACAGTCCTGTTATGTAAATTCTGTTCGGTTTCATGGTTTTCTTTCAATTCTATATCTTTGTATGCTAATTTTAAAGTTGTTTGCTTATGAATACAAATCTCAATCAGTTGCTCAAGGATCTTGAAATAGGTCCCGCTTATGTCAAGATCCTTATTTGCCTCTTGGGGTGTACTTTTATGCTGTACCCGACCTTTTTTCACTTCACCTGTTTTTTCCGGGAACTTCCTGTATACGAACAGGTACTTTTCACATCGGGCAGTTCCGCTTTGTATACGGGGGTCGGAATTCTTCTTTCAGCGATAAGTCCGGTAAGGTATCCAAGGATACTCTATACCCCTTTGGCGATGCTTTCCTCTTCAGTAATGATAAGTCTTTTCATTTGTTTATTTTTTCTGAATGAGGAGTGCAACCGTTTCAAGCTATTCTCAACCGTTCTGTCGGTAATGTATCTGCTGCAGTTCATTGCGGGTGGCATTTCCATACTCAAGGAAAAGAAAGGAGAGAAAGACAATGCACATTACTGACTCCCTTATAAAATCCGCGTATTCATATACTGTTTGCAAGAAAGCGGAGAAGCCCATAAGCACACAGTCAGCCACCAAAAAGCAATGAAGGTATCCTGTTGATTCATATCATGCAGGATCTCAGTATTGCACAGCAAAGCGCTCCTAGCGCACAAAACAGCAACAGCAGCCAGTACCAGTTCTCACGTATGAATGCCCCCAGGTGGCTTTCCCCTTTCCGTGCCTTCACTTCCCGCCCGCCTTCCGGTTCTGAAGCCAGACGGAGAAGGATTGCCTCAAATGTCAGTACGGCAGCCATTGTGAAGAAAATGCCGGCATGGCTCAACAGGTTTTCCATTTTGCTTTAGTTTTTATTTTCATTTTCATTCTTTTTCTTTCTCATTTTTCCCTTGTCCTCTTCAGGCAGTCCTCCGGTTCCGCCTTCCTACCCAGATTCCGGCTGATTGTTCCGTGCCCCATAAAGAGGGGCTATCACTATAAGTATACATGCAATTCCTAATACTATGATGAATAATAGTCGGATCAGGTAATCTGCTTTTTCCCAAATAATTCCCATATCACATCGTTTTTTTAATTCTTTATTTGATCAGACTCTTTCAGGAACCGTGCCACATCGACGGCTGGTCTTTCCTCTCCCTGATATCATGCAATTTATTTCATGGATGTTTCATTTTTCTTTTCCTTATGATATTCTCCAGATATACCCAACATCTTATTATAATCTTTTCAAAGATGTCAGTAAACAAGAGTATATTTAAACAGAGTAACATAAGGATAGGGACAGCATATCCCCAAGCCCCAAGCTTGTTCCAAAGTTCTTCCATGTCATACAGTTTTTAAGTTATTCAATCTGTCAAACTCTTTCAGGAAGCGTGTCACGCCGTCAACCGGGCTTTCCTCTCCCTGATATCATGCAAATCTATTTCATGGACGCTTCTTTGCATCTGTCCGGTCCCTTCCTGACGCCTTCTTCTTTTTTCCTTGAATATTCATGGTAACTCTTCCAAAAGCCCAAAATGTGGGAAACAATATTAAGGGTGAGAAGAAAGCAGAAAAGTAAGATGGTCACAGAGCCGTTTTTCGATAAGAATTCTTCCATATCATACATTTTTTTCATCATTCGTTATTGTCACTTTCAGAGTCCGTTTATAATGGCTTACAGGTACACAAGGCTTGCCAAGTCCTTGTCTTTTACTGGAGTAGCTAATTATCAGGGCATGTCCCGTCACATGGACATGAGGACTCTCCGCATCCAATCGGCAGAAGCACTGCCGGAAGCTCCTTGATCCTCTGGGCTTTCCCTGAAAGAAGAATCAGGAGAAGTATCCCTGTGATGTAAACTTGGTTTTGTCTCATTCTTACTAAATATTATCCCCAGTCAAATAGCCTATAAAAGCAGTTTGCCGGGATTTTATTACTTTTGCAATTCAGTTATTAATTAAATGCAACCGTCATGTCTACAAATTACAACCAGTTACTGAAAGATCTTGAAATAGGTTCCGTTTATGTCAAGATCCTTATTTGCTTTTTGGGATGTACTTTCATGTTGTATCCATTTTTGTGTTATTTCACCCATTTTTTTCGGGAGCTCTCCGTATATGAACAGATCTTTTTCACATTAGGCAGTTCTGCCCTATACCTGGGTCTTGGACTTCCATTCTCCATTATGGGACCTGTCAGATATCCTGCCTGTTTTTATACTCCCATGATATTGTTAACCTGTGCCATTGTGATATGTATTTTTATATATTTATCGGTGGATTTTTTTTCTCCGCTAGCATCATTATGCATAGTACTGTTTTTAGAATATCTGTTTCTCATTATCACAGGGGCAATAGCCGCTTTCAAAGAGAAAAAGATTTCTAAAAATGAAATCTATTACTAATGTCTTTTCATTTTTCTTTTTATTTTCCATTTAAGTGCTTCTAGATATTCCAAACATTTTATTAGGATGTCTTCCAGCCTTCCTGTAAAAAAGAGCATAATGAATACGTTTAAGCAGATTCCGAAAAGAATGGGGAGAATATATTCCCACCCTTCTGGTTTGTTCCAAAATTCTTTCATTTCATATATTTTTTTTCATCATTCGTTATTGTCGCTTTCAGAGTCCGTTTATAATAGTTTACAGGCACTTCACTTCCTGATTAGCGGATGCCTTTTCCCCTTTAAATACTTTTTAATTTTTCGCATGGCCTTCTTTACAAAAGTCCCGATACTGAGAATGAAATTTTCCAGTTTCCCTGAGAACAGGAGTAGGATATATCCATTCAGGCAGATAACCAGAAGGGCAGAAAGTGCATAGTACCAGAATTTTTCCATGTCATACAACTGCATGATTATTCATTTCATCAAACTCCTTCAGGAAGCGTGCCACATCCGCAGCCGTTGGGAATATCCCGTCAAAGAGCTTGTACATCAGTTCCGGTCTCTGCGGCCGGTTCCGATATACTATCACTTTCTTTCCGGCCCCCTTCATCCATCCCGCTTCGGAATGTGCTGAAGCCCCGCAGGGGAGCACAAGCACACATACGTCGGCCTGCCGCATGGCATCGAAGTCCGACCTGAATCCCGCTTCTGCCAGCGGATGCTCCAGCGCGTCCAGGTACTCGTCTGTCTCCATCTTCTCCCAGTTTCCGCTGATCTGCGACCAGCGGAAATCCGTCTTTCTTTCAGGGTTCCTGAAGTCGTACACCTCATGTTCCCGCTCTCTTAAAAAAGCCACGATCCGTGGCTGGTATTCGTTGCTCCAGCTGCTTGCCACATATACTTTCGCCATTGTCCTTATCCTTTCCTGCTTAATCTGTATTTCTATTTTTTTGCATCCTTCAGTAGTATCCGGTAGTTCGTCTTGATGGTCACCTTTATCTTTCGGATATTCTTGCTTGCGGCCGACTTGGTCGCGTTGATGACGCTGTTCGCCGCGCCCGCCACTATCTGGCTTCCCATGTCAAGTCCCCCGGAAATACTTGTGTTCGTTCCGCTGACACCCGCGGCTTCCGCCTCCTTGATGGTTTCCGCCTTGGCATTTCCCGGAACGTATATGCCTTCCATGGCATCCTCGGAATACACCTCCTTTTCAAAGGGAAGTATGTTCCCGGCCAGATTCACCGAGGTGATTTTGACCAGTACCCGTTCCCCGTCGATTCCGGTCACCTCCCCGAACACCGGTGTTCCCTTGCGGATGCGCTGTCCGTCGTCCGTAAGGCAGTTCTCCGCCAGCTGCATCTTCAGCGTCGCTCCGACCATGACCGTCTGTGTGGAATGTACGAATGCCCGTATGACGTTCCTCTCGTCCTGCCGGACAAGGCGCACGCTGTTGAATCCTCTCCGGGGAGTCTCTTCGGGAACCGTGTCTTCCGGTTCCGTCTTCCCCGGTTTCTCCTCCTCACCGTCCGTCGTCTCCTTCTCCCTGAAGGCGGAGGGGGCGGGCTGTTCCGTTCCGGAAAGCGGACCGCTTCCGAGGGTCTGTTCGTTGCGTCTGATCAGTTCCCGGATGCGTTGTATCTCGCTTTCCGGGGAAACGGTGTCCTCCGGTTCATCCATTCCGTAATTCCCTCCACCGGGCATGCGGTTTTCTCTCCGGTTCTCCATTTCCTTTTCCACACTCCCGAGCATGTCCTTGAGCGTGAAGTTGTCCTTGATTTCAGAGCGCAGTCTCACTTCTTCCTCCCTGCCGTCCTCTTTTTTCGGTAATGTGGCGATGATCCCCCATACCAGCAGGATGATCACGGCTCCTATACCCCCCAGCGCCACTATTCTGCTCCTTTCAGTTTTTGTCATGGCATCTCGTATTGCTGGTTGTATGTCCGGAAGAAAAATCCGGAAGTGTTCTCCGGAAAACGTGGCGTGGTACGTATGACGGTACCCTCGCTGAGAATCCGTATCTTCCTGACATCATTTCCGTTGATGATGCTCAGGACTGACGAGAAGGTGACGTGATACTCGTCCCCGCTGACGGATACCGAGAGCATCTTCTCGAACTCCGTCCTGTAGACCACTCCGAGTTCCAGGGCGTCGCCGTACCCCCTGTCAGCCTGGTATTTGGCGAATATGGTGTTCGCGTCCGGCTTGTTGACCAGGAACAGGGCGCGTGCCCGGTTCTCCTGCAGGGAGAGCCTGTCGAAACTGTTCAGATAATAGGCCGTATGGTAGCAATGGTTCTTTAAAAGGGATTCATACAGCAGATCCTGCTGCATGGCCTTGAAGCGGAGCAGTTCCCCGCCTTCATTGACGACCAGGATCTTGTCCATCGCGCTGTTCACCACCCTGTAGCTGAAAAACAGCACCATCGCTATTGTGGCGGCACAGAATATGAATACCAGCCTGGTGCGGAACGTATGGTTCTTTCTGGCTTCCGCCAGGCGGGAGAAATCTTTAAGTATGTTCTTTATGTCCATCATATCAGCTATAACCATTTGTTAACCGTTGCTTTCACCGTGGCGAGCATCGCCAGTTTCAGCAGGAAGGAAAATATCACCATGAGCGTTATCGACCAGGGGCGCTGCTGTACATAGTTCACTACAATCAGATCAGAAAACACGCTGGCGATGACAAATCCCGGATACAGCATGTAGCACCCGACCATCTGTCTGGCCCATGTGTAGAAGGAACTGCGGGTGTCGCTGTTGTACAGGCAGGCTATCGCCAGGGGCGATATGACCTCGAGCAGTATAAGGATGAGATAGCGCGTGCACAGGAACACCAGCATGAGGTAGTCGTATGCGACTCCCCCGAAGCTACCCACCGCTCCCGCCAGCAGGGAGTTGAAGGTCGTGTCCAGCCCGTTGACCGCTATGTCGATGATGTCACTGTTCATCAGGTCGTCGAAGGCCTGCTCGATCGGCTTCTTCCAGATATTGTCCGGATTGTAGACCCCTCCGGCGGCGAGCGACTCCATCAGCCTGTCCGCGGCGTATGCAAGTACGGTCTCAAGCGTGTCCAGCAACACGGGCATGATGCAGATGAGGGCTATGCAGAGGATGTACTCCCTGCCCAGCTCATAAAACTGTTTTGCATTGAATCCCTTGCCTTCGTGAACCATCTCCTTGATGATACCCGCAAGCTTGAATACAAAGGTGGTAATCACAAATCCGGCAACAAGGGCATAGAATCCCTCCACCACTATCATCCCCTTGATCTGCAGGTATGCGTTGTTCAGATTGCTGTATGCCTCTTCCATGTCTATCTCAGGTTTCTCTTCAGTCTTTCATACTGGGATATGATCCGGGATACCTTCGAGACCTTCCTTTCCTGCTCGATGGTCTGTCTCTCTATCTCCTGCAGGACGGCCAGCCGCTCGGAGTCGTTCATCTTCACGCTTGTGGAGAGTATGGTCCTTGACAGGCTGATGAGCCGTGTGTTGTTGAGCATGACCAGGTCAAGGCTGGATGTGAGCGTCTGCAGGGTTGACGTGCCCAGTTTTTTGTTCGTTACCAGGTCTATGCACTTCTCTGACAGCCTTCCCTGTCTCTCTATGATTGATTTGGCGGTCTCACAGCTGGAGATGACGGAGTTGACCTTGCGCATCATGTCCAGTGTCTCGTCCAGCCGGTCTTTCTGCTCCTTCAGGTAGCCCACCTGTTTCTGCAGTTCCGAGAAGTTCTTGACGTTCTGTGCAAGGTTGGGCGCGTCCGCCACCGCCCATTGTGCGGATGCGGTTGCCGCCGTCATCAGCACGAGCATGGATAAAAGTAATTTCTTCATTTGTTCTTGTTTTTGTTGTTTCTTATTGATGTTCCCTTATATATTCCTCTATGGCGTCCTCCATGGACATCCTCCGGTTCTTCTCCTCAAGGTCCGACCATATCTCCCCCTCCGTCTGGAACGCAAGGAATTTCTCCCTTGAGAACTCCAGGCGGGTGACGGTGGCGTAATGTTCCCCCAGCCGCATGAAACACTCCGAATAGGGCCGTTGTCCCGAAAAATTGTTCCTCATGGACTTCATCAGGGCTATCTGTCCGGGATGGGTCAGCCTGAACCTGTCTATGACGGACTGGTAGATGACCTCCTTGGTGGGGAGCACGAACAGCATGTCCGTATTGGCTATGATGTTCTTTGTGTGCTCGTTCTCCGGCAGCTGGTCGGGATTCTGGATGATGGTGTACACCGCCCCGTTCTCCTTCCTGATCTTCTGATAGCAGAAGGCCACGGAGCTGTGTATCCCGGTTCCCGTGGCCGTATCGACCATCTGCGCGGTCTCGCCGTACTCGTCAAAGATCAGGACGCCCCGTTTCCTCCGGTCACTGAGCAGCTTCTTCTGTATGACGGTGAATATCATGCCCATCACGAGGTTGCTCAGAAACCTGTCCTGCTTGATCTGCGTCAGTTCGAACACGATGAACTTCTTTCCCGAGAAGTCCGTTCCCGTATCCTTGCATACGTTCTCGTAGCGTCTGCCGGGCAGGAACTCGCCGCAGTTCAGGCTGAAGGACTCCAGGGAGAAATAATCTTTGGGGATGTGCTTCCTTGCCAGAATCTCGGGGTAATGTTCCGTCACGTGGTTGTAGAAACTCTCGAAATTGTGCCCTTCACGGACATTCTCGTAATAATCCTGGATGAAACGGGTGAGGGCCACCTCCTTCTCCGACTCGTCCTTTGTGAACATGTGCCTCCAGTATTTCTGCACGACTCCCGAGAGCATCTCGATGCTTCCGTTGTCCAGTTCCTCCCCTTGCAGGTCGAAGGGGTTGATGCCCAGCGCCGTCCTGCCGTCGTAGTCCACGTGCAGGGAGATGTCCGGATAGAGCCTGCAGAGCTGGCTGAAGCTCTTTCCGAACTCGACCACCACGACCGTATAGTCCTGCTCGATGAGCTGCTGGGTGAGGTTCAGGGTAAAGGCGGACTTGCCGCCGCCGGTTCCGGCTATGACCATCCCGTTACGGGCGTTGACCCTCTTCTTGCCCGCATCCCAGATGTCCTTTCTCAGAGGGACCTGGTACATCCTGTCATGCACATAGATACCCTCGCTGTCATTCCTGAAACTGCCGCACTGGAGAAAGAAGCACAATGCTATGGGCAGGGTGGTCAGGAACAGGTATTTCCGCGGCATCAGGTGGATCTGGCCGGGGACGCAGGCGAAATGCACCGCAGCCAGGTTCTCATATCCGGGAATATAATACCCGAGACGGGCCAGGTTGAGCGTCTCCCTGATCTTTTTGTCGGCCTTCTCCAGTTCGGCCTCCGACTCGTCGAACACACAGACCGAGAAGAAGCTGCGTACCAGTGTCTCGTTCTCCTCAAGGATTTCCTGCTGGAGCTCGTCCAGTTTCTGGTACTGTACCTTGATGGACCTGCTCATGCCGGAATTGCTTCCATAAATGTCGATATTGCGGGCGATCCGTTCGCGCAGCCGTCCGTTCCCCTCAAAGAAAACCACCTGGTTCACGATGTGGTTGTACGGCAGGTACATCCCAAGCTGCTCCAGCATCGGATGGTACAGCAGGGAGCCGGCGGGAGGAAGGGAGTCGTCCCGTACACAGGAATCCAGGCTGCCGTCAGGGAGAAAGATCTCATCGCAGACGGCGAAGCAGCGTGCCCGTTTCTTTCCTGTGCGGAGTTCCGTGTCGGCATGTATGTCCACAACCGCCCCCGGGGCGTCGAACAGGGTGGTGTATCCGGCCGTGAAGTCCCGCATTTCCTGCCCTGACATCGGGGCTATCTCCGTATCACGCATGCTCCGGATGATGCCGACGGCGTTGTCAACTCCCTCGAGGAATTCATCGAGCCTGGCGAGGTCCTCCTTATGGAGGTTCTCCTTATAGGACAGGGGTGAGGATATGTAGGCCTTCTCAAGACTTTTGAGTCCGGAAAGTACAAAGTGCATGACGCAGGTATGGCTGACATACAGTCGTCCCCGGAAATGCCGCGCATCGGCCCGGTCAAGGAAAGAACCGCCGGCAATGTCCGGACAGTACCTTTCCTTGAGGAACACATCCTGTTTGTGCACATATGTGCCGTCCGGGAGAAACTTGAAGGCTTCCCGGAACATGCCGTCCCTCCTGTCGATATCCTCCGGAGTCAGGGAATAGCATTCCGGTTCCCGGAGTTCGAAAGAAACGCATATGCTGCCGCTGCGGGTCAGGACGACGCCCTGTCCCTCCGATTCACTGACAATGTCAAGTATGCTGTATGCCTCTTCTGATTTCATTATGCTCCTTTTTTGTTAATACCCTGTTTATGTCCAGATTACTGATGTTTATCTCTTTTCCCGTTTCCTTGAACTTTTGGGGCCGTGCCTTTCTTTTCAGCTTGTATAGAAGCAGCGGCAGGGTGGGCAGCGAGATGACGAGCACCAGGACCGGCAGGTTCCAGTTGCCTGCGGATATCCCCGCACGGATGCCGAGGAAGAACAGGACGAAAGCGGCGGAACAACAGCCGACGAATATCCAGTAGTCCCCGGAAAGAAGCCCCCGTATCATGCAGGGGCTCTCCAGTCCTTTTCTGATCCTGTATCTCATATCGACAGGCTGATACCGGAAATGGCACTCTTTACGGCGGACACCACGACTGCGGCCAGCAATGCAAAGCCGACATACCAGCCCAGTGCGACAAATCCTTCCTTTCGCGTGCCCCTGTTCTCCTTGTCGATGATATTGTCCCATTGCTGGATAAGGCCCAGAATGATACCTCCAAGCATAAAACCGCCGAACACGGGTAGTGTAAAACTGTCCAGGACATCATTGATCGCTCCCCGGGCATCCTGGGCGAATCCCCGGAGTGTATATGATGCAGACATGACAGTCAGAAACAATTTTTTTCCTGTAAAATTTCTCATTTTGTTATTATTTGTTAGGTTTGATAGTTCCGTTATAGTCTTCTCCTTCCTGCCAGGGACGGACACTTACACCGGAGAGAATGAGTCCCCCTTCTTTGCCCAGGGACAATGCATATCCGTATCTTTTTCCGGCCTCCAGGGTGACGGCCGGCAGCAGCCAGCCGTATGTGTTCTCCTGAAAACGGATCACGACCCTGTTGTTTCCCGCCTTGCCCGGCAGCAGAAGGACGGTGTTCCCATCCGAGGGGACCGTTCCTTTTTCCCCTGCCGAGAGTTTGCCGCCGGCAAGGTCATAAGTGCCGCCTGTAGGAACCCCCTCCACACTCAGAGTGCACGCGCTGCTGCCCTCTATGGTGAATTCCAGCAGGCAGAGCAGGTGTTCCATCCCTATGTCCGCTGACCGGTTCTGCCAGTCCAGGCGTATCTCCCCGGATGCCAGGTAGTCGGTCTGGGGGACCAGGCTCAGGGGCAGCTCCTTTCCCGGGATGGCGGCGAAAGGGGAGAATGCGAACAGCCTGCAGGGGGTCTCCGTGAGTGTGACCTCCGGAAAGATCCAGCCTTCCCCGTATGTTACATGCAGCGGGTTTACGGCTCCGGCATAACCGCCGCCCGTATCGTCAAGCAGCACCATTCCGAAATCTTTCACAAGGGTGGGACTTCCGTCGGTTCCGCCACGGCTGGAGCAGCTCTCTATCCTCAGTCCGGCCTTCCCGCCTTGCGGGAAGGGCTCCCGTTCACCCGAGCAGCCCGCAAGGACTGCCGGTAGCAGGAACAGGACAACCGGTTTGTATATGTCTATTTTCATAACCGCATTCAATTGATTTTTTGTTATTGTTCGATGTCAATGGAAGTCTTTCCCGGCTGTACAATTTTCAATGACAGCGTTTTGCCGCTTTCATCCTGTTTGAGGGTCACAAGACCGGTCCTCCTTTCCTTTGCCGGATTCTCGTCATAGCTTACCGATGAGCCGTTCACATGAATCCAGCTGTCACCGGATGCGTTCCAGGAAAGGGCCTTTGTAGAGTTGCCCGTCTTCTTATAACTTGTTATGTCCAGAATGAATGAGCCGGCCGATGAGTCGTCCGGATATTCGGTATGGCTGGTTCCGCCATCCGCATAGCTGAAATAATAGCTTACCGGAGATCCCTCCTGGGTGATTGTGGCCGTGGCCGAGCTTCCTCCGTGACTTGCCGTAAACACACAGCTCCGGGATGAGCCTGACGGGTTTTCCGACACTGTCACCGTATTCCCTGAAAGGAGGAATCCTTCTGCTCCTCCGCTGAGGGAGGGGACAGCCGTCTGTGTGTTTTCTGCCACTCCGTTGACGAACACTCCGCGTGAGGCTCCCGCCACAAGGGAAGATCTGCCGCCCTGCCAGCCGATGACGGAGGGATTTGCCGTCAGGGTGACCGACCAGCCGCCATAATTACGGTACCTGGGCTCGAGTGTACGGTCCGACAGTACCTCGAAACTGTACCGTGTGTCATTCGACACGATCCTGCCGTCCTCGTACCATCCTGCGAACTCATAACCGCCGTTCACGGACGCGGTGACCGTGCAGGTGCTTCCCATGTCGTACAGGCCCGCACCTGTGGTGCTTCCACCCTGCGGATAGTCAAGGACGGTTATCCGTATCTTGTAATCTATCCGGTAGTTGTGGATTCTGCCGGGTTCGGTGGTCATGTCGGAAGTGCCGCGCAGCTTCATGTCCGGGGTTCCTGTGAGGGTTATGTAATTGGAGGTTGTCGTAAGGGTCTGGGCGGGTATGGTCATCCGGAATACCGTGGTGAGGTTCCCGGAACTGTACCTGTACATGGCATAGCTTCCCCTGGTCTCGTCCGTAACGGTTTTTCCGGTAAGCAGGTTGAACCGGCTGCCGTATTTCACATTTTCCATACGGGCGCCGTCCACGCGGTCGCTTCCTTCCACCCGGACCTCCACGGTCGACAGCCGGTGCTCGAAATGCAGCGGTATCGTATAGTCCTGTATTACGTCCGTATAGGACGCTGTCAGGAAATCGGCTGAAAGCCATCCGGACTTTTCCTGCTGGTCTCCTATGGCATGGGATATGGCGGTGATATCTGTCTGCCCCTCCTTGAAAGGATAATATACATAGAAGTCAAGATCGGTCCCCACCGTCACAATGATGTTGTCCTCTTCCGTTGCGGGTTTGAATGCCTGGCCGTCATAGGTGTATTTGTTATTTGTGGCCCAGTACACGCCGGTCTTGGGCTCGATGGCAAATACGCCTATGGAGTTTCCCTTTTCGAACGTGCCTTCCTGGGTGGCACGCGTTTGGGCGACGGTAAAGGTGACACGGCCGTTTTCCGGGCATGGCTCCTCCTGTTCCTTCCGGCAGGAGGATACGGACAGCAGGACAAGGAAGCCGCAGATTATCGTTGTTATTGATTTTACCATGATTGTTTTTTTAGGACGGGGACCGGAGTCCCCTGTTGTTCTGTAATTTATTTGACCGGTACAAGCGTTACGTCGGATTCGCTTGAACCCCATGGCTCGATGGTTACGGACTGTCCGTTCTCGCCTCCGATTTCCGCGTCATTGGAGCGCATCGTTATCGAATAGATATATCTCTTTCCGGCTTCCCAGCTTATCTGGGGAATGGAATAGGTATAGGTTGCCCCGTCGATGACGACCTCCATGCTGACTTCTCCGGATGCCAGGCTCATGGGATAGATTGCGGCGGCGAAGTCTACCGACGGGTTCCCCTGTGCCGGAATGGTCGTGT
>OJKO01000692.1_pt1 | contig 12759 bp, 10 predicted proteins | sample 1596541 | NCBI WGS metagenome assembly OJKO01 (sample SAMEA4350163, study PRJEB24818) | metagenome | biome: human; feature: gut; material: faeces | place: Denmark | collected 2013-09
GATGAAAGTAGATTGTGTTGGTTTGAAATCAGATTATCAATCGCAATCGACATCTTGTTAAAGCTTTGTCCTACTTCTCGTAATTCTGCTGGACCATGATTCACTAATTCATTATCAACCTTAAAGTTTCCTAACGCCACGCTATTAGCCGCCTTTTGTAAATTGGTAATTGGTTTGACGATAGTATGAGTAAACCACCAAAGTAAAGGGGTTGTAATAATTAAGGTCAAGAGCAATAAGACCCAAGGGTGGTCAAGCATATATCGTAAAATTTCTTGTTGACCATTTGCTCTAGACACAAAGAATAATTCGGAGGCTTGGTCGGAATCACCAATATAGACTTTAAAGGGGCCTGCAATTTGAATATCTTTAAAGGTTTTACGTTGTGGTTGGGCAAAGTTACTTGACTCTTGGGCGAACTGAGCAATATGCATTCTTTCTTCGCCTAAAGCACCAAAAATTTCTTTTTCCGGCGTCATGATGACAGGACGAGCAGAGTCAAATTTATCGGTTGGAAGCACTGGTACGCCAGCGAGGATACCGGTGATTCTATTGTTACGAATGGATTCAACGAGTTTCTTTTGATAGCTCGATATTTCGTTTTGATTCAAGTCAGAATATAAGCGGCTATCAAAATAAGGGAGTGCGACCAAAAGTGCGGTCATGGCAAAGAATGCCAACCAAAAAACAGTAAATGTGCGTATCGTGAGCTGATTTAAGCTGAATTTCTTGATAAGCATTATTCACAAACCAACAAGTAACCACGACCACGTAGCGTTTTCAGCCATGGTAAGCCATTGTCTCTTTCTGGGAGTTTTTTGCGCAAATTTGACATATGCATATCAATCGAGCGATCAAAAGGAGAAAGGTGTTTGCCAAGTACATTCATGCTTAATTCTTCGCGAGAAACAATTTGTCCTGGACGAAGTACCAGTTTATGAAGTAGAGCAAATTCAGAGCCGGTTAGACCAAGATCTTGACCGTTATAAGAAGCTTGTTGAAGACCAGAATGAAGCACTAAACCACAGAATTCTAATGTATTTTCTTCTGATGAAAGTGCGGTCGAATTTTGTGTATTTTCTTTTTCTGCTGGTGTAGCACGACGTAAAATGGCTTTAATACGAGCAACCAGTTCACGATCGTTAAATGGTTTTGGTAAATAGTCATCGGCGCCGAGTTCTAACCCAAGAACACGATCGATTTCTTCACCACGTGCGGTAAGCATCATCACAGGGACATTTGATGTTTGGCGAATTTTCTTGAGTGTTTCAATGCCGTTTAATACCGGCATCATGATATCTAATAAAACTAACTGGTGGCTTGCATTCAGCTTGTCTAACGCTTCTTGACCATTATTGGCAACTTCAACTTCAAAACCAGTCAGTCGTAAAACTTCAGCAAGTAAATCTGTTAGTTCAATATCATCATCAACTAATAGAATCTTTGACATTTTAATTCCCTTGTAATACAACGAACCTGCTTGATATGACAAGCAGGTGTTATTTTTTAATGATTACCAGAATTTCCACCAGCTTTTCTTACCTGCGTTTTCAGGAGTGCTGATAATAGTATTATTTTCGTCTTGTTTTGCCACTTCAGGTAATGGCTTATCTAATTCAGCACTGCTTACTAAACCATTCTGATCGAATTTTACTGTAAATGTGTGCTGTTCAGGTTTTTGGTAAGAGTGTTGTTGTAAGAACACGTAATACCAAGTTAGGTTACTATAAGGATCGATTAAAACTGGTGTACCAAGCAGATATTGTACTTGTTGTGCGGTCATGCCTGGTTTAACTTGCGCCACAGTCGCTGCTTCTAAATAGTTACCTTGTGGAACATCAATACGATAGACGACTTTTTGCACTGTTGAACAAGAAGTTAAACTTAATGCTAAAACAACTGCACCTAAAAATGTTCTTAATTGCATATTTTTTACCTTTTACTGCAAAGTTATGTCGAATGATACCGAAACTTTATGATCTTGCCAAATTAATTATCGCACTTTAATGCTTTTTGAAGTTGATCTTTCAGATTTGGTGGTATCCCTTTGATTGTTAAAGTATCTGTGAGTGGATCCCATTCAATACGGTTATTCAATAAATCCGCATCAAAACTTAATGTCACACCTTTACCAGAACCTGAAAATTTCGTTAATGTTTTTAAGGCTGAACGTACTGGAGGAATGGTTTCTTCCAAGCCGTAATCTTGCTCTTCTGTAAAGGTGACAAAAGGGCGCTCGTTTAGAGTAGGTAAATTCGCTGAAAGTTCAGTTAAGGCAATTTCATCACCGCTTGCTAATTGACCTTTACAGTATTCAAATACCTGTTTTTTCACTGCTTGAGTTTGTTCTTTATTCAATTCACCCTGTTCACAGTAGTCACTTACTGCTTGTAATAAGCATTGGTTTTGAACTTGTGGATTTAAACCTTCTTCCGCCCCCAAGAAATCCATAAAGAAGTCACTGATTTTACGGCCAACACGACCTTTAATAAAAGTAAGGTAGCGGTTTGAGTTTGCGTTTACTTGCAAATCCGTTAGGTTTATACGTGCAGCAATATCAAATTGTGTGATATCTAAGTATTCCGTACGGCGAATTTCAAGATTTTCGTCAACTAACATGCTGATACGACTATCTAATAGTGCGATGAATAGGTAGTCAGTTGCTAAAAAGTTGTATTGACATAGGATTAGTGTGCCACTATCAGCAAAATTATATTTGCCCAATTCTTGCGCTAATAATTTTGTGGATTGTTGGCTGAAATTTAAAAAGTTGATTTCATTTTCTAATAAACGATTCAGATCTTGTGCAAAAATGGAATTCTCTTGGAAGACACCAAATGCTTTACCTTTATTTTGATAGCCTTGATGTAATTGCAACATCATTTGTTCGACTTCTGGCGTAATGGTGAGAAGTTCATCACGCAACACGCTTTCCATCGTAGTGGTTTCATTTTCAGCGTGCTTAACTAGTTGATGTAGCACGATTTGATTAACCGTAATGCTCATAATTTTTTCCTTCGTAAAATTTACCTTAAATTATAACCGCACTTTTTAAGCAAGAAAAAAGAAATTATTCAGATTGGACAAATTATCAGGTATGATATGAGAAGTTTTTTTGTATTTAGAACAGGCTTAAATATTCCAAATGGCTCAACATTCAAAGTATTCCGATGGGCAAGTTAATGCCATCATTAACGACATGATTAGCGTACTTGAAACTCACAAAGCACCCGTTGATCTTTCGCTTATCGCTTTAGGCAATATGGCCAGTAATTTATTGACTACTAGCGTGCCAGCCGCACAGCGTGAAGCTCTAGCTCAAGCCTTTGCCAACTCTCTAATGAATTCGGTAAAAATAAAATAAAATAAAATGTTTTGGTTTAAAAAGAGCAAATTTAACGGGCGTGAATACCGTGAAGAGACCTCACGAAAAATTTCGTGGGGACATTGGTTTGCTTTTTTTAACATTATCATCGCAATTCTTATTGGTAGTCGTTATGCCTTTCTCATTGACTGGCCAGATACCTTACTCGGTAAAATTTATTTCTTTATTAGCTTATTAGGGCATTTCAGTTTTTGTGTTTTTGCCTTGTATTTGCTGGTTATATTTCCGCTGAGTTTCATCATTAAAAATCACCGCACTTTCCGTGGGCTAACGGTGATTATCGCGACAATTTGCACTACATTATTGCTGTTTGATACGGAAGTTTTTAACCGCTTTAATATCCACCTTTCTTCTATCGTTTGGAATTTATTAGTGAATCCTGAAAAGGGCGATCTTTCACGAGATTGGCAAATTTTCTTTGCACCGATGCCGATTATTTTGCTAATCCAAATGCTTTTCTCCCGTTGGAGTTGGGAAAAATTACGTAGCTTAGAACGTCAAAAATGGCTGAAGAAAGTCGGATTAGTGCTGACATCTACTTTTGTTGCAACACATTTAATTTACGCTTGGGCGGATGCATTTTTATATCGTCCGATTACCATGCAACGCTCAAATTTCCCACTTTCTTATCCAATGACTGCTCGAACCTTTTTGGAAAAACAAGGATTTATTAATGCGGAAACATACTCTCAGCGCTTAGAGCAAGAAGGGCGTTTAGATGCATTAAAAATTGATTATCCGAAAAAAGACCTGCAGTTTGAGCAAGTTGAGAACAAACCAAATATCCTCGTGATTACCGTTTCAGGCTTACGTTATGATGCGCTGACTAGTGAGAAAATGCCTAAATTGTTTGAGTTTGCCACAAGTTCAACTCAATTTACGAATCATTACAGTAGTGGTAATACGAACAATGCAGGCTTAGTAGGCTTATTCTATGGACTGAATGCAAATTATACGGACAGTATTTTGAGTAATCACACACCGTCGGTATTAATTAAAAAGCTACAAGATGAGAAATATCAATTTGTCGCTTATTCGTCTACGGCATTTAAAGATAGCTTATTTAAACAAGCCTTATTCCGTAATGTAAAATTGCCTAAAGTGAAAGCCTCTTCGCCAAAAGAAGCGAGAAATGGTGTTTTATCACTCTTAAAAAATGATAAGCCTTGGTTTGCTTATGTGGATTTAGATATTACGGATAAAACAGAAGAAAATTACACCAAATCGCTTGCAGATATAGACCAACAGATTGATGAAACCTTAGCATCAGTTTCTTTAGAAAATACGATTGTCATTATTACTGCAGAACATGGAACAACGTTTAATAAGCTAGATGAAAAAGAGCAAGAAAACTATTTTGGTCGTGATGAAATCCAAGTGCCGTTTATTGTTTACTGGAAAGATTTACCGGTGCAAGAAGTCTCTAAATTAACGAGCCATACTGATTTATTACCAGCATTGATGTCATCGATCTTTAAAGTGAAAAATCCGGTTTCTGATTATGCACAAGGTCGCAATTTATTTGAGCTTAATGGCGATCCTTGGGTGTTGGCATCGAATTTCCGTTGGAATGTCATTATTCAGCCCGATGGCACACAGTATCACATTGATCGCAAAGGAAACTATAAGAAATTTGACCGCACTTATACGGAGCAATCTTCTAGCCGCCCACCACTTGGGTTGTTCTTGGAAGTTTTCAAACAAGAGCGTTCTTTTATCAATAAATAGATAGCTTTTTTGCGCTTAAAATCTTATACTTTGCATTCAGTTGAAAGACTGAAAAGATGTTATTAATTAAAATCTGCGAATTTTTCATAACATTGCAAACAATTCACAATAGATCAGATCCTTATTGGGTTTGCTTTTCAATTAATACACTTCTCGTCTCTCTTTTCCTTTCTTTTTTGGCGGAGTTATTATGAGAAATCACGTTCGTAGCTTTAAAACGTTTATTCGAGACGAAATTATTAAAAAAGGTGGCTGGGTTAATGCCCATGCTCACGCAGATCGTGCTTTTACAATGACACCCGAAAAAATTGGCATTTATCACAATAGTAATCTTCAACAAAAATGGGATTTAGTGGACGAAGTTAAACGTACATCAAGTGTTGATGATTATTACGCCCGTTTCTGTCAATCGATTGAGCTGATGATTTCCCAAGGGGTGACGGCATTTGGTACTTTTGTAGATATTGACCCGATTTGTGAAGACCGAGCCATCATTGCTGCGCACAAAGCTCGCGAAGTCTATAAACATGACATTATTTTGAAATTTGCAAATCAGACCTTAAAAGGGGTGATTGAGCCAGAAGCACGCAAATGGTTTGATATTGGTTCGGATATGGTGGATATGATTGGAGGCTTGCCTTATCGCGATGAGCTTGATTATGGGCGCGGCCTTGAAGCAATGGATATTTTACTTGATGCGGCTAAATCTCGCGGCATTATGTGTCATGTACACGTGGACCAATTTAACTCTCCGAAAGAAAAAGAAACCGAACAGCTGTGTGATAAAACCATTGAACATGGTATGGAAGGGAGAGTAGTGGCAATCCATGGTATTTCCATTGGTGCACATAGCAAAGAATACCGCTATAAGCTTTATGAAAAAATGCGTCAGGCAAAAATGATGATGATTGCTTGCCCAATGGCCTGGATTGATAGTAACCGAAAAGAAGATTTGATGCCCTTCCATAATGCGTTGACACCGGCAGATGAAATGATTCCGGAAGGAATTACAGTCGCGTTAGGTACGGATAATATCTGTGATTATATGGTGCCACTTTGTGAAGGGGATTTATGGCAAGAACTAAGCTTGCTGGCTGCGGGCTGTCGTTTCCCTCATCTTGATGCAATGGTTGATATTGCCAGTATCAATGGACGCAAAGTGTTAGGTTTAGAGCCGATTTAATCTAAAAATTTAATGAAAGTGCGGTCATAAAATGAAACGTTTTGTGGCCGTTTTTATTTATAAGATAAAACAGAACTAATGCTAATTTGACTGATTTAAAAAAGGGTTTTAAGAAAAGTGGTGGGCGATACCGGTCTCGAACCAGTGACCCCCTCCTTGTAAGGGAGGTGCTCTCCCAACTGAGCTAATCGCCCGATGCACCTGAAAAGGTATTCGGATTTATTTAAACACTAAAATTAAGTGGTGGGCGATACCGGTCTCGAACCAGTGACCCCCTCCTTGTAAGGGAGGTGCTCTCCCAACTGAGCTAATCGCCCACATAAGAAAAGCGTTTAAATAATGGGAAAGTTTGAGCGGAAAGAACACTTTAGAAAAGTGGTGGGCGATACCGGTCTCGAACCAGTGACCCCCTCCTTGTAAGGGAGGTGCTCTCCCAACTGAGCTAATCGCCCGCTTGGTCAAACTTTTACAACACTAAAGCCAACTTTGGAAAAAGTGGTGGGCGATACCGGTCTCGAACCAGTGACCCCCTCCTTGTAAGGGAGGTGCTCTCCCAACTGAGCTAATCGCCCTTAATGTTGTGGATTGGCATTATAAGTATAATGAGATTTCAGTCAATATATTTTTATGAAAAAGCGTCTAGTTGTTGCAAAAATAGGCATAAAATCAGATTTTTTATTTAGAACTCACGCAAGTCGTAGTAAAATAAAGGTAATTTTTGTAAATGAATAGGTTATTAAGAAAATGAAAATTGATCCTCCTTTTGAATTAGATCCGAATGTCAAAGTACGTACGCGTTTTGCCCCAAGTCCAACAGGTTATTTGCACGTTGGCGGCGCACGTACAGCCCTTTATTCTTGGTTATTTGCAAAACATAACAACGGTGAGTTTGTATTACGTATTGAAGATACCGATTTAGAGCGTTCTACACCGGAAGCAACGGCGGCAATCATTGAAGGGATGGAGTGGTTAAACCTTGCTTGGGAACATGGTCCTTATTATCAAACCAAACGCTTTGATCGTTACAATCAAGTGATTGATGAAATGATTGAGCAAGGCTTGGCTTATCGTTGCTATTGCTCTAAAGAGCGTTTAGATGAACTACGCCATACACAAGAGCAAAACAAAGAAAAACCACGTTATGACCGTCATTGTTTACATGATCACAATCATGCAGCCGATGAGCCACACGTAGTACGTTTTAAAAACCCAACAGAAGGTTCAGTCGTGTTTGATGATGCGGTGCGTGGTCGTATTGAAATCAGCAATAGCGAATTAGATGATTTAATTATTCGTCGTACCGACGGTTCACCAACCTATAACTTCTGTGTAGTGGTGGATGACTGGGATATGGGTATTACTCACGTTGTACGTGGTGAAGACCACATTAACAACACCCCTCGTCAAATTAATATCTTAAAAGCGTTAGGCGCACCAATTCCGGTATATGCACACGTTTCTATGATTAATGGTGATGATGGCCAAAAACTCTCAAAACGTCATGGTGCGGTAAGTGTGATGCAATATCGTGATGACGGTTATTTACCTGAGGCCTTAATTAACTATCTTGTTCGTTTAGGTTGGGGTCATGGTGACCAAGAGATCTTTACACGTGAAGAAATGATTAAATTCTTCGAATTAGATCATGTGAGTAAATCAGCGAGTGCATTTAACACGGAAAAATTATTGTGGTTAAATCACCATTACATTCGTGAGTTACCACCTGAATATGTGGCAAAACACCTTGCATGGCACTATAAAGATCAAGGTATTGATACATCAAATGGTCCAGCATTAACTGAAATCGTGGCGATGCTTGCAGAACGTTGCAAAACCTTAAAAGAAATGGCATCAGCAAGTCGTTATTTCTTCGAAGAGTTTGAAAGTTTTGATGAAGCTGCGGTGAAGAAACACTTTAAAGCAGCGGCGATTGAACCACTTGAAAAAGTGAAAGAAAAATTGACCGCACTTTCTAGCTGGGATTTACATTCTACTCATGAAGCGATTGAACAAACCGCTGCTGAATTAGAAGTAGGGATGGGTAAAGTTGGGATGCCATTAAGTGTGGCTGTAACTGGCTCAGGTCAATCACCTTCTATGGATGTGACATTAGTGGGTATCGGTCGTGAACGTGTGTTAGCGCGCATCCAACGTGCCATTGATTTTATTAAATCTCAAAACGCTTAATATTTAGGCTGATAAGCGGGATTTGATTATTTCAATATTGACAGTTTATCAGCCGAAATTTATCATAGCTTGCGTTATTTGGGGATATAGCTCAGTTGGGAGAGCGCTTGAATGGCATTCAAGAGGTCGTCGGTTCGATCCCGATTATCTCCACCAAATTTAAAACCTTGAAACTTAAAGTGAGTTTCAAGGTTTTTTCTTTATAGAAATCTACATTTCTTTTAGATAATTTAAGCCTAATCCATTCATTTGTCCCATAATCCAACTTTGTTTTTTACGAACTAATGCACTAGGCTTATTCACTTTATAAATGATAGGGTTTGGCAAAACTGCAGCGAGTAATGCCGCTTCTGATTGCGTTAAATTCTTTGCTGATTTTTTGAAATAATATCGACTGGCTGCTTCTACACCAAAGATACCATTACCAAACTCAGCGATGTTTAAATAGACTTCTAAAATGCGTTCTTTGGACCAAAAGATTTCCATTAATGCCGTTGTGGGAACTTCCAATCCTTTGCGAAACCAACTTTGTCCATGCCAGAGAACGAGGTTTTTCGCAGTTTGTTGAGAAATCGTTGAAGCACCTCGGGTTCGGTGAGATTTTTCATTAAATTTAAAGGCCTTTTGAATCGCCTCAAAATCAAAGCCCCAGTGGTGGGGGAATTTTTGATCTTCAGCGGCAATCACCGCAAGCTGCATATTCGGTGAGATTTCATCAAGACTCACCCAATCATATTTGATTGAATAGCTGAAATCTAACTGTAATAAGTGTCCGATTTTTTGCTGTACCATATAGGCAGAGAAGGGAACAGGGATAAAGCGAAAACAAATGAAAAACGCCAGGATTGCGAGAGAGAAACGCCACGCAACCCGTTGCCAATTTTTTTTCCACCAAGAGGGGCGAAAAAGAGGTAAAAGTGCGGTTAGAATTCGCTTAGTTTTTTGTAGCTTGCTCATCGAGTTGGCTTTTTACCCAGTTTATAAAATCCGGATCCATTGTTTTGAGCATATTAGAACCACGCGTAATGGTTGCTGCACTGGTATTGAGATTCTGTTGAATCTCTCGTTGGGAGAGATTTTTATCTAATAACTGTGCCACGATTTGTAAACGCAAACCCACTGCATCGCGCTCATCAGGCGTGAGCAGAAGCGTTAAGAAATCTTGTGCTTTCCCTTGTTCAAATGCGGTTTGCAAGGTTGTGAGAAAAGCATTCCATTGTTCTAAATTGCGACTAATATACATATCAACAATCCTATACTATTAAACTAGTGCGACTAGTATAGCCGATCGTATTCCTCTTTGCTAAAGGTTTGTAATTTTTCTTTGTTTTGTAGGTTTTGATAGTAAAAATCGTAAGTTAATACGTTTTGAACATAACCCCGAGTTTCAAAGAATGGAATGGACGCAATAAATTCATCCATAGCCAATTTGCCATTGGCTCTCGCAAGCCATTTTTCTACACGGCTTGCTCCCGCATTATAGGCAGAGGCGATCAAAATGCGATTATTTGGATATTTAGCATTCAGCTCATTTAAGTGAGCTGTACCGAGTAAAATATTATTAAGCGGTTTGAATAAATCTAACTCTCCGTTATAAGGAAGTTGCTGATTTTCTGCCGTTTTTTGCGCAGTACTCGGTAATAACTGCATTAATCCTCGAGCATTTGCGGAAGATTGTGCCATTGGATTCCAAGCACTTTCTTGGCGAGCAATTGCCATGGCGAAGGTTTTGGTGACACGATTATCCACAATGGCTTGAGGTTCTGTTCCGCTGAGATTCACGTTACTGAGGGCAATATCAAAATATTGACTGTAAGCATTTGGTAAGCGTAAGTCGATATAATCCCAAGCTTTTGCAATAATCGAGCCATCTACGCCCAATTCAAACCAATTTTGTTCATTTGCATATTGGCTTAATGCAAGTTGTTTCTCTTGCGGTAGTTTTTCTAATAGAGAACGCCAGCGTTGTTTGGCTGCACCTAATCGATCTAATTGACGTAGTTCTGCAATCTCAGCTAATTCAGTTGCATATTTCTCTTGGATATTGGACTCTTGAGGAATTTTAGGCATTTCCAGTTTGTAGGAATGACCTAATTTGACGGCTGCTAACATTGGATAAAACCCACGTTCTCTCGATAAAGCTTCTAATCGTTGTTTCGCATCTTTATCGGATGCTTGAGCAGCTATTTTAGCCATCCAATAACGCCATTCTTGTTTTTGTTTTGCTTCATCTGAAAGTGCATTTAACCAGGCGAGTAAATCCGTTTTTTGCCAAATAGCTGTACGTAAACGACGCTCAATGAGATTATCGGCATTAAGTTTGAGAAGTTCCTGATCGCGCCATTGGGCAAAATTAGGGCTTTCATTATCAAAGAAACGGCTAATAAAGGCGATTTTCCAATCACGTAATTCAGCTTCGTTTAATTGCCAAGTCTTCGCCCACTGCTCGTAAGGGGTGAATGTTGGCTCATTCATATTTTCTGGAATGGTCCGCAAATAACGAGCAAAACCTAGCACTACGACAAATTTATTGGTGATTTTATTCGTATTACCATCAATTAATGGCAATGACTCAGCGAGCATTTTCAAATTGGCTGGATTTTTTAAGAGATCCTGATAGAGCACTAAATGAGCGGCTACTTGCTCATCTTCTTTTTTAGCGTTCTCAATTTTTTCTAACTCTTTAGCGAGTATTTCGAGGCCTTTAGCATCATTTTTACCAAAGAGCATTTCCGCTTTTTGATAGATTTTCTCTTCAGTGCGTCCACCTTGTGAATACCAACCCGCCCATAGCTGAGCATCATTAGGTAGTTCAGCATTATTGAGCCAAAGTTGTTCATATTCAGACAAAATAGCCGATTTATTCTTGTCGTTTGATTGATTTTCTGTCGTCTGACTGGTATTGGCTGCCTCTATTTGATATTTAGCTGTAAGCACGGCAATTTGTGTTTCCAAATTATTAGGTGTGAGTTTGGCGAGTGCTTGAGTATCTTCAGCATTGGTTAATAATGTAAAAATGCTTTGTTCTAATTTTCCGCGTAGAAAATGAGAGGCGTGCTGTTGAATAAATTGTTCAATGTCTGTTCGCAATGCATTCACTTCTTCACGAGGCGTATCGCGATTAACGGTTTTTATACGTGCATCTAAATAAGCCGCTATAGCATCAGTTTGCAATGGATAACCTTTTAAAGAATCAATAAGCCCAAGGAATAATTTTGCATTATTAGAAACATGATTATTTTTGACCGCACTTTTTAGGAGCGACTCTAATTGTAGAAAAGTTGCACGTTGTTCAATCAGCTTTAATTCATGAGCGTGCTGTTGTTGTGCCCATTTGGCTTGTTCTTCTGCAAGGTTAATTTGTGGCACCGTTTCATTTTTGCTTTTATGGGCATGCTGATTAGCCAAAGCTGAGCCTGAAAGTGCGGTTAAAATTAATAACGAAATTGTCGTGTGTTTAAGTGCTCGCATAGGAGATTCCATATAAAGAGAAAGACGGATATTTAGATCCGTCTTTGAGTGTAGAGTTCGTTTTATTTAGAAAACTTTTTTGAAAGGCTTCACAATCACATCACCGTAAACGCCAGCTTCAACATAAGGATCTTGTGCCGCCCAGTCTTTTGCTGCAGACAGGCTTTCGAATTGAGCAATCACTGTCGAGCCAGTAAAGCCAGCTTCGCCTGGGTTTTCATCGTCAATAGCTGGATTGGGACCGGCTGTTAATAAACGACCTTCTGCTTGTAATTGTTTTAAACGAGCGAGATGCTGCTCACGTACTGAAAGACGTTTTTCTAAACTGCCAGGAATATCTTGGGCAAAAATTACGTAATACATCATTTATCCTTTTAACAATTTAATTCTTCGATAGAGGCTAATGCACGTTCTAGTTCAAGATTACCTTCACGTGGAATAGCGCGGGATTTACCGTCTTTCCCAACTGCGACAAAGGTAAATACGGCATCTGTCACGCAGTAACGTTCCCCAATTGGTTCACTCGCAACTTTTTTCACCCATACTTCTACTTTGATTTTAATCGAAGAGCGTCCCACGCTGAGGCATTGACCATAACAACATACCACGTCACCGACAGCGATAGGTTTGATGAAATTCATACTTTCTACGGCAACAGTGACCACACGGCCATGAGCGATTTCTTTGGCAAGAATTGCTCCGCCCATATCCATTTGGGACATAATCCAGCCACCGAAAATATCGCCGTTGGCGTTGGTATCCGAAGGCATTGCTAAGGTACGTAATAATAATACGCCTTTAGATT
>OJKO01000696.1_pt1 | contig 12698 bp, 8 predicted proteins | sample 1596541 | NCBI WGS metagenome assembly OJKO01 (sample SAMEA4350163, study PRJEB24818) | metagenome | biome: human; feature: gut; material: faeces | place: Denmark | collected 2013-09
CGGGGGGTGCCCGTTTGGTTTCGGGGCAGGGGGAAAAGAGCGGATAGCATCCACATAGCGCTTTTGACCGCCCGTCTTGGGGCGGATGACGCGACCGCGATACGATAGCAGCACGTCATCGCGAAGCGACGAGGCATCATGCTCGCCGTCGCGCAGAACGGCCAGACAGCGCGAGACGTCATCGGCAGAAAGCGTGCGCCCGGCAGCAGCCTCACGAAAGGCATGCTCGAAAAAACGCGCGACCAGCTCGACCTCGTCCGGATCGCCGCTCACGGCAACGCTGTCACCGCGGGCAACCACATGGGCGCGCACCAAGTTCTCGAGCGCACGAAGGACGCCGTCGCCGGCACCCAAAACGCGCGAGGGGTCGATACCCTCAGGAACGGTAAGTCTAATCTTCGAGGCTTCCATGAACCTCCCTGCGTGCATGGACCAAGCCGGAATCATCGACTCCGATGATAGCAACATCGAGCAGGCACGGGGCTGTGAGTCCACAGGTATCATCGAGACGGGCGTGATGGAACGAGCCGAGCGTCAGGTTGTCACCATACTCGAGCACGGCACGTTCGACAGTGCCCACGCGACGACGAGCGTCGGCAATAGCGAGCTCCTGCGCGGCGGCCCGCATACGGCGGCTGCGCTCGGCCATAACCTCGGGCGGCACCTGGTCGGGCATGTCGGCAGCAAGGGTACCGGGACGCTTGCTGTAGCGGAACACGTGCATACGCGAGAAACCCACGCGGCGGCACAGCGCCAGTGACTCCTCGAACTCCTCGTCCGTCTCACCAGGAAAACCGACAATGACATCGCACGAAAGAGACACCTGGGGCAAGTTGGCGCGAATCATACGCACCGTGTCCTCAAAGGCCTCGGCGCTATAGGGACGGCCCATGCGATGCAGGGTCGCCGTGCAGCCGGACTGCACGGGCAGGTGCAAAAACGGGGCGATACGCTGCGGATAGCGCGCCATAACCTTAAGCAGGCGCTCAGAGATATCCATGGGCTCGACCGAGGAGATGCGCACATGCGGGATAGACGTGCGCTCCATGATGGCCTCGAGCAGCTCATCGATTTCAACATGCTCGTCGGTCGCGCTCTTGCCATCGTAGGCACCCAGGTTCACACCGGTCAAAACCACCTCGGGTACGCCGACCTCCTGGGCCTCGCGAACTTGCTCGAGCACAGACTCAACGGGCACGGAGCGCTCGGGGCCGCGCGCCTTCCACACAATGCAATAGGTGCAGCGATGGTTGCAGCCGTCCTGAATCTTCACGCCCAGGCGAGAGCGGCCAAGCGCATCGACCACCTCGCCATCGCTGCAGGCGGGAACGCTATCGGACTCAACGCCCAGCACCTCGCAGACGCGATCGGCGACATCGATCTTGGACGGCTCGGCGATCACGCGATCCGAAAGCTCCGACAGCTCCTCGGGATGCAAATTGACCACGCATCCGGTCACGACAACATATGGCTCGTTTGGATGGGACAGCGCATGACGAACGGCCTTACGGGTCTTGGCCTCGGCCTCGCCCGTAACGGCACAGGTGTTAATGACGATCAGATCGGCATCCTGGGGCTCCACAATAGCAAAGCCCAGGCGCATAAGATCGGCAGTGATACGGTCAGACTCAACCCGGTTGACACGGCAGCCGAGGTTGACGACGGAAATATGGGGTGCGAGCACGCGGGCTCCTTAATCGAGGATATCGTCGAGGGCACTCTTGATACGGTCGGTCACCGACTTCTTACCGGAAGTGACGTCATCGCCCATCTCATCGGCAAAAGCACGGAGCAGCTCGCGTTGCTTATTTGAAAGATTGGTGGGAACGACCACGCGCAGTTGCACGATCAGGCGGCCACGCGAACCGCCACCGCCAATGCGCGGCATGCCGTAATTATTGACGCTCACGGTGTCGCCGTACTGGGCGCCGGCGGGAACCGTCACCTTAACGACCTCGTCGGGCATAATGCCCTCGACCTCGATCTCGCAGCCAAGCGCAGCCTGCGCAATCGAGATATCACTCACCAGGTACAGGTCGTCACCGTTGCGCTTAAAGCGCTCATGGTCGGCAACGCGCACGTTGACAATCAGGTCGCCCGAAGGCTCGCCGCGAAGGCCGGCCTCGCCAAAGCCGCTCACGCGCAGCTGGCGACCGGTCGAAACGCCGGCGGGAATATCGATGTCGATCTTTTCGTGCGAAGGCGTGCGGCCCTGACCGTCGCAGGTCTCACAGGGATGGTCGATAACCGTGCCCTCGCCATGGCAGTCAGGGCAAGGCGAGGAAGACTGAACCTGGCCCAGGAACGAACGCTGAACCGTCGTGACGTAGCCCGTACCGTGGCAGCGGCCGCACTGCTTTTCCTGTGCGCCCTCTGCCCTACCGGTGCCATTACAGTCCTCGCAAGGAGCAAGGCGGTCATAGCTGATCGTCTTTTTGCAGCCGAGTGCCGCCTCCTCAAGGGTCACCGAAAGGGAGATGGCCATATCGCGGCCGCGACGACGCTCACGGCGATTTCGGGCGCCACCGCCGGCACCGCCGCCAAAGAACGACGAGAACAAGTCGTCCATGCCCATGCCACCAAAGATATCGTTGATATCGACGTAACCCGAACCACCAGGGCCGTCGGCAGTGCCGTAACGGTCGTAGTTAGCACGCTTCTGATCATCGGAAAGAACGGAATACGCCTCGTTAAGCTCTTTAAACTTGGCCTCGGCCTCGGGGTCGTCCGAAACGTCCGGGTGTACGGTACGGGCCTTCTTTAGAAACGCGCGCTTAATCGTCCGCGCGTCGGCATCCCTGTCGACGCCAAGCACCTCGTAGTAATCCCTATTTTCCGACACGACCGAATCCTTCCGACTTTCATTATTGTCACAGTGCGTCCTATACCCAAGCTGGGCCGACCGCAAACAGAGGGTTTGATGTTATTGCATTTGGTACGGCGAAAGCATGGCCCGTTGCGAGCAGCTTGCAAACCAAACCGACACGAGCGCGAACATGAAGCCGTTGGCAAAACCGTTGGCAAACTGCATCGCACCGCGTTTCCACCACAGCAGGCTGCGATGAAGCACACCGTCCGAAAGCACCATGAACAGGCCCATGGTAAACGGAATAAAGCACATCACGGCAAAGGCCGAGAACACGCCCGAGATGGCCGAGAATACCAAAAACGGCGCCACGATGCCCATCAGGTAAAAACCGGTACGAGCTTTTCCTTCCAAGCGCTCGGCCTCAACATGAGCGCGGCCGACCAAGTCGCCGCCCGCGGCACCGTTGGTGCCAGCATGACCCATGCCGCTAATGCGGACCTCATCGCCATCGTGCGTGCCGGCAGGAAACTCAATCGTCTGCTCGGAGGCTACGCGAGTACGACCGCTGCCACCGCAATCGGGGCAGGGATCGGCCACGACCTTACCGGAACCGCCGCACTCGGGGCAGACCGACTGGAACGTGCCCGCACCAAACAGGAAGGACAGGTCGACGTCGATGTGGCCGCGGCCGCCGCAGCTCGGGCAGGTATGGGCATGCTCAGAGGAGACAGAACCCGAGCCGCCGCAATGTCCGCATGTATCGAAACGCGTATAGCGGACGGTCTTGCGGGCACCGCCCTTGGCCTCCTTGGCGTCAAGTTTGATATCGACGACCACATTGGCGCCGTTCTCGGGATTGTAGGCAGCCTGGCCGCGACGCTGCTGGCCCCAGGCGCCACCAAAGGGAAAGCCGCCCTCAAAGGGATTGCTATAACCTGTGTTGCCGGCGTAGCCGCCACCATAGGGCGAAGCCGTAGGAGCACCGGCAAAGGGATTGCCCGAGCGCATGGCGTCGTAGCGCGCACGTTTTTGCTCATCCGAAAGCACGGCGTAGGCCTCGGAAACCTCTTTAAACTTTTCCTCGGCATCCGGCTCTTTGTTGACGTCCGGATGGAGCTTGCGGGCCTTTTGCTGGAAGGCCTTCTGTATATCACGCGAGGTAGCGTCCTTGGAGACACCCAGAATCTCGTAATAATCTTTTTCGTTCATCGTCGCCATGCGCGGCAACCTCCTGCTCACAGCAGCGTATATATTCCGGTAATTCTACCCGAGCGGCCTAAGCTAGATCCCAAAACAGCTCGAACAGAACATTTCCATCGAGCCAGCCCAAGTGTGTCGGCGCCAGACGAGCTCGAACATAGCCCGCGACGACATCTGCCGAAGTGAAAGGTCCCTCATGGACCCCGAGCGTCTCGGGCACCCAAGTGGCAAGACCCAATTCGAGCGCGCGATCGCAGGCAGCTGCCAGCTCATCGGCCGGGATGACACGAGCCGCGCGAACCAAAAGGTCGGACGCGACACCGCGCGTCATGCGACAAGCAAGCATCAGGTCTTCGGCCGCAGCCTCGCGCTGCGACAGATATTCGGCCTCGAACGCCGTCGCGTCATCGTCACGTTGCACCAGACGCACGCGGTACGCATCGCCTCGAGAAGAAACACCGGGGAACAAACCTGCAAGACGGTCGAAATCCTCGGCGTCGAGCATGCCCGCGGCAGAACGACCCAGGCCCAGGTAGCCCCGTCCGGTCCAGTAGGCAATGTTATGGGCGCACTCATGGCCGTCGAGCGCGTAGCTCGCCACCTCATACGGGTGAAAGCCGGCGGCACCCAGGAGCTCGTGTGCCACGTCCATGCATGCGGCCTGAAAATCCTCATCAGGCTCGAGCGACTCGTCACGGCACGCCATGCGATAAAGGGGCGTCCCCTCCTCGAGCGTGAGCGGGTAGACCGACACATGATGCGGAGCCGCCGCCAGCACGCCATCGAGCGTGCGCTTCCAACTCGCTGCGGTCTGCCCGGGAAGTCCGCACATCAGGTCACACGACACGTCAAGCCCAGCGTTCTTGACCGTCGCGATGGCAGCGAGCGCCCGATCGGCATCGTGAATACGGCCGATGGCGGTAAGTTCGGTGTTATCGAGCGTTTGCACGCCCAAAGAGACGCGTGTGACACCAACCTTGGCAAGCGCAGTGGCAAGCTCGGCGGTCAGCGACTCGGGATTGGCCTCACAGGTAAACTCAACGGGGGCGCACCACGCAAGGATACGCCGGGCGAGTTCTACCAGGCGCTCCCCCGCCAGCGACGGCGTACCGCCGCCAACATAGACGGTGCGGATCTGGTCAAGAGTCCCAGCCTTGCCAAAAGCATCGAGGCGCGCGAACAACTGCTCAAAATAGGCATCGAGCGCAGCGCTCTGATCGCACGGAGCAAAACTGCGCGAGTCAAAGTCGCAGTACCGGCACTTTTGGGCGCAAAACGGCACGTGCACGTACAGCGCGGTAACGGTCACCCTTAAGCCTCCAGAGGATGAGGGGGCACCGATTCGCCGGCGGCAAGGGCAGCCTCGCAGGCCACCACATCGCGCTCGATCTCATCGACCAGCGCCATAAACTCCTCATACGTGGAACAGCGCACCACATGGGCACGCCAAGCGGCGGCATGGGGCATGCCTTTTAAGTACCAGCTTGCGTACGTGCGGGCACGCGACATGAGCGGCAGGAGCTCATGCGTCAGCGTTAGGTGCTCACGCAGGGCGTCCAGGCGCTCGACGGAGCTGCGCGCCGGCACCGGCATGCCATCGAACGCAAGGGCGCGAGCATCACCAAAAACCCAGGGGTTACCGTAGATGCCGCGCGCGATAAACACAGCGCTGGCACCCGAGCTGCGCAGATGCTCCGCGGCGTCCTCGGCCGAGAACGCATCGCCCGAACCAATCACGGGAATCTCGACAGCGTCGGCCACCTCATCGACGACCGACCAATCGGCCTGGCCCGTATAGAGCTGCGTGGCGCAGCGGCCATGCACCGCCACCGCGGCGGCACCGGCGCCTTCGAGCATCTGGGCAAACGTCGCGGCATTACGGTCCTCGGCATAAAAGCCTTTGCGAATCTTGACGGTCACGGGTACATGCGCCGCGCCCACCGCCGCCTCGACGATCTTCTCGGCCAAATCGGGCGTGCGCATGAGCGCCGAGCCCTCGCCCTTGGTAACGACCTTGCGGGCGGGGCATGCCATATTGATATCGATGAGCGACAGGCGATCGCCCACACGCTCCTCGACGGCGGCGACGGCGCTCGCAAACTGATCGGGCTTGGAGCCAAAGAGCTGCACGCAAATCTGCTGCTCCTCGTCGGCCGGTAGCACCAGGCGCCAGGTCTTGTTGCTGGCATAGGCAAGGCCCGCCACGCTCACCATCTCGCTGTAGGCAAGGTTGGCACCGCGGCGGCGGCACATGATGCGGTAGGCAGGGTCGGTCACGCCCGCCATGGGAGCCATAAGGAACGGCTGCTCGGCATAAGCGCCCAGCAGCCGCTTGCTATATTCAGAAAGCGCCATAGACCTACTCGTCCACCTTGAGGATCGCCATAAAGGCCTCCTGCGGGACCTCGACCGATCCGATGGCCTTCATGCGCTTCTTGCCCTCTTTCTGCTTCTCGAGCAGCTTGCGCTTACGCGAGATATCGCCGCCGTAGCACTTGGCAAGCACGTCCTTGCGACGCGCCTTGACGGTGGAGCGGGCAATGATCTTGTTGCCGATAGCACCCTGGATGGGCACCTCGAACAGCTGACGCGGGATGATCTCCTTAAGTTTGTCGCACAGACCACGGGCCAGGCCATAAGCCTTGTCCTTATGGACGATAAACGACAGCGCGTCCACCTCGTCGCCCGAAAGCAAGATATCGAGCTTCACAAGCTCGGAGGGACGGTACTCGTTGAACTCGTAGTCGAGCGAGGCATAGCCCTTGGTACGGCTCTTGAGCTGGTCAAAGAAGTCCAAGATGAGCTCGGCAAGCGGCATATCGAAGCGCATCTCAACCGACTTGCTCGTGAGATGGATCATGTCGGTAGTAATGCCGCGGTGCTCGATGGCGAGCTGCATGACGGCACCCGTATACTCGGGCGGGCAGATAATCTTAGCCTTGAGGTAGGGCTCCTCAATGCGCTCGATGCGCGTAGCCTCGGGCAGATCCTGCGGGCTGCGGACATCAATCATCTCGCCGTCAGTCTTGTAGACGTGATAGTCCACCGAGGGGCTCGTGGCAATGAGGTCAAGATTGAACTCACGCTCCAGGCGTTCCTTGACGACTTCCATGTGCAGCAGGCCCAGGAAGCCCACGCGGAAGCCAAAGCCGAGCGCCACCGAGGTCTCGGGCTCCCACACCAACGACGGGTCGTTGACGTGCAGCTTATCGAGCGCGTCACGCAGGTTCTCGTAGTCCTTGTTATCGATCGGGAACAGGCCCGTATAGACCATGGGCTTAGCCTCGCGGTAGCCGGGAAGCGGCTCGGGGCAGGGATTCGACGCCCACGTGAGGGTATCGCCCACGCGCACGGCCTCGGGGTCCTTCAGGCCCGTGACCACGTAGCCCACCTCGCCGACCGTCAGCGCATCGACCGGAGTCTCGGCGGGACGCTTGACACCCACGCCGTCGACCAAAAAGTCGCCCTCTGCCTGCATCATGCGCAGGGTATCGCCCTTTTTGATGGAGCCGTCAAAGACGCGCACCGTGGCCACCACGCCGCGATACTCGTCAAAGTACGAATCCAGAATGAGCGCTTTGAGCGGAGCATTTGCATCGCCCTTAGGCGGAGAGATCAAAAAGACGATGGACTCTAGCAGATCGTGAATACCCTCGCCGGTCTTGCCCGACACGCACACGGCATCATCGGCGGGAATCGCCAGGTCATCCTCGATCTCGGTCTTGACCTCGTTGGGATGGGCCGAGGGCAGGTCGATCTTGTTGATGGCCGGCACAATGTCCAGATTGGCGTTCATGGCGAGCGTCGCGTTAGAGACGGTCTGCGCCTCAACGCCCTGCGTGGCGTCGACAACGAGCACCGCGCCCTCACAGGCTGCCAGCGAGCGCGAAACCTCATAGGTAAAGTCCACGTGGCCCGGCGTATCGATCAGATTGAACTGATACGTCTCGCCATCGTCGGCGTCATAGGAAACGCGGACGGCATTGGACTTGATCGTAATGCCGCGCTCGCGCTCGATATCCATGGTGTCGAGCAGCTGCGACTCCATGTCGCGCTCGTCGACGGTATGGGTGAGCTCGAGAATGCGGTCACTGATCGTGGACTTGCCATGGTCGATGTGCGCAACAATCGAGAAGTTGCGGATGTGGGAAATGTCAATTGAAGTATTCATGCGGACTATCTTACCCGAGCGGTACAAAAAATGGAGCCTGTTCCATAAAACAGGCTCCATTTATGCGCGTAATCTGTGTGGTGTGAAATTTACAACTTAGGCGTTGATGCTGTTCACGAGCTTGGCAAGACCGGACTTGCGGTTGGAAGCCTGGTTCTTGTGGATAACATGCTTGGCGGCAGCCATGTCGAGACGCTTGGTGACGATCTTGAGGGCAGCCTGGGCCTTCTCGGCGTCGCCCTCGGCGACGGCGGACTGGACGTGCTTGGTCAGCGTCTTGAGCTCGGACTTGACAGCCTTGTTACGCATGCGAGCTGCCTCATTGGTGCGGATACGCTTCTTCTGAGACTTGATGTTTGCCACTTCTGGAGTTCCTTTCGAGTTCCTTGCAAAAAATGTATGACACCTCTGAGACACGGTGAGGTCATGCAAGCGCCTACTATAGCACGCTCCCCCTCAAAGGGATAGAACGAATTTGTCAAATAGGCAGGTATCATCACGATTTTCTCAAGATGTTCGTAATCCAGAGCAAAAGCGCGGTCTGAGAATCGGCCGAACCCTTGAGCGCGAGCTCCACATCAACGGCACCCTCGAGCGCTGCGACGAGCTCTGCCATCGAAAAGCGACGTGCCCAGGTCAGGTGATTCTTGACCTGCCAGGACTGGAGCTTGAGCGTTGCGGCCAGCTCACGACCCTGTCCGCGCGCATCGAGCGCCTTGGCAACGATAAGCTCGCGAATGCGGCCGCACAGCAATGTGTACGTCCACACGTAGCTCTTGGCGGGCATTAGATTGAAGAGCTCGAGCGAACGGCGCATGTCACGGGCCGAGACCGCATTGAGAAAGTCCCAGGGTTGAACCTCGGCCGTACGTACAATCCAGCGCTCAACGTCGGCAAGCTCAATCTGGGGCACCTCGACCATCTGGGCAAGCTTAGCCAAGTCGTTATCGAGCATGCGAGTGTTTTCACCCGAACGCGAGACGAGTTCCTCGGCGGCCGCCGTCGAGATCGACTTGCCGTGCTGCGTCGCCATCTGCTGCACGCGGCGCGGAAGCTCCCAGCGCTTGGTGCCGGAGCAATCGATCACGGCCTTCTTGTCGATCTCGGCGATCGCCTTATACAGGCGCGTGTTCTTGGCAAGCGAGTCCGCGATGATGAGGCAAACCGTCGTGGGGCTGGGACTCGCCAAATACTCGACAAGCGGCTCGGAGATCGCTTTGGCGAGTTTTGAGCAGCCGTCAAGGATTACCAGGCGAAACTCGCTGCCCATGGGAAAGGTGTTGAGCGATCCGATAATCGACTCGATATCGGGGTCCTTGGTCATGTCGCGCTCGTCGAGGTTGAACTCGACCATGCCCGACTTTTCCAGACGCGCTTTCATACGCGAGACGGCGTGATCGCGCTTGACTCCGTCGGTACCGACGATCAGATATGCCGGCAGCAGACCGATTTCGGACATTGCGCTCCCCTCCCGCAGGCCTTCGTATTCGTTCCGTGCCATTCTAGCCCAGGGGCCCACCACACGCCAACGACGTCGTCACGGTCGCTGGCATCGCATCGCAAAGCCATTCGCAGTTGGCGTGACGGTAATGTCGCCGTGTTCGATAGTGCACGCGAACACACCGCCCGCTTCCTTAACGGCATCGATGCAGGCGTCGGACGGATGGCCGTATCGATTCCCCTCGCCCGCGCTCGCGAGGGAAAGCTCGGGCTTCAGGACGTCCAGCAACTCACCATCGACTGAAACCTTAGAGCCGTGATGCCCAAGTTTAAGGACATCGATATCCCCCACCTCCTGCACGAATTCCCGTTCTTGGTCGAGCTCGGCATCACCAGTGAGGAGCATACGCAGGCTCTTGCCTTCCTGAACATAAGAGAGTAGCAGGACAAGCGAGTCCTCATTTCCCTCGCCATCTACGGACTCGAACGGCCACATCACGCGGGCACAAAATGAGCCGATGTCGACCGTATCCCCACGGCGCACCTGCCGATACTCAACGCCAGGTCGATTCAATACCTCGGCAGGAGCATCCTCCAACGCATCCGCCGCCACGGCAATCGTTCCGACCGAAAACTGTTCGAGCACGGCAGGTAGACCACCCCAGTGATCCTCATCCCAATGCGTCACAAAGACGGCATCGATATGGTGCACGTTATTGCGAACCAACGCCGCTACCACGCGCCCATCGAGCCCGCAGTCGACGAGTGCTAATGCGTCGCCCTGGCGGATAAGAATCGCATCCGCCTGGCCCACATCGAGCACCGTCACCGAAGGCGGAGCGAATCGATCCCAGTAGACGTACGGAATCGCAGCCAAGAGCACCAGGCATGCAAGCCCCACCGCCATAGGACGTGCACGGGGACGCGGCCACCAGACCAACAGAACCGCCAGCAAACACGGCACTAGGTAAATCCACATGCTTTCGGGCGGCACACTCACAGATGCACCAGGCACGGCGGCAAACAGCTGCTCGAAGAACAGCGCGCAACGGGCGGCAATCATGGGCACAACGAGCGCCCAAGTCCGCAACGGTCCCACGAGCGAAAAGGGAACCAGCACGATGGACACAGCAAGCAGTACGCTCACCACCGGACCGATGACCGCATTTGCCAACGGAGCAATGAGCGAGAACGTACCGAAGGCGGGAATGGTAATGGGAAGAGTCGCCAGTTGCGAGCACAGCGTGACGGAAAGCATGCTGGCAACGCCCGATGGCACACCCAGCTCACCCAAAGCGTAGGTCGCATAGGGGCAAAAGCACAGAATGGCAAAGACGCTGGCACATGAAAGCTGAAAGCCCATATCGAACAGCACCGTCGGTCGCAGTAGCACAAAGATGGACATGGTTACGAAGAGAGCCGATGCGCCGTGCCGGCGACGCCCCGCGCCGTTTACGACAAGCGTCGCGAACACCATGCAGCACGCGCGCACGGCCGAGGGAGACGCGCCCGTAAAGGCAGCGTAGCCCACAAGCGTTATCGCCAATATCGCCCGCTGAAGACCACGCGAACACCGAGTCTTTTGCAATACACCCTCGATTACAAACCCCACGATAGCCAAATGGCTGCCCGAGACGGCGATAAGATGCGCCGTTCCCGTCACCGAAAACCAGTCGCCCGCCGGTTGGGCGCGCAGCTCGGCCGAACGACCGCAGACGACACCGGCTATGAGCGCACGCGCCGGGTCGGTCGCAGGCGCGATGGACGCAAGCAGCCCATTTCGCAGTCGAAGCAGCGGCCCCGGAAAGCCCTCATCGACCGACACAATCCGAACGGCTTGAACCTTGCGCACCTCGCCTCGGAGCACGCGCGATCGTCCATATGCATCGTTCTCAAAACGTGAAACGCGACCGATAACACGCGCGTGCGCCCCGACCTTGAGCTCGAGGTCGCACGATAGGCGAACCGTTGCCAAGTTCTTACCGTCCGCACGTGCCTCGCAGGTATAGGAATACACGTCGTCGTTTATGGATGGATCGCCCTGCACGACAAACTCGAGGCCGCTTGCCGCTCGACCGTCGAGCGCCTTCGAGGCGTTGAGCGCGCCCGCAGCCCACCACGCCGAGACGACCGCTCCCGCCACGAGACCAACGGACGCGGCATACAGCCACCGCTTCCAAGGAGCAAGCGGTGCACAAAATTGACCCAGCACAACGAATACCGCCGCCGCAACGGGAATGGCCCATAGCAGCCCGACCGCCGGCGCCTGCTCCCTCAGCAGCGCATCAGCGGCCACGTTGAGCACCAAGGCGCAGCTCATACACACGCCGGCACACAGAGCCATCGTCCACGGCATCAAGGGCCGCGGAGGCATCACATGCTCGCGCTCTGTCGCACTCATACGCAGATGCAATCTTTGATTTTGGCAAGCTTCTTCTCGCCGATTCCCGACACACGCATCAGATCGTCAACCGAAGAAAAAGCACCGTTCTTTGTCCGCTCATCGATAATCGACTGGGCCATAGAGGGGCCGATGCCCGAGAGCGTCTGTAGCTCTGCCGCGCTTGCCGTATTGATGTTTACTAGGCCTGTTGCGCCACCCGCGCCCGATGATGCGGAAACCCCACCATCAACACCGGCTTCCGCAATGGACGCCTGCTGCTCCCCTACCGTTGGAACATAGATTTTTTGTCCATCAGTGACCTTAGATGCCCGATTAAGCCCCGTAACGTCAGCCTCGGGCGCCAGCCCGCCGGCGGCATCGATCGCCTGGGATACCCGTGCCCCGTCTTTGAGCCTGTATACACCGGGCGACACAACGGCGCCATCGACATCGACATAGACCTCTGCCGCGGCAGAAGCCTTAGTCGAAAAGCCTTCGGATGTCTTTCCGCTCGAAGCATCGCCGGATCCCGGCTCCACTAACGAGCCCGTACCATCAGTGCGCTCAAACGACACACCGCCGGCACCGCCGCCAAGGTTCGCCATCGCCAAGCCGCTCGCCATCGCAATGACGCCCAGCATCGCCACCACCACAGCCTTATGACCGAGCAGCTTGCCTGCCCAGCGGTCCATCTT
>OJKO01000698.1_pt1 | contig 12694 bp, 9 predicted proteins | sample 1596541 | NCBI WGS metagenome assembly OJKO01 (sample SAMEA4350163, study PRJEB24818) | metagenome | biome: human; feature: gut; material: faeces | place: Denmark | collected 2013-09
CGCCTGCCTTCCACTCAGAAGAGTACTCACGGCTGATAATAGTCTTTGGCAGATCATTTCCATCCTCATCCTTACCGAACTCGAACCACTTGTGCTCGATGATACGTGTCCATGGAGTCTCGCGGTCTGTATAGTTGACAGCGGCATTGCCCTGGAAGTTAGGAATATCGAGGGTCTCATTCTCAAAGCGCACTGAGCGGTACTCTAAAGTACCTAGCTTAAAGCCAAAGTATGCGTCAATCGGACCTGTATATACAACCTTGTCAGCAAGAGCATCAAGCTCAGCCTTGTGCTCAAGGTAGTCGGTATTCAATCTGACCTCAATGCCGTCGAGCAGATTTTCAACCATCTTGGTGTATCCACCGATTGGAATACCCTGATAAAGAGCGTTGAAGTAATTGTTGTCAAAGGTAAGTCTCACCGGAAGTCGCTTGATGATGAAAGCCGGAAGCTCCTTACAATCACGGCCCCACTGTTTCTCAGTGTAGCCCTTCACGAGCTTCTCATAGATATCACGTCCAACGAGTGAGATAGCCTGCTCCTCGAGATTTTTTGGCTCACCGGTGATTTCCTTTTTCTGCTCCTCAATCTTTGCAGCAGCCTCCTCCGGTGTCACCACACCCCACATCTTGTTGAAGGTGTACATGTTAAATGGCATAGAGTAAAGCTCACCTTTATAGTTTGCTACAGGGCTGTTTGTGAAGCGGTTGAACTCAGCAAACTGTGTGATGTAGTTCCAGACCCTCTTGTCATTGGTGTGGAATATGTGGGCTCCGTACATGTGTACATTTATGCCCTCCTGCTTTTCGGTGTAAACATTTCCTGCTATGTTAGGACGCTTGTCCACAACAAGCACTGATTTGCCCTTGGCCTTTGCCTCATGGGCGAAGATGGCTCCGTAGAGACCGGAACCTACTACTATATAATCGTATTTCATTGTTTTCTCCTTGTTGCATAGTGATATTATAATTATAAGTACATTTTCCGGAAAAACAAGCAGAAACAATGAAAATAAGTAAATATTAATAAATCCTGTATTAGAAAATTATGATATACTTAGATATAGGAAGTTCAAAAGTAATAAAACAAGAGGAAAGGCAACGCAACGATGAAACTACCCGGCTACTACTCCTCAGGAGAATTTGCAAAAAAAGCACATATTACAAAAAAGACCGTCAGGTACTATGACGAGCACAATATTTTAAAACCATCCTACGTAAACGAAAACGGAGCCAGATTCTATAATGATGACGACTTTGCGCGTCTACAGCAGATACTGTTCCTCAAATATCTGGGCTTTTCCCTGGATGATATCAAGGAGATGACACTCAGAAACACGGACAGCAATGTCATGTCTGAGTCGCTTCACATGCAGCTTGGTCTCGTGGAGGAGAGGATAGAGCAGATGAAGCTTATGAAATCAGCACTGCAGGAGGCTTCAGAGGTAATAGACGAGGGGCGAAGCGTGGACTGGAGTCATATGCTGGAGCTGGTTAATATAAACGAGATGGAGCAAAAGCTAAAGCAGCAGTACAGGGATGCTTCAAATATATCAGCCAGAATCAATCTGCACAGGGATTTCTCGATGAATCCGGTGAGCTGGTTTAGCTGGGTATTTGATGAGTGCAGCTTTTTTGAGGGGGAAAAGGTGCTTGAGGTGGGCTGTGGTGATGCCTCTCTCTGGACACAGAACATAGACAGGATACCGGCAGATATGCAGATAACCCTGACTGATATATCGTATGGCATGGTAAGGGATGCGACGAGAAATGTAGGTGCAGACGACAAGCGCTTCACATATGAGGTGATGGATGCCCACAGGCTGTATAAGCCGGATGCATCGTATGACTGCGTGATAGCAGACCATGTACTGTTCTATTGTGACAATCTGGATGCCGTGTGCAGTGAAATCCAAAGGGTGCTAAAGCCCGGTGGCGTGTTTGTGTGCAGTACATACAGCTCACGGCATATGAAGGAAATAAACGACCTGGTACAGGAGTTTGATGACCGCATAGAGCTGTCAGCGGAAAGGCTGTATGAGCAATTCGGTAAAGAAAATGGTGAGGCAATACTTGGAAAATACTTTGGTGAGGTAAGCTGGCATGGGTACGAGGATGAGCTTGTGGTAGAAAAAGCAGAGCCTGTGATAGAGTATGTGCTTTCGTGCCACGGCAACCAGAACAGGTATATTGTGGACCGCTATAAGGAATTTGCGGCATTTGTCAGAAAGAAGACAGAGGGAGGGTTCCATATCACAAAGGATGCAGGTGTATTTATTGCACGAAAATGATTCAAAAACAGGATATTATAAGCATATATTTTGTGAAAAATGCTAAAAATATAAAAAAGTACTTGAAGGTGCCCTTGGGGCACCTTTTATAATGCAGGTAAATGATGAACTAAGTCAGTGTATTCTACAGACCGAAAGCATCAAGTGTAGCACGTAGTTTCAGTTTAAAGGAGAACAACATGAAAGGTATTATATTAGCGGGAGGTTCAGGCACACGTCTTTACCCACTCACAATGGTAACATCAAAGCAGTTACTTCCAATTTATGACAAGCCAATGATCTACTATCCTATGTCAGTGCTTATGAATGCAGGTATCAGAGATATCCTGATCATTTCAACACCACAGGATACACCAAGATTCAAGGAGCTCTTAGGAGACGGACATCAGTTTGGTGTCAACCTCACCTACGAGGTACAGCCAAGTCCTGACGGACTTGCACAGGCATTCGTTATCGGTGAGAAATTCATCGGTGATGATACAGTAGCCATGGTTCTCGGAGACAACATCTTCGCAGGACACGGACTCAATAAGAGACTCAAGGCCGCAGTTGAAAACGCTAAGAGCGGTAAGGGCGCCACAGTATTCGGCTACTATGTAGATGACCCTGAGAGATTCGGTATCGTAGAGTTCGATAAAGAGGGAAAGGCTATTTCAATCGAGGAAAAGCCGGAGCATCCAAAGAGCAATTATTGTGTCACAGGTCTTTACTTCTACGACAACAATGTAGTAGAGTACGCAAAGAACCTTAAGCCATCAGCAAGAGGAGAGCTTGAGATAACAGACCTTAACAGAATCTATCTTGAGAAAAAAGCACTCAATGTAGAGCTTTTAGGACAGGGCTTCACATGGCTTGACACAGGAACACATGAGAGTCTTGTAGATGCCACAAACTTTGTCAAGACAGTCGAGACACATCAGCACCGCAAGATAGCATGTCTTGAGGAAATCGCTTACTTAAACGGCTGGATTACAAAGGATGAAGTATTAAAGACATATGAGCTCGTAAAGAAGAACCAGTACGGACAGTACTTAAAGGATGTACTTGATGGAAAATACCGCGAGCAGTTATATTAAGGAGGAAATCAAAATGACAATTATCGTAACAGGTGGAGCAGGATTTATCGGAAGCAACTTCGTATTTCACATGCTTAACAAATATCCGGATTACCGTATCGTATGCTTAGACTGTCTCACATATGCAGGAAATCTCTCAACACTTGAGCCTGTAATGGACAATCCAAACTTCCGTTTCGTAAAGGAGAGCATCACAGACCGTGACGCCGTATACAAATTATTTGAAGAAGAGCATCCTGATATGGTTGTAAACTTCGCAGCAGAGTCACACGTTGACCGTTCAATCGAAAACCCACAGGTATTCCTTGATACAAATATCATCGGAACATCAGTACTTATGGACGCATGCCGCAAGTATGGTATTAAAAGATATCACCAGGTATCAACAGATGAGGTATACGGAGATCTGCCACTTGACCGCCCTGACCTTTTCTTCCATGAGGATACACCAATCCATACATCAAGCCCGTATTCATCATCAAAGGCAGCAGCAGATTTACTCGTGCTTGCCTACCACCGCACATATGGACTTCCTGTAACAATCAGCCGTTGCTCAAACAACTACGGACCATACCATTTCCCGGAGAAGCTTATCCCACTTATGATTGCAAATGCACTTAATGATAAGCCACTCCCGGTATACGGAACAGGCGAGAACGTGCGTGACTGGCTCTATGTAGAGGATCACTGCAAGGCAATCGACCTTATCATCCACAACGGACGTGTAGGAGAGGTTTACAACGTAGGTGGACACAATGAGAAGACAAACCTTGAAATCGTAAAGATTATCTGTAAGGAGCTCAATAAGCCGGAGAGCCTTATCACATTCGTAGGAGACCGTAAGGGCCATGATATGCGTTACGCAATCGACCCAACAAAGATCCACAATGAGCTCGGATGGCTTCCAGAGACCAAGTTTGAGGACGGCATCAAGAAGACAATCAAATGGTACCTTGACAACCGTGAGTGGTGGGAGACAATCATCAGCGGAGAGTACCAGAATTACTACGAGAAGATGTATGCGAATAGATAACTGCTACTCTTTGAGGCTTTTGTGCATGCCTAAAGAATATGTGATTGCGTATATATGTTGAGCCTGTTTACGAATAACAGCGTTAAGGAGACAAAAATGAAAGTATTTGTTACAGGAGTTGCGGGGCAGCTTGGTCATGATATAATGAATGATCTTGCGGCGCGCGGTTACGAAGGAATAGGAACAGATATTGCATCAGAATATAATGGTATCTCTGATGGTACAGCAGTGACACGCATGCCATATGTATCTCTGGATATTACTGACAGAACAGCGGTAGAGCAGGTGATAGGGGCGCTTAAACCCGATGTTGTAATACACTGTGCAGCATGGACAGCTGTAGATCTGGCCGAGGATGATGATAAAAAAGCAAAGGTGCATGCAATCAACGCAGACGGCACACAGAATATTGCAGATGCCTGCAAGAAGATAGATGCCAAGATGGTATATATCAGCACAGATTATGTATTTGACGGACAGGGCACCATACCATGGCAGCCTGACTGCAAGGACTATGCACCACTCAATGTATATGGACAGACAAAGCTTGACGGAGAGCTTGCAGTGGCAAATACACTTGAGAAGTACTTTATAGTGCGTATAGCATGGGTATTTGGTGTAAACGGCAAGAACTTCATCAAGACAATGCTAAATGTCGGCAAGACACACGATAAGCTTACAGTAGTAAGTGACCAGATTGGTACACCGACATATACACTCGACCTTTCAAGATTGCTCGTAGATATGATAGAGACTGATAAATACGGTTACTATCACGCTACAAACGAGGGCGGATATATAAGCTGGTATGATTTTACAAAGGAAATCTTTAAGCAGGCAGTGGAGCTTGGTCATACAGAGTATTCTGAGGACAGACTTACAGTAGCACCTGTTACAACAGCAGAGTACGGTGTGTCAAAGGCAGCACGTCCGTTTAACAGCAGACTGGACAAGAGCAAGCTCGTGGAGAATGGATTTAAGCCACTCCCTACATGGCAGGATGCGCTGCACAGATATCTGCAGGAGATAGAATTTTAGTGAACTAAGAAGCACAGAAGCTACGAAGTAGCGAGGTTGAGTTAGATGTTGGGATGTTCACGTAATACAAGAAAGGACATAGAAATCATGGGACAGATTAAAGTACAGAAAAATGTAGGTGGAATCGAAGGACTTTGCATCATCGAGCCTACAGTGCATGGAGACAACCGTGGATACTTTATGGAGACATACAATTCAAAGGATATGCAGGAAGCCGGCATTGACAGAGTGTTCGTACAGGATAATCAGTCATGCTCCACAAAGGGAGTGCTCCGCGGACTACATTTCCAGAAGGAATACCCACAGGCAAAACTTGTGCGTGCAGTAAAAGGCTCAGTATTTGATGTGGCTGTAGACTTAAGAAGCGATTCAAAGACATACGGCAAGTGGTTCGGAGTAGAGCTCACAGAGGAGAACAAGAAGCAGTTCCTTATCCCGGAAGGCTTTGCACACGGATTTTTAGTACTCTCAGATGTAGCAGAGTTCTGCTACAAGGTAACAGATTTCTGGCACCTTGGAGATGAGAGCGGCCTTGCATGGAATGATCCTGCAATCGGCATCGAGTGGCCACAGCTTGTCGGAGAGTATCCGGGAAGCGCTGACGGAAGCGGATACACACTTGAGGATGGCACACCAATCAACTTGAGTGATAAGGATCAGAAGTGGGAGACACTGGAAAACACATTTAAATTTTAAAAAAAATTATTAATTTTGTTATAATCATTGTTAAAATATTGAAAAATCAAAATCATTTGTTAAAATAGATAAGTACTATGTATTTATAGATAGAAGGAGAAACAAATGAAGAAAAAGAAAAAGGCTACAAAATGGATAATATTTGCAAGGGTATTATTGGTTTTACAGCTTATTGCTAGTGCTATGATATTTGCTATGGCTGTAAAAACAAAAATGTTACCTGCAAAGTATATTATGTTTGCAGCCGGGGGTTTATTAATTATGGAGTTCCTGGTGTTTGCACTTGTTCACTTAGGACAAAACATAATGAAACCAAAAGCGTCGGGCTATTTTAAGCGAGGATTGGGAACATTTATATCTATACTGGTTATCATATGTAGCTTATATGGCACGTCTGTGCTTAGCAAGGTGATGGGCACACTTAATGATATGACCGGAAATAAAAATGTCATGGAGGATAAGATTGTTGTCTATGTTATGAAGGATGATCCCGCTGAGACTATTGATGATGCCAAGGATTATACCTTTGCATATACTGATTCATATGGATATGAAGAGACAAAGGAAACAATAGATGATATTAATAAAAAAACAGACAGTACAATCAATACAAAGCCATATGCGTCTGCAATAGAGATGGTGGATGCCCTTTATTCGGGTGAGGTAAAGGCGATGATACTCAATACCTCATATGTATCTGTTATCACAGATACAGAGGGGTATGAAGATTTTGAAACAAAGACAAAGGTATTGTATGCTTATACTAAGACATATGAGGTTGAGAAGACAGAAAAGGATGTTCAGGTGACAAAGGAGCCGTTCGTTGTATATATCAGTGGATCAGATACCAGAAGCAAGAAGCTTGCAAAGAGCCGAAGCGATGTAAATATTCTGGCTTTTGTCAATCCTGAGAGTAGACAGGTGTTATTGTTAAATACACCTAGAGATTACTATGTTGAAACGTCGGTATCTCATGGGACAAAGGATAAACTGACACATTGTGGATTGTATGGTATAGATTGTTCAATGAAGACATTGGCTTCAGTATATGATCTGGATACAATCAACTACTATGCTCAGATTAATTTCACAGGTTTTGAGACTCTTATAGACCAAATAGGTGGAGTTACTGTGAATTCTGAACAGGCATTTAGTTCATCTATGGATTCTTACAAGTTTTCAAAGGGTCCAAATGAATTAAACGGAGAGGAAGCATTGGCATATGCCCGTGAGAGGCATAATCTTCCGGACGGAGATAATGGCAGGGGACGCCATCAGATGGATCTTATTTCAGCAGTAATAGATAAGATGACAAACAGTACGGCATTATTGACCAACTACTCCGGTATTCTTGACAGTCTTGAGGGAATGATTTCCATGGATTTTAAAAGCTCAGATATTTCATCTCTTATCAATATGCAGCTGTCAGAGGGAGGAAGCTGGAATATTAAGTCATTTGCAGTAACTGGTCAGGGTACCAAGAAAACAACATATTCTATGCCTATTCAGAAAGTTTATGTTACTATTCCGGATGAGAGCAGCGTAGAGCATGCTAAACAGTTGATACAGAAGGTTATGAATGGTGAAACAATTACAGATGATGACCTGAAGTAATTAAATAGGTCGATTTTAAAGGCTACAGTTGAGCGGAGACGCATAAACTGTAGCTTTTATTAAATTTTTGTTATAATTTTTTGAAATGTGGCAATTATATATCAAATATGGTAAAATATCATTTATGGACAAAAATAAATCGATTTCAACACAGAAAATTAACAGATGGGATGTAGGATACTTTATATTATATGGTATTGTGCTGGCAAAATGTGTATACGAGACTACTATGTTCTCGCAGCAGGTGCTGGTAGGAACCTTTAAGCTTTTTCTTGCAGCGATGGTTTTGTATACAGGAGCCAAGGTCCTTTTTTCCGGATACTACAGCAGAAAAGAGCAGCTTGCAATTGCCGTAGTTGTTCTTATATTTGGAATAGTAGGCTTACAAACCGGTTATTATGAACTGCTGCAGCCGGTACTACTTATTGCCGGGGCAAAAAATGTGAGGTTTGATAATATACTAAAGGTATATACGGCGGTGGTATCGGTCATGCTTATAGTGGCAGCTATAGCCAGTCAGACAGGTGTGATAGCGGATGTGATAGGCTATTCACCTAGAAATGCAGCAGCAGCCAGACATTCATACGGCATCATATATCCGACGGACTTTGCGGCACATATATTTTATCTGATATTGGCGGTAAGCTGCCTTGGTATATGGAAGAGGGTACAGGAAAACGAACAATACAGATATCTGGCATGGCTCAGATGGCTTATCGTGATAGCAGCAGCTGTATTTATATATATAAAAGCAGGAGCATTTACAGGAACAGCCTGCCTGATAGGATTTTTGGTTTTGATGTGTCTGATTTATCTGCTTGAGAGGAAAAATCTGGCGCGCAGGGTGTGTGAGATATTTAAATATCTGCCGATAGTGTGGGCGAGTCTGTTTTTGGCGCTGAGCTATTTTTATAGCGCGAGCAATGCTGTAATGGTTAAAATAGACACTGTACTATCTCAAAGGCTGATGGTGAGCCACAAAGTGTGGAGTGAGTATAGCATTAAGCCATTTGGACAGTTTATAGAGGAACAGGGCTGGGGAGGTGTTGCAGACCCGACCGGGATAGACCCTGCAAAGTATTTCTTTATAGATGATATGTATCTTAGGATGCTGTTTGAGTATGGAATAATAGTGTTTGCTGTAGTGCTGATATTATTAATATTTATTGGTCACAAGGCAATAGGAGCAAAGCAATATGTGCTTTTTGCAGCAATAGTCATGATTGGAGTGCACTCCTTTATGGAACACCATCTGCTGGAGGTGGCATATGATCCGTTCCTGCTTGTACTGCTTGCCGGTATAGATACTGCTGATAAGGAAAAATCCGGGAGAAAGATATGAACTCAAAAAAATGGATAATCCAGTACCTTGAGGTACTTCTTGATATAATTGTGATGTTTACATCTTATCTGATTGCAAACTGGTACAAGTTCGGTTTCTTTAGAACGGGACTTATAAACCATACAGAGCACTATCTTACACTATTTCTGGTGGAGCTCGTGGCATATGTGGTAGTACATTTCGTGGCATTTGCAGATGATAATCTGATAAACCGAAAGCTCTTTCCTGAAATATACAATGTCCTGAAGATGTATGTATATGTGGGTGCAATCACAGTCGGCTGTGTATATTTCACAAAAACAAGTGAATATTTCTCCAGAGGGCAGATGGGTATGACCTTCATACTGAGTACTATATTCACGGTGATAGTCAGACAGCTGCTGAAAAGACTGGTGACAAAGGAATATCACCGCTCAGGGGCCAATGAGAAAATCATGCTTGTCACAACCTCGGACCAGGTGGAGCGAGTGATAAAAAAGATAAAGACCACAAGAAACTGGGATTTTCGTATATCGAATATTGCAATTCTGGACTGTGATATGGTCGGTGAGATAGTAGACAAGATAGAGGTCGTCGCAGCTGCCGATAACCTGCTTCAGGTGATATCAACAGCAGAGATAGACTCAGTGTTTGTACATCTGCCGGACAACTATCCGTTTAAGCAGAGAGAGTTTGTTACAGTGCTCAATGAGATGGGTAAGACAGTGCACCTGAATGTCAACGAGTATGAGGCCAAGGTCGGTGAGCACTATATGGATTTCCTTGGAAAATACGCAGTGGTCACATGGAAGAATAAGACATACCGTGTAAGGCATCTGCTTATTAAAAAGCTGATAGATCTGCTGTTTGGCGTGGCAGGAAGCATACTTATAGTGCCTGTGTGGTTTGTAGCATTTATGGGCAAAATAGTCACAGGCGACCATGGACCGGTGCTCATATCGCTTGTCAGAGTCGGCAAAAACGGACGAAGATTTTATTATTATAAATTCCGCACCATGTATATGGATGCGAGGGATAGATATGATAAATGGCTACTGGATGGAAAGAAGGGGAAAGATCCGAGATTTACACCGGTTGGAAGAATGCTTAGGGCATTAAGACTTGAAAATCTGCCATCAGCCTGGAATGTGCTGTGGGGAGATATGAGCATGGTGGGAAATCCTGCTCCATCATTGCCGGAGTTTATAGAATACTCTGCATTTCACAGAAAAAGTCTATCGGTAAAGCCCGGAATCATAGGCTTCTGGCAGGTATACAGCAGGGAACACAGGCTGCTTACCGAGGAGGAGCAAAGCGAGTACGACCAGGAATATATACTGAACTGGACGGTGGGCCTTGATCTGAGGATTATTTTCAGGGCAGTATGTCCTCTGTGCAGGTCTGTGTCAAAGAGAGAGCTTGTCATGCCGGCACAGCTGGTTGATGAGATGAGATGCTTGAGCGAGCTAGTGAAGGATAGAGAGCCTTTAAGCTATGACATACAGGCATATCAGACCATTCAAGGCAGCGGAAAGCCGGTATACAGATTTATAAAGCGTCTGGTGGATATTGTTGCCTCACTGCTTGGACTTATAGTACTGTCACCGGTGTTTATCATACTCGCTGTGATAATCAGAATGAGTGATGGCGGCAGCGTGTTCTATGGGCACACAAGAGTCGGCTATAAGGGAAAGAAAATATCTGTATACAAGTTCAGGAGCATGAAGACGAACGCAGGTGATCTGGAAAAGATACTGACACCTGAACAGCTTGAGCAGTATGTAAAGGAATTCAAGATAGACAATGATCCTCGAATCACAAAAATAGGAGGCTTTCTGCGAAAGACCAGCCTTGATGAGCTGCCGCAGCTAATCAATATACTTAAGGGCGAGCTCTCCATAGTGGGACCGCGTCCAATCGTGGAGAAGGAAACCGAGATATACGGTAAGGACATCGCAAAGCTTCTGAGCGTAAAGCCGGGACTGACAGGCTACTGGCAGGCATATGCCAGAAACAATGCCACCTATGAGAGCGGAGAGCGCCAGAGGATGGAGATGTACTATGTGGAGCACTGCTCGCTTTGGATGGATATAAAGATACTTTTCAGAACCGTTTTCTCTGTAATCAGGGAGGATGGAGCACAATAATCAGAACATATGTGAGAAATATGATGAAGAAATTGGATTTAAATAGTATAACAATAAGTCTCATAATACCTACTCTCAACGCTGCAGAGTATATGCCAGGTCTGATAGATATACTGGGCAGGCAGACACGTAAGACTGATGAGATAATAGTGATAGACTCAGAATCCGAGGATGCCACAGTGCGCATGGCAGAGCAGGCAGGCTTTAGGACACTAAAGGTCAAGAGAAGCGAATTTGATCATGGTGGCACGAGAAACTATGCTGTAGCCATGTCAAAGGGTGATATAGTGATGTTTTTGTCGCAGGATGCACTGCCTTCAGATGAACACTATGTGGAAAATATGTTGGCAGGCTTTGAAAACGAAGATGTTGTCATGATATCAGCCAGACAGCTCCCGAGAAAGGATGCTAAGCCTGACGAGGCATTAGTCAGGGAGTTTAATTATCCGGCAGAAGGCTTTGTCAGAAGCAAAGAGGATATACCACGACTTGGAATAAAGGCATATTTCTTCTCAGATGTATGTTCAGCCTACAGACGTGATTTCTTTGAAGACATAGGCGGCTTTGAAAGCCCACTGCTCACAAATGAGGATATGCTGATGGCAGCCAGGGCACTTAGGGCAGGATACAAGATAGGCTATTGTGCCACAGCGCAGGTGTATCACTCACACAACTATACATTTAAGCAGCAGTACAAGCGCAACTTTGATGTAGCGGTCTTTATGGAGACCTATAAGGATGAGATAAAGTGTGACGGTACCACAGGTGAGGGCATCAGGATGGTGATTTTCATAGAAAAACAGCTCTTAAAGCAGTTCAAGATTGGGGCAGCAGTGCACTGCATATTTGACAGTGCGGCAAAGTTTCTGGGCAACAGGGCCGGAAGAAAGTGGAAGAGGAAGAATGCATAGCACAGACAAGATAGCCATTCTAATGGCAACATACAATGGGGAAAAATATATATGTCAGCAGATAGACTCTATCCTGTCGCAGACCTGCAAGGACTGGGAACTATATATACACGATGATGGCTCTACAGACAACACGATAGCTGCAGTAGAAAGCTATGTGGAAAAATATCCTAATAAGATACATCTGATAGATGGTAAATCAACCGGTGGAGCAAAATATAACTTTTTCTATCTGTTTGGTCAGGTGGAAGCGCCATACTATATGACCTGTGATCAGGATGATGTGTGGCTGGATAAAAAGATAGAGCTGACATATGATAAGATGCTTACTATTGAGAACAAAGCAGATGTTCCGTGCCTGGTATACACGGAGCTTCGCGTGGTAGATAGCGAGCTGAATACAATAGCGGACACGATGAGCGAATACCAGAGTCTTGACTGTCACAAGCGTACAATCAACCAGTTTATATTGCAGAATTCTGTGACAGGCTGTACAATGATGGTAAACAGGACCTTAAGAGATAAGATGCTTCACATCACCGATATAGACAACACTATAATGCATGAC
>OJKO01000703.1_pt1 | contig 12657 bp, 10 predicted proteins | sample 1596541 | NCBI WGS metagenome assembly OJKO01 (sample SAMEA4350163, study PRJEB24818) | metagenome | biome: human; feature: gut; material: faeces | place: Denmark | collected 2013-09
GTACTTCTTGGAACGCTTAACCATGTGTCCTTCTCCTCTCAGTCGATAACCGTGATGCCCATCGAGCGAGCGGTTCCCGCGATGATCTTCATGCCAGCCTCGACGTCGCGGGCGGACAGATCAGCCATCTTGATCTCGGCGATCTCGCGCAGCTGCGCCTTGGTGACGGAGCCGACCTTGTGGGTCAGCGGGTTTTCGGTGCCCTTCTGGATACCGGCGGCCTTGAGCAGCAGAGCCGCTGCAGGCGGGGTCTTCAGAATGAAGGTGAAGGAGCGATCCTCGTAAACGGTGATCTCAACAGGGATGACCTGACCCATCTTGTCCTGCGTCTGCGCATTGTACTGCTTGCAGAAGTCCATGATGTTCACGCCATGCGAACCCAGAGCCGGACCCAGCGGCGGGGCAGGATTGGCCTTGCCAGCCTGGATCTGGAGCTTGATCAGCGCCGAGACTTTCTTCTTGGGAGCCATTGTATGGTTCTTCTTTCTGTGAAGCGGTGGTTAACGGCACCGGAGTAGGTCTCCCGCGTCCGGTTCCTTCCGCAACGTATATTGCTGTGCTGTGCTAGCAGGTGCCGCCGCCTTGTTCAGGCACACGAGACCCTCCAGACACAACTTTTCTATTATGCGATTCCGCCACGACATTGCGCGTATGGCAATACATACAAAGAAACCCCGCCGAAGCGGGGTTCAAAAGAATCACGATTTCAGGTTCCTGAATGGGTGTGACGCGTGCGGTAGCAAGGCGCCCAAGCGCAGGCGTACCAAGGTGCGTCAAGCTTGGAGCAACGCAGCTAACGCTCCGTCATGCACGTTCAGGCTAATTTTTCAACCTGGTTGAAGCCTAGCTCCACCGGCGTGTCACGGCCGAAGATGGACACGAGCACGGTGAGCTTCTGCGTGGACGGATCCACTTCGGAGACAACCGCGGCCATGGTGGTGAACGGTCCATCGGTGACGGTGACCTGATCGCCAGGAGCGTAGGAGACCTCAAGCTTGCGCTTCTTGGCTGCGGCCGGCTTGTCTCCGGCGGCCTTGAGAGCTTCGGAAGCGATCATCGGAGCCATCATGGAGACGACTTCCTTGCGGGTCAGCGGTGCCGGATCCTTGGTCGGGCCGACAAAGCCGGTGACGCCTTCGGTCTCGCGGACGATACGACGGGCGTTCTCATCCGGCAGCATGCGGATCAGCACATAGCCGGGGACACGCACGCGGGTGATGACCTTCTTGCCCTTTTCGGTGTGCTTTTCGACTTCCTCCATCGGCACTTCGACCTGGAAGATCTTGTCTTCCATACCGAAGCTGGCCACGCGGGATTCGACGTTGGTCTTCACGCGCTTCTCATAGCCGGAATAGGTGTGCAGCACATACCACTTGCCTTCAAGCGTGCGCAGGCTCTTGGAGAATTCCTCGACGGCCTTGGCACCGGCATCCTGCTCAGTGTCTTCATCCTCAGTGGTTTCCGCGGTCTGCTCTTCCGGAGCGTCCTGCTCGGACTGGGCCTGCCCATCGGTCGCCTGATCGGCGGCGACGGCCTGGACGGCCTCGCCTTCGGCCGGCAGCGCCTCAACAGCGGCAGCAGCCTCGGTATCAGCCTTGGAAGCCTCGTCGAGGTTGTCGGAAAACACTTCGTCAGTCATGCACTTTCACCTTCAAGTTGTTTATCAGCCGAATATCCACAGGGTCAGCTTGCCCAGACCGTAGTCCATGCCGGTGACCAGTGCCATCAGCAGCAGCACGAAGATAAACACGGCGAGGGACCAGAAGAACAGTTCCTTGCTGGTCGGAGTGACGACCTTGCGGAGTTCGTCGATAATCTGTTTGATGAACAAGCCAATGCGCATGAAGATGTTCGGCTTAATGGCCTTCTCGCTGTTCTTCGCCTTCGCCATAATAATCCTCCGCTGGGCTTGTTGTAAGAAGCTTGGCAGGGAAGGCGGGACTCGAACCCACAACCTACGGTTTTGGAGACCGTTGCGCTACCAATTGCGCCACTTCCCTAGGTGAACTCTGCCGTCTCCACTTGCCGGCGAGGATTCTATGCAAAACCACGCAAGAAGCAGACGGCAAAACCGCCAAGTCGAAATAATAGCGGGTTTTCGCGACTTCGTCCAACCCGATTCACGACGAATCGCAAGAAACCGCTATTTTCCAACGAAAAAAAGATTCGCGCCCGGCATGTCACCGAAGCGCGAATCGCTAAAAATATCGTCTATCAACTGAACTTTTCGTCAGTTGAGCGCGGGGCCGGTCGGCTCAGTCCTCGACCCAACGCTTCATGCGACGCATGCCTTCGACCAGATCGTCGTCGGCAAGCGCGTAGGAGAAGCGCAGGTAGCCGGGAGCGCCGAACGCCTCGCCCGGGACGGCGGCGACATGGCCTTCGTCAAGCAACGCGGCGGCCAGTTCGGACGTGTTGGCGAACGTGGTCTTGTTGGTGCCGAGCGGCTTGTTCAGCAGCGCGGTCACGTCGGCGAACGCGTAGAACGCGCCGGTCGGGGTCGGGCAGTTCACGCCTTCGATGTCGTTCAACGCGGCGACGATGGTCTGGCGGCGCTTGTCGAATGCGGCGCGCATCTCGTAGACGGCGTCCAGGGAGCCGGAGACGGCTTCGATGGCGGCACGCTGGGAGATGTTGTTCACGTTGGAGGTCATGTGACCCTGCAGTTTGGATGCGGCCTTGGCCACGTCCACGGGGGCGATCATCCAGCCGACGCGCCAGCCCGGCATGGCGTAGGTTTTGGCCACGCCGTTGAGCACGAGCAGCTGGGAGCGCACTTCGGGAACCGCGGCGCCGATGTACGTGGTTTTGGCGCCGTCATAGTTCAGGTGTTCGTAGATTTCGTCGGAAATGACCCACACGTGGTGTTCGATGGCCCACTGCGCGATGGCCTTGACGGTTTCCGGCTTCCACACCGCGCCCGTCGGGTTGTTCGGCGTGTTCACGATGATGGCCTTCGTGTGTTCGGTGCGCGCGGCCTCGATGTCCTCGATGCTCGGCTCGAAGTTGCGGTCGGCGCCGGCGAACACGGTCACGGGCACGCCGCCGGCGAGCTTCACGGCTTCCGGATAGCTGGTCCAGTACGGGGTGGGGATGATGACCTCGTCGCCCTCGTTGAGCAAGATCTGGAACGATTCGTAGACGGCCTGCTTGCCGCCGTTGGTCACGATGACCTGGCTCGGGTCGATTTCGTAACCCGAATCGCGCAACGTCTTGTCCGCGATGGCCTTGCGCAGTTCCGGCAGGCCTGCCGTGGGCGTGTAACGATAGTTTTTCGGATCCTGCACCGCGGCGGCCGCGGCCGCGACGATTGGCGCCGGGGTTGGGAAGTTCGGTTCGCCCGCGCCGAATCCGATGACGTCGATTCCAGCGGCTTTCATTGCCTTTGCCTTGGAATCGACGGCCAGGGTAGCGCTCGGAGCCACGTGATTGATACGGTCGGATAGAGTCTGCCAGTCAGCCATAGTCATGCCTGTAATGCTAGACCTGCCACGCGAAAAACGACAGCCCCACGACACACGTCTATTTCGCCGCGAACGCTTCGCTTGAAGCGAAATCGATGGCCTAACCACACCTTTTGCACTGGCTCAGACCAGTACGAGATTGTCGCGGTGCACCAGCGGATGCGCGTATTCCTCGCCGAGGAAACGCTTGAGCTGGGCCGTATTGCGTCCTAGCATCTGCGGGATCTCCTCGGAGTCGAAGCCGACCAGGCCCTTGGCCAAATGGTTGCCCTGCTCGTCGTCAACCCAGACGGCGTCGCCGGCGGCGAAATCGCCCTTCACTTCCACCACGCCGGCCGCAAGCAGGCTGGCCGCTCCCCCGCGCACCGCCTTGGCCGCGCCGGAATCGGCCACCAGCGCGCCCTGCGGGTGGGAGGCGAAGCCGATCCACAGCCTACGTGACGAACCGCGGTCGTTGATCGGCGCGAACGCGGTGCCGACCGGATCGCCCATCATCGCGGGACCTGCGTTCGACGCGCATGTCAACACCGCGGGAATGCCGGACACCGCGGCGACGCGCGCGGCCTCCATTTTGGTGACCATGCCGCCGGTGCCGACGTTCGAGCCGGTTCCGCCGACCTGAACCTTCGCCAGCGCGTCCTCGACGTTCGGCACATAGGAGATGCGCTTCGAGCCGGGTTCGCTTGGCGGCGCGGTGTACAGCGCGTCCACGTCGGTGAGCAGCACAAGCGCGTCGGCGACGACGATGTTGGCGATGAGCGCGGACAGACGGTCGTTGTCGCCGAACCGGATCTCGTTGGACGCGAGGGAATCGTTTTCGTTGATGATCGGCACCGCGCCCAAGTCGAGCAGGCGGTCGAGCGTACGGCGCACGTTGCGGTACTGCTGTGGGGCGATCGTGTCGGAAACGGTGATGAGGATCTGTCCGACGCGCAGCCCGTACCGTGCGAAAGCGGCCTCGTACTGGGCCATCAGCAGGCCTTGGCCGACGGCGGCGCACGCCTGCTGGTCGGCCACGTCGGTCGGACGCTTGTCGAAACCGAGCGTGCCGAAACCGGCCGCGATCGCGCCGGAGGAGACCAGCACCACGCGGCCGCCCATCAATCGCACGCGGGCGATGGCCGCCACAAGCGTGTTCAACCGTTGCGGATCCAAGTGGCCGCTCGGCTCGGTCAGCGAGCTGGAGCCCACCTTCACCACGATGGTCTGCGCTTCGGCGATGGCCCTGCGCACTTGCGCTTGCGATGGCGTGTTCATAGTTCCTCCCGGTACCGTTACCGGCTATTGAAAAAGCCCGCCGACATGCCATCGGCACATCAGCGGGCTTCGTTGGATGGTTCTATTGTTCCACATCCTCGTCGTCGGCGGTCTCGCCACGTCCAAAAAGACTGGTTTCGTCGTGACGGTCGTCGTCCACGGAAGGATCGGCCCAGTGTCCTGCCTTGCGTTCGGCCATCATGGCTTCGCGCACGGCCTGACGGGCGTCCATCATCTCGTGGTACTGGCGACGGCGTTCCGTGTTGGAACGACGCTGCGCACGACCATCCGATTCCTGCAGTCGCAGGTCGACGCCGCGTGCGCCCAACTGGGTGCCGTCGAGCATTTCCGCGCCGGCCGCGATGGTCGGATCCCAATCGAATTCCACGGCACGGTCGCCACGGCCGATGCGCACTTCGTCGCCCGGCTTGGCGCCCTTGTGTCGCAGCTCGTCTTCGACGCCCAGCTTGGCCAGACGGTCGGCAAGGTAGCCGACGGCCTCGTCATTATCGAAGTTGGTCTGCATGACCCAGCGTTCCGGCTTGGTGCCGAGCACCTCGTACCAGACTTCGCCGTTGCCGTTCTCCTTGCGTTCCACGGTGAAGTCGAGCGCGTTGCCGCCTTCGTCGTTACGGCGACGGCGATTGCGCGGCTCCTCGAGCGGCTTGATGACCACGCGGGCCTCTTCCTCGGCCTGCTCGCGTTTGGCGACTTCCGCGCGCATGTTGGTCACGAGGTCGGCCAGCGCCCAGTTGAGTTCCTTCAGACCCTCGTGGGAGGCGGTGGAGATGATGTAGACCTTGAGGCCGAGCTTTTCGAATTCCGGCTTGACGAATTCGGCGAGTTCCTTGGCTTCCGGCACATCCACCTTGTTGAGGATGATGATGCGCGGACGTTCGGGGATCGGAATCGCGCCGAGCGGCAGTTCGAGCTTGCCGGCGTATTCGGCGAGCTCGTGTTCGAGCGCCTGGTAGTCGCTCATCGGGTCGCGGTCCGGTTCGAGGGTGGCGCAATCGATGACGTGGGCGATGATTTCGGTGCGTTCGATGTGGCGCAGGAATTCGAGGCCGAGGCCCTTGCCCTGGGATGCGCCCGGAATCAGGCCCGGCACGTCGGCGATGGTGTAGCGCATGTCGCCGGCCACCACTACGCCGAGGTTCGGCACGAGCGTGGTGAACGGATAATCGGCGATCTTCGGTTTGGCGGAGCTCATCGCCGCGATCAGGCTCGACTTGCCTGCGGACGGAAAGCCCACCAGCGCCACGTCGGCGATGGACTTGAGTTCGAGGATGACGTCGCGTTCCTCGCCCGGCTCGCCCAGCAGTGCGAAGCCCGGCGCACGACGGGTGCGATTGGCCAGCGCCGCATTGCCGAGACCACCGTTGCCGCCCGCGGCCACGACGAACTTGTCTCCCGCGTGACGCAGGTCGGCAAGCTGCTCGCCCGGATGCTTCGGCTTGCCCTGCGGTCCCTTGGCTTCGAACACGACCGTGCCCACCGGGACGGGCAGGATCAGGTCGGCGCCCTTCGAACCGTCCTTCGTGTCGCCCAGGCCCATGGTGCCGCTTTCCGCCTCGCGATGGGGCATGAAACGGTAGTCGAGCAGACTGTTGGCGTTCGAATCGGCCATGAAGATCACGGAACCGCCGTCGCCGCCATTGCCGCCGTTCGGACCGGCCAACGGCTTGTATTTCTCCCTACGGATGCCGGCGGAACCATTGCCGCCGTCGCCGCCCTTCACATGGACGGTCACTCGATCCACAAAATCACTCATGTATCTACCTTACATAGCAGAAAGACCGCGTCCATAACGGGCGCGGTCTTTCATCAAAAAGCGTTATTTGCGCGTGTCTCAGGCGGCAATCACGTCGACGACCTTGCGGTCACGACGCACGCCGAACTTCACACTGCCGTCCTTGAGGGCGAACAGGGTGTGGTCCTTGCCCATGCCGACGTTCTCGCCCGGGTGGAACTTGGTGCCACGCTGACGAACGATGATGTTGCCGGCCACGACGGCTTCGCCGCCGAACTTCTTCACACCGAGGTATTGCGCGTTTGAATCGCGACCGTTGCGCGAGCTGGACGCGCCCTTCTTATGTGCCATGTCTGTTCCTTTCGGTCCTTGACTCTAACCCTACGCGAATCAGGCGATCGCCGTGATCTTGACGAGAGTCAGCTGCTGGCGATGGCCCTTGCGACGAGCAACGCCGGTCTTGTTCTTGTACTTCATGATGCTGATCTTCGGGCCCTTGGCCTCATCGTTGACAACCTCAGCCTTGACACTGATGTTGGCGAGATCCTTGGCGTTGACGGTGACCTTGTCACCATCCACAACGAGAGCGACCGGGAATTCCACGGTGTCGCCCTTCTTGGCGTCGAGACGGTTGACGAGGATGACGTCACCGACCTCGACCTTTTCCTGATGGCCGCCGGCCTTCACAATAGCGTACATATCCGTTCCTTTATTAACTTGGAAAGCTTACTGCCCGGCACGTTCGAGCCTCGCGGCCAGACACCAGCAATCTAATCTACACATACCCGCGTACAACCGCAAGTCTGCTCCCGGCGTGTCAGGTTGACATACCGGGATTTTCCTTTATTCTTCTTGTTCTTCCTCGCCCAGGTCCGCATTGTTGGCGGCCACGGCTGCCGCCGCGATCTGCGCGAGTTTGGCCTTCACGTCCGGCGAGGAGCCCTTCGGCACCTGCACGTCCGTGCCATGGCCATGCTTGTTGGTCTTGACGAACGGATCGCCGCCCTTCAGGGCGTACGGATCGTCATAATCCGCGGAAACGGTCGGCTCGTCATGGAGGATGAAGCCGCGGCCCTTGCAGGTCGGGCACTCCTCGGAGAACGCCTCCACCAGACCCTGGCCGATGCGCTTGCGCGTCATCTGCACCAGTCCCAGCGAGGTGACCTCGGCCACCTGATGCTTGGTGCGGTCGCGCGCCAGGCACTCCACCAGTCGGCGGAGCACCAAATCCCTGTTGGCCGGCATGACCATGTCGACGAAGTCGATCATCACCATGCCGCCGATGTCGCGCAGACGAAGCTGTCGCGCGATCTCTTCGGCCGCTTCGAGGTTGCAACGGGTCACCGTTTCCTCGAGGCTCTTGCCGCGGCCGATGAAACGGCCCGTGTTCACGTCGATGGTGGTCATGGCCTCGGTGCGGTCGATGACGATCGAACCGCCGGACGGCAGGTAGACCTGACGTTCCATGCCCTTACGTAACTGGGAGTCGATCTGCCACTTGTCGAACACGTCCTTGCCGTCATGTTCGGCCGGATCCCACTTCTCGAGCTTGTCTTTCAGGTCGGGGGCCATCGTGTCGAGGTATTCCTCGATACGCTCGTACACGCGGTCGCCTTCCACGATCATCTTGGAGAAGTCGTCGTTGAAGATGTCGCGCACCACGCGGATGGCCACGTCCGGCTCGCCTTGCAGCAGCTTCGGACGCTTGCCGTGCAGGAACTCGTCGCGCTTGGCGGTGATGCGTTCCCACTGGCGCACCAGGTTCTCGAGATCCTTGGTGATGGCCTCTTCGGAAGCGCCTTCGGCCGCGGTTCGGATGATCACGCCCATATCCTTCGGCGCGATCTTCGACACGATGTTCTTCAGGCGGGCGCGCTCACGCTCGCTCAGCTTGCGGCTCACGCCGGTCATGCCGCCGGACGGCACCAGCACGAGGAAACGGCCGGCCAAGGTGACCTGCGAGGTAAGCCTTGCGCCCTTGTGGCCGATCGGATCCTTGGTTACCTGCACCAGCACCGGATCGCCCGACTTGAACGCCAGTTCGATACGACGCGGCTGGCCTTCCAGACGTGCGGAATCCCAGTTCACCTCGCCGGCGTACAGCACGCCGTTGCGGGCCTGTCCGATGTCCACGAACGCGGCCTCCATGCTCGGCAGCACGTTCTGCACGCGGCCAAGATAGATGTTGCCGACGGTGGCCACTTCCTGGATGTCGGACACGTAATGCTCGACGAGCACATTGTCTTCGATCACGGAGATCTGGGTGTGGCGCTCACGTTCGCGCACCACCATCAGACGCTCGACGTGTTCGCGACGGGCCAGGAAGTCCTGCTCCATGAGCTGGTTCTGACGGCTGCGTTCACGACGGTTGTCGCGGCGGCGCTGCTTCTTGGCTTCCAGACGGGTGGATCCTTCGACGTCGGTGATTTCGTCGATGTACTGCTGCTTGCGGGAGCGACGGGACATCGTCTCGTCCGATTCCTCGGCCTTCGAACCTCCACGGCGACGACGGCGACGACGGGTCACCGTGCCCTCTTCCTCATCGTCATCCTCATGACGGCGACGGGATTCGCGTTCGGAGGTCTGCTGCTCGTCGGCTTCCTCATGGTTGCCGCGTCCGCGACGGCGGCGACGGGTGCGCGTCGGCTGCTCGTCGTCATCATCGTTTCCATTGCGGGACTCGTCATCGATCGGCGCATACGTGATGCCATCGAGGACCAGGTCCTCCTCGATCTGCTCCACTTCGGCAGCGGCACGACGTTCCTGCGCGTTCAGACGACGGGAACGACGGGAACGACGGGAATCGCCATGCTCATCGTCTTCGGCGTCGTTGTTGCGGTCATTGCCATCATCACGGCCGCGACCGTCATTCGAAGCGTCCGTGCGGTCCGTGTCGGCCGTGTCGTGGCTGCGACGGCGGCGGCGACGAGTCGAACGGTCATCGTCGCGGTCATCACGGCTGTCACGGGCATCGTCCGAACCTCTGCGGCCCGTATCGTCAGCATCGTCATCGTCGGACGATCCGCGGCCCGCGGGGGCGGCCGGCAGAATCGGCTCCTGGAACAGCAGCGACGTCATCGGACGCGGATTATGACGCGTCTCATGGCCTTCCGGCAGCGCGCTGACGGCGTCGAGCGCACGGTCTTCGGATGATTCGTCACGATTGCCACGATTGCCGTAATCGTCACGATCGTCACGGTCATCACGCGGCTCGTCGCTGATACGGCGACGGCGACGCGACGGGCGATCATCCTCGTCCTGCACGTCCACGGAGGAACGACGGCGACGGCGCGGACGTTCGTCACGCATCTCATCGTCGTCATCGTAACGGGTCACGCGACGACGACGCGGACGCGACGGCTCGGTGTCATCGGCATCATTGAAATCGGCGGAATCACGCGCAGGCTGGGCAGGCTCAAGCTTCGGCTCCTCAAACAAGGGGGCTTTGGCATGCTCCTCGACCTTCAGCTCCAAAGACGCGCCCGCGGCACCTACGCCACGCACCACGCGGCGACCCCCACGACGGCGGCGCGGAGCCGGATCGGCAGACACAGAACCCGCACTGCTTGCCGCATTATTGGTTGAATTATCGGATGACACAACAGCCTCGACCTGATCGAGGCCCTCATTGGTAGTAGGCACAACGCTCCTCGGCAACGCGCTGCAATCGCATCGCCTTCACTCAAGCCCCAACGGTTCTCACACCACGCTCTCACCGTGGCCGCGCATCATGGCGCCCGTAGGAAGCAACTTCCGTCAAAAGTCTTCATCATGCGACGGCGGACACCTGCGCTCGCGACTCACAGAACATTCACGCGAGGGGATCAACGCCATCGGATGCGTCGGCGGTTTTGCAGAACCACCGTCTATAAGTATGACACAAAAAACAACGGAGCGTGACAGGACGGGAAATTTATTCCCCCTACACGCTCCGTTTTCCAATGATTCGCGTTGACACGCCGTGAATGAACGTGCGCCGGCATAGTGGTTCAGCAGCGGTTCAACGGTGGACCAATAGTGGTTCTGCGGCAAGCCCGCGGCAGCGAATTACCGGCGATTCAACGGCAGCTCAGCAACGACTCAACGGCGATTCAACGCAGCCAGTCCTCCAGCAGGTCGGCCATGAGCAGCAGATCGGTCTCCGGCAGCTGCTCGTCCTGCTTGTGAGCCAGCAGCGGGCTACCCGCGCCGAGATTCACGGCCGGAATGCCCAGAATCGCGAAACGCGCCACATCCGTCCAACCCAGCTTGGCAAGCGGGTCACGACCGGTACGTTCCTTGACAAGCGATACCAGCGATTGGGCAAGCGGCGAATTGAGGCCCGGACGTGCGCTCGGCGATTCGTCCTTCATCTCGATGCCGAAGCCTTCGAACACGCCACCAGTGGCCTGATGCTCGCCGTTGCCGAGCTCCGCGCCCGCATCCGCGCCGATCATCAGCGCCTTCGCCTCGGCGAGCGACTTGTCCGGCGCGAACCGGTAGTTGACGTGCACACGGCACTCGTCGGGAATCACATTGGTACCCTTGCCGCCGGAAATCAGCGTGGCGTTCAGGCCCTCCTGATAGGTCAGGCCATCCACTTCGATGGCGCGGTTCTCGTGCGCGTTCAAACGGTTCAGAATCTCGGCCGCCGCGTGGATCGCGTTCTTGCCCATCCAGGCGCGGGCCGAATGCGCGGCAACGCCGTGCGTGATCACGTCGAATCGCATCGTGCCGTTGCAGCCGCCCTCGATGCCGCAATCGGTCGGCTCGCCGATGATCGCGAAATCGCCGGTGATCCAATCCGGATGCGACTCGACCACCTTGCGCAGGCCGTTCTTCTCGGCCGCGACTTCCTCATGGTCGTAAAACACGTACGTCAAATCGTATTTCGCATCCGTCAGCGTGGCCGCCAGATACAGCATGACCGCGTCGGAACCCTTCATATCGGTGGCGCCACGACCCCAGATCACACGCTCATGCTCATGACCGGCCGCCACATCCTCGCGAATCAGCGGATCGCCCGGCTGAAGCCATTTCGGCGGGAAATTGTCGATCACCGGCACCGTGTCGAGATGGCCGGCAAGAATCACGCGGCGCTCGCGGCCGAAATCGGTGGATGCCACCAATGTGTCGCCGTGCCTGCGCACCGTCAGATGCGGCTGTTTTTTCAGGAACACCTCGACGGCGTCCGTCAACGGGCCTTCGTCATCGCTGACGGAATAGCAGCCCATGATCTGCCTCATCAGCTCGTTCAACTGCTCCTGTTTGCTGGCGGAAGCGGAAAATCCAATCGTAAGTTCGCTCATGCCGTCCATTATCCGGCAAAACGTGCCGTCAATCGTGTATCGGGCTCGCTTTTGAGACGTGCATACGACCGACGCGCGCTTGGTGCCACACTAGATAGCGGTCGAAAGGCAACGGCCGCAACGAAAAGGAGAGTGCAATGCCGGGTCTGTTAAGCGCGATGGAAGGTTTCTGCGTCATCGGCATCGTCATCGCCACCGGCTATGTGGCCGCGCGCATGCGCATCGGCGGGCCGACCGCGCAGATGGTGCTCAACAGGTTCAGCTTCTTCGTGTCGAGCCCGTGCCTGATGTTCGCCATCCTGTCCAAGGAGAAGATCTTCGAGATCTTCCACTCCTCCATCGTCGTGGCGTTTTTCTCGGCGCTGCTGGTGGGCGTGGTCTTTCTGATTCTCAATCGGCTGTTCTTCCATATGAAGGCCGCGGACGCCACCATCGGCGCACTGAATTCGCTGTATCTGAACTCGAACAACATCGGCCTGCCGATCGCCACGTACATTCTGGGCAATCCGGCGCTTGTCGCACCGATTCTGGTCATGCAGCAGGCGGTGTTCACGCCGATCGGCCTGACCGTGCTCGACGTGACCACCAAAGGCAAGGTCTCCGCGAAGGAGATTCTGAAACAGCCGTTGCATCAGCCGCTGCTCATAGGCTCGCTGCTGGGCATCGCCGTATCCGCGATTTCCGCGAAAGTCGGCTTTTTCGTGATTCCGAGCTGCATTTACGACCCGATCAACATGATCGGCAATTCCGCGGTGCCGATGATTCTGATGGCGTTCGGCATGTCCTTGCACGGCACGAAGCCGCTGCAGGACAAGTCGAACGTTCCGGCGGTGTTCACAGTGGCCGTGCTGAAGAACATCGTAATGCCGATCATCGCGTTCCTGCTGTCGTATTT
>OJKO01000705.1_pt1 | contig 12594 bp, 13 predicted proteins | sample 1596541 | NCBI WGS metagenome assembly OJKO01 (sample SAMEA4350163, study PRJEB24818) | metagenome | biome: human; feature: gut; material: faeces | place: Denmark | collected 2013-09
TCGAGCTCGGACTCGCACTGGGACTGCACCGCTTGTGCGGCGGTGAGGGCTGCCTCTGCATCCGCGACCTTCTGTTTTGCAGCATCGTACTCCGGGCCGCTGGCGCCTGCCTCCGCTGCGGCGAGGTCGGCTTTCGCCTTCTCGTAGGCGGCGCTGGCGGCTGCGGCCTTCGCATCCGCCGCGTCCTTGTTCTGCTTGGCTGCGGCGAGGACGGAATCGGCGGAATCCTTTGCAGACTGGGCCGCAACCAGCTTGGACTGGGCATCGGCAAGCGTCGCGTTGGCGTTGGCGAGTTCGGCCTTTGCCCTGCTCACGGCATCCGTGGCGTCGCGTACCGCCTGCTCGGCGGCACTGATAGCCTCCGGGGTGGCGCCTACGGCATCGGCCTTGGCTTTATCGAGGGCATCCTTGGCATCCTGGGCCGCCTTGAGGGCGGACTGGTACGCTTCGTCCTTCTCGGATGCATCCGCCTTGGCGTCCGCGAGACCCGCCTTCGCCTGCTCGAGGTCCTTGCCGGCGGTATCGGCGGCGTCCTTGCCCTCCGCGACCTGATGGGCGTACTCGTCCATCGCCGCACGGTCGGCTGCCGTGCCGGCGATGACTGCAGAATCGTAGGATGCCTTGGCCTGGTCGCGGGCGGAAGCCGCCTCGTTGTAGGGACCGGCGGCCTCATCGTAGGATGCCTTGGCGGCATCCTCCTTCGCCTTCGCCTCGTCGACCGCCTTCTGCAGGTCCGCGATGGTCTGTGCGGCGGATTTCGCGCCGGTACCGGATGTCGCGCCGGCATGGGCGGCGATCGGCGACATCACGGCGGGGTGCTGCGTGCCCCCGTCACCGGTCTGGGCGAATGCCGTGAACGGTGAGATGAGACTCGATCCGGTCATGGCGGCCATGGTCGCCGCGGTGACGGTCAGACGCGCGATTCCCTTCGGAGTGTAAATCTTTTTGTTTGGCAGTGCGGCGAAGTGATCGCCACCGGCAGCGAAGTGCTTTCCCTGTGTCATTGCTATTCCATTCCTTTTCCGTGCCATATCAGAGTGGGCATCAGAGTTCTTTCCAATTAAAGGTAATTATGCTCCTCAACTGGGATTATTGTATATAGTCCGTTGGCATAAATACAACAATCCATGACTCTTTTTGTCATGGATACGAAGACGCTTCAGAAATCATTCGGCTTGAGATGTAAGGAACTCCGCGCTGGACTCGGGTGCAGTCAGGAGCAGTTTGCTAATTTGATCGAGATGGATCGTTCCTATTACGCGAGCATTGAAGTCGGGCGGCGTAATGTCAGCCTCTCAAATCTCAAGAAGATTGCCGACGGCTTTCAAATCAGCATTTCTGAACTCATGAGAGGCGTCAGCTAAATTTATCCGTCTCATATCCCATAGTGAATCTCGTTGATTCGTGTCTTATGAAAATGGAAATCGTCCCAACAGATTATCGTCAATCGTCCCAACAAATTATCGTCAATCGTCCCATTAAGTCATCGTTATTTGTCCCAACGATGCAGATAGACAGTATAATTTCAAATGAACGATTGAAGGGAAAGCCGATGGATAGGTATATAGGCCGATGCGTTGACTGCTTGGTCGAACGCGATCTTGGCATTTTCGGTGCCGTGCTCATTCAGGGACCGAAATGGTGTGGAAAGACAACGACAGCTCAGAGATTTGCCGAGTCATCGTTATCTCTCTCCGACCCATCTGGCGGTTTTGCGGCCCTCCAGCTCGCTCGTCTCGATCCGGCCCAGGCAATTGTCGGACCGACCCCGAGGCTTGTCGACGAATGGCAGGAAGAACCGAAGCTATGGGATGCCGTGCGATTCGAATGCGATGTCAGGGGAGGGGAGCCAGGACAGTTCATTCTCACCGGATCTGCGACGCCGCGAGCCGAGAACCAGCCGATGCACAGCGGTGTGGGTCGAATCGCCCGTTTGCGGATGGATACCATGACGCTTTTCGAGCTCGGTATTTCGTCGGGAGCGGTCTCGCTTGGTGCGCTGCTCGATGGAGATTCCGTTGCGGCGTCACTCGGATCCATCGCCGGTATCGCCGGTATCGCGGATTTGCTCTGCCGCGGCGGTTGGCCCCAAGCGGTCGGTAAGACAACTGCCGACGCAATGCGGATAGCCGCCGCCTATATTGACGGTGTTTGCGAGTCTGACGTTTCGAGGGCGGATGGAGTGAAACGCGACCCGGTTAAGGTAAGGGCCTTGCTCTCGTCGCTTGCACGCAATGAATCGACTCTTGCCGGCATGAGGTCCATCGAAAGGGATTTGGGTGTTGACGTCTCAAAGAATACGATTACCGGCTACATGGACGCGCTGCGCCGTATCAATATCGTCGACGATGTCCCCGCGTGGCATCCGGCTCTCAGGTCGCCGGTGAAGTTGCGGCAGGGCGCGAAGCGGCACCTTGCGGACTCATCGCTCGCCGTCGCCCTCATCGGTGCGGATCCTGAGTCGTTGTCATCCGATCCGAAGACCCTTGGCTTGCTCTTCGAATCCCTTGTGCTGCACGATCTCAAGGTTTACGCGGCGGCCAGCGATGCGACCGTATCTCACTACCACGACGCTGACGACCTAGAGGTCGACGCGATTGTCCATCGTCGTGACGGCTCGTGGGTTGCCGTTGAGGTTAAGCTCGGGAGCCCCCAAGTCCCAGAGGCAGTGGAAAATCTGCTTCGACTTGAGCGAAAGCTGGTCGATCGCGGGGAGAGGCCGCCTGCGGCGAAACTCATCGTCATCGGGTTTGGTATGCCGGCTCACGTAACTAGCGAAGGCATCGTTGTTGCTCCGGTCGATACGCTCGGAATCTAAATTATTGTTATTTGCATTTCCAGAAATCCTCTAGAAGGTGCCTGGAGGATTTCTGGAAACAACCGGTATTTTGATCTGGGCTACGAAAGGTTACGGGTCCAGATTCCGTGCTGCGTGGAGCCGGTGATCTTGTATCCGTGGCGGTCGATTCACGCCGCAAGCCTGTCCCAGTCGATGCGTTTCCAGTTGCCGCACGGCGCGTGGTTCACGATGAGCCCGCCGGCGACCATGAGCGCGTGGTTGCGTGCCTTGCGCGCCTCGCGCGCGAGCGCCCTCTTCTTGCCCGAAATCTGGACCTCGGCCTGCTTCTTCTTGCATTGAAGCCTGAACCAGGTTCAGTTGACATGGTTAAAAACGAGGGGCGACGCTTTTGCGTCGCCCCTCGTCCCGGCCGGGTTGCTTTAGTTGTACACACGGTAGTTACACTTGAACTGGGTTATGTGTCCATAGTTGGAGCGGTACCAACCCGACGTATAGCTGATTGCCTCTGCGCCTAGATAGTCGTAGCCCTTGTTGTAGCGAAGCTGACGGTAGGTCGTGTCGTACTCTGCTACGTAAAACGTGTCTCCAGAGAAGGCTTTGTACCGGTCCTTAACCGTCGAAGCCATGTACGCGGGTTCGACATCGCCTTTCTCCCCGTTGAGCGCATAGACGGGTGCCGCGATTCCGCTTAAAGCCGTTGCCACGAGGATGGCGTAGACAGCCATGCGCGACGCATTGGACTTCAGCTGTTCAAATAGTTTCATGTCATTCACCTCGCTCGTATGTATCGAGGTATTCCTGCTTGAGCGTCTGCGAGGACGACTCGGTCTTTTCCACGAGCGTGCCGGCCTCGATGAAGTAGAACGAGTCGGTGAGGTCTGCCAGGTCGTCGAGCAGGTGGCTTGAGATGAGCACGCTGCGTCCCCGCTCCACCTCGCTGCGCATCGCGTCGCAGGAGGTTTTCCGTTTTCCCGGATCGAGGCCGTTCAGCGGTTCATCGAGGATGAGGTACGGGCAACCGGTCGCTATCGCCATGGCAAGCTTTACCTGCTGCTTCATTCCTGTCGAGAGTTTACGGGTCGGCTTGTCGAGATATGGGGAGATTCCGAGGGAGTCGCAGAGCGAGTCGATGTCGGCGGCCGATTTCCACGCCTCCCTAACGAAAGAGAGGTGCTCGATGGCCGATAGCGTGGGGTAGAGATCCGCGCCGCCCGAAGAGCTCAGGTAGACGAGTTCTGCGAATTCGGCTGATCGGCGTTGGCAGATTCCGTCTGCCGCCAGGCTTCCCGAGCGGATGCGGGTGGGAAATTGGCCCGACAGCGCTTCAAGAAGGGTGGTTTTCCCCGAGCCGTTGGGAGCGACGAGGCCCGCCGCCGTTCCCGGGCCCAAGGAAAGCGATCCGATCGAAAGTATCGTCGTGCTCCCGTATCCCACGCTCGCGTCCAGGAGCTCGAGCCCATGGTGCTTTTTCGCGGGTCCAGACTGTTTGGGCGAACGTGCCGCAACGGCGCCGACCGCGAAAAGGACCGCGACGTATACCAGGGCCACGGCAAGCATCGATGCGCCGCCCGAACCGGAGCCAATGAATTCTGTCGGGAAGCATCCTACGTAACCCGTTGCCTCGATAGGCGAGAACACGGCCAGCGGCAGGAGCTCGAGCGCGGCGTTATGCCCCAGTGCCGAATCGGACAATAACGGGAATGCCGGGGCCGCGACAAGCAGCGCGGAGGTAAGGGGGCCCGCGAAGACGCGCCTCGTTGCGGTCGATAGGACGGCGGAGCAAACGGATATCAAGGTTCCGCCCGCGAGCAGCGCGAGAAGTATGGTCGTGAAGACGTTTCCCGCGGTCGTGGTGGTGAGCGCGCCGTTATGGAAGAAGGCGATCGGGTACCCGATCTGCCCGAAGCCGTTTAGGGCCAAGGCGTAAATGCCCCCGGGTGCGAGGCCGGCGAGGAGCATCGCGGTCCCCGCGACGATTATCGAAAACACGATCTGGATAAGGCGCCGGAATTTGGGTGCGGGCGCCTTTGCCGCCAGGGTACCGGGCCTTGTGGCGCCGAGCACGAGTATCGACGAGAGAAGGAAGGGGATGAAGGGAAGGAAAGACGGCGCCGTGGCAATGGCGTAAGGCAGGAAGGAAAGGAATGGCAGGTCGTTTGCGGAGGCCGGGATATCCGTGATGCCGGAGCTGCTCAGGGCGCGGCAATATGCGAGCGCCGCGTCATTGGTCTCTCGGTCTCCCACGATGGACCCGGATTGGAAGCCTTCGCCCATGAGCGCGTAGTAGCTCTCGGCAGAATCGAGAAAGGCGGCGTCGGTTTGAGCGGCGAGGGCGGCGTTCGCGTATCTTGCAAGCTCCGCGTCATCTTGCTGCTCTGGCGATAGGTCTGTGCCGCCGGCCTGGGGCGCGCGCGTATTGAATGCGTCGACAAAGCTCTGCATGCCCTGCTTCATAAAGAAGGGCCCGTAGATGGGTGAATTGAACGCAATGGGGACGGAAAAGGCTGCAGCGAGAACGAGCGTACAAATCCATACGGCCTTGTCTCTTAGGATTAGTTTGAGAAGAAGTCGACAGTACATTTAGAAGCACCTACGTTCCTCAAAGAATTGTTAGATTAAAAGTAACAGACCGGATGAAGATACGTGCGACGGGGGCGAGGCGAATGGCTGAGCGGTATCGATATGCGGGTTCAACGGTATTATATTGACCACATAGATTATCAAAACCGTCGTAAAACCCCTGGTTTCAACTACGAGGAGTGTCAACGGTATTCACTTTTTCAGCAATGCCGTATTTACGTAATGTCGTTATTGCATAGTTCTGTTATTTCGTTTTGCCGTGTGCCGGGTTTTAGGGCAGAGCCCTAAATCGTACGCCGCCGGGCAAAACGCAGTTTTGTACGGCGGCGTACGACTCTTGCGGAACCGAACTATGACACAACGCAACTGTGTCATAACGTAACTACGTAGTAGCGTAGCTGTGCGATAACGCGATTACGGCAAATCGAAATAACAGAACAACGTGACTGTGGAATAGCAGAACAATTGAACATTGAACTAATCGCGCCTGAAAATTTTCCGCAAGTGTCGTGCGCCGCCGTACAAAGCCCGGCGGCGCACTAGGGCTCTGCCCTAAAAACCCGGCGCCCTTGGCGGCGTTAAAAAGTGACGCAATAACGTTGTTACGTTATTGCGTTATTACACAGTTCGGCAGTCACACTTTTACATTGTTGCGGCATGACACAGTTACGCAATGTCTCCGGTGCGTCTCGGTAAAAGGTTCGCTACCGGACAGCCACCGGACACCGAGGCGATCTAAGCGCGGCGATGGTTTGCCGTGAAATGTGCTGTGAGATGAAAAATCTCGCAAGAGACGCGAACTTGTACCTCCATCGTAAATGTAGCCACAAGTTCGCAGCCGTTGGCTCTTGCCAGGGCTCCGCCCTTGGACCTGGGTCGGTAAGTTGACTGCGACTGCATCGGTTGATTGATGGCAGTTGGAATCGACGCCGTAGTTTTTAAATCTGTTATGAAGCGTGAAACTCAAAAACTCATCGTATTGATTTTCATTTGATTCGAAACGCCCGCGCAAAAGTCGAAACGGCTCGCGCGGGCGTTTCGGTTTTTCGTTTCGCATCTCAACTCGCGTCAAAACAAAATTTGAAAATCGATAGCGACCGAAGGTCGCGATCATAGGCGGCTTGACCGCCGCATGAAAACCGACTCGCTAATCCGAATCGCAATGCGAGCTGCGTCACCTTTCGACAAATCCAACAGCGCTGCGAGTCACGCTAATGACTCTCCGCGCCATTGAAATTGTCGAAAGCTGCCTCAACTTTTTCGCCGGCGTTGCGAAAAACGATTCGACAAGTCGAATGTTTGCGCCGCGGTCGCCGCAAACCCGCTTCGCGGCAATGCGAACACTCGGCATCCCTCGCATTCGCAATATCGCTCCGCTCTCGCTACAGCGAACTTCTAACACTCAGCATCCTTCGCGTTAAAAATTCGCTTCCGCTCACGGTCTTCACGCAGTTACGACGCCGCGAGGCCTCTCGCTTGGAATGAGGCCTCTCATTCCGCGTCTACACTGCGTTTCGCCCAATCACCGTTCCGGAGATTGCAAGATGACTGTGGGTGGCACTTTTGTGGGCCTATTCGTCCCAAAAACACCACACCACAAATCTTGCTTATCGCCTCTCACGGCGATAAGGTTTATTCGAAGTTGAAACTTCGCGCGAAAGAATCGTGGAGTCGATTCTTCATTTTTGGAACGACGCCAGCCGTTCCTCAAGGAAAGCGAATCGCATAGCAGGTTTTGATCGGAGGCCTCTCCGATCGCTGATTCGTTTCCGGAGGAATCATGAGCAGGCTTCGCCCGCACACCGTCAAAGCATCTCTTTCCGATGAAGAGAAGAAAGCCATCGCTTCAATTGCAAAACGCCATAAGTTAAGCGAAGCCGAACTTATACGGTTTGTTTTATGCAACATCAACGAGTTTGATATTGATTTCGGTTCTGCAGAAAACGTCGACCAGAAATCTCGATCTGAAGAGATTCACATCAAGGTTTCTCCAGCAGAGAAAAAGAAAATCGAAAGCAACGCGAACTCGCTCGGTGTAACCGTCAGTTCATACGCCCGTCGCGTTCTTATCAGTGGGAAAGTCGAAAAGATAGATTTCGATCGCGGAGGTGCCGAGAAAATTTATCACGAACTTTTGAAGCAGGGCACAAACCTCAATCAGCTCATGCATTTCATAAATGCTAACGGACTTCCCTCTTATAACGAGATAGCGGTTTTCAGAACCGTTGACCACGTTACGAAAAGCGCGGATCTCGCTTTTCGATTCCTGAAAACTCTTGAGCGTCGTTATTTCATCGAAGGTGGCGAAACGAAATGACGGTTATCAAGCAGAAGAGCGTTTCGAGCGATCGGTACGCAAAGAATGTCCGTAAGTACATCAACGGAAAACATGCCTTGGCCCGTGACGGTTGGAACATCGAATGCGACAAGTATTGGTTTTCTAAAATGGCGATGACCAGAAAGGTTTTTCATCACGACAAACCTTCGAGAGCCGGTGCCAAGAACGTGACTATCCTTCACCAGATTCTCGCGTTCCTGCCCGAAGAATGTTCGTGCAACGGCGGTAAGATGACTCCGGAAAAATGCATGTCGTACGCGAAAGAATGGGTCGCCCAGCATTATCAAAATCAGCAAGTTATCTTTGCGTTGCATGAAGAAAGCGATAAAGCTGGCAAACGTTATGCCGTCCACATGGCGATAAATCGAACCGATTTGCTGACGGGTAAACGCTGCGACACCGGTGGCCGTCGAGGCAAATACAAGCGCGCTTCATGGGTTCGTGAACTTGATGACAAATGGAACCTCGTCCAACTTGAGAAGGGAAAGAAGAATTCGAAGATTCGTGAGCGCCAACCTCGCGAGATCGAAAAGGAAATCATCGACCGCGACGAATACAGTTACAAAAACAATCTGCGCGAGCTGATCCATATCGCAATTGACGAAGGTCGCGTAAAGAACATGGAGCAGTTCAAAAAACTACTTGCATCGTGGGGCGTAGACATTTTCATCAAGAACAATCGAGTCTATGCGACAGATCTAGATATCAAAGAAGCCGGCAATCCGAAGTGCACTTTCAATCTGACTCGACTCGACGGACGTTTCGCGGTCAAACAACTTGAAGCGGCGTTCGAAAAGAACGTGCTGGAAGCCGAGCGAGCATTGCCGTACGAGAAGCGCTGTGAGATTTACATTCAACGTCTTAAGAAGGCGTACTCGGCGTGGGTCGAACAAGCAAAAGCGAGCAAGGGCGTCGCCTACAATTCATTCCCCAAATTCATCGCACCGAAGTGCGATGAGGACCTGCTCGAAGATCCGGCGGTTCGCGATGAGCTTCTTGCGCGTCGCGGTTACGCAAGGGAGATTCGCAACCGCTATGCCGGCGCCGTTCCCGATGCCGACGATGACCGCGTTCGTGCTGCCGGCCAGGCGCACGGCGGTAGCGCCGTGTCGCGACAGATGGACGATCGCGTTGTCGATCGCGGCGACTACTCGCGCGGCGACACGCCTCGCTAGCTTTGAACTGCCCTGCCCTAGTGCGTTGCAATTCAATCAGCTGTTACAGAATCCTGAAAGAAAGGGTCGAACCGAAGTGTCTGGCCGGACGCCAATTGTCCGGGAACTGCTTCGTTTCGACCCTCTTCTACTTTACTTCCATGGCCATGCAGCGGTCTAGTACTCCTTGATCGGATGCTTCTTACCGAAACCACCGTCGATGCCGAAGTGGCAGAGCATGTCGATGGCGCGAAGATGCTCGTCGATGGCAGTTGCAATCTGGGCGTCGATCTCGCTGTCATGGTCGTCAAGGGTGCGGATCGCACTGTCTGCGACCATGAAGGCCTTGATGGTTTGGTTGAACTGAGCCTTGAAAGCATCAACCTTCTCAACGGCGGCAGCTCGGTCTGCCATCTCGCGTTCGAGTCGTTGAACGATTTCCTGTGCGTCGCTCATGGCTATTCCTTTCCTCGCGGGTGTTTTACCTAATATATCGCCCCGCGCGGACATGATTCTCACCCGGTGGTATCAAATTTCACAAAACTGCAGGTAGGCGGCTTAACAGGATTCGATTTACGGGACGTTTAGCCAAAGGTTGGTGTGGATGCCAGCAGCACCCCTTTTTCGGGCCGTAAATCGCATCTGGTGAGGTCGATTTTTCGGCAATGCCGCCGCCCACCGCGTGCGGCCTGTTTGGCACCGTGAACGGCTAATTGTTCCACATAGCCATACGCATGACGTCATCCATTGAGTAGCGGGCGTCGTCATCCTCATCCAAGGCTTTGCCGTAAGCCTCGATGTCCGCCATGTCCTCGACTTTTTCGAGTGCCGCCCTTCTCACGAACTCGGAAAAGGGCACGCCTGCGGCGTCCGCATGAACCTGAATCAAAGCCATTTCGCCCTCATCAAACATGACCGCAATTTCGCACATTGAGCGCTCCAATCAATGCTGGCATCGAACTTTACTGGTACATATCTTATTGTTCATATTCAACAGTCCCAAAACGTATGCGGGAACCGCGGTACCGTCAGAAAATGCAGGAGGAAATTTGACGGTTCCGTTAATAGATTTTGTGACAAGGGCATGACGGGGGGGGGACAGGTCATTCGTCAGGTTTCTGGCAGACGATATGAGCGGGACATGGAAAATGGAAGCCCCTCCTGTATGCATATCCGCTGGTAAGGCCTGGCCCGGTTTTCACCATCGCACGCGGTGACCGAGCACCCATCCAACGCCCAAGTCAAAATACTCAGTACACTGAGTGATTTCACTTACTATACTGAGTATTTTCTCAATTTGCTCAGGCTAGTTAAACAGCGGTACCTTATCGAGCAGAAAATCCTCCACGGTGCACGCCCCGGCCGCCGCTCCTCCCACGACGATCCGCTTGGCTCGCGGATACTTTTTTAGGAGCGTCGACATGCCGCTCTGGCCGGACTCTCCACCGCCTTTGACCTCGATGGCGCTCAGTGCATCATCCCTTCGCAGCACAAAGTCGACCTCTTTGACGCCTTCACGCCACCACATAACCTCAAAACCCTCTTCCGGCGCGCGCGCAAGCAGTCGTGCACCCACTGCCGATTTCACCAAATGACCCCGCCGCGCCGAATCCTCCAGCCATTCTGCACGGCCCTTATCGCCGAGCGCCGTCATAAACGCCGTGTCATAAACCATGAGCCGCGGGGTGCTTCGGCGCTTTGCGAGCTCCTTGTCACTGAACTTGGGGATCGCCGTAACCAAACCGGCCTTGCCCAGCAGGTCCAAATACCCGGCGACCGTGACCGTGTTACCGGCATCCTGCAGCTGGCCTACCATTTTTGAATACGAAAGCTCCTGTCCCGAATAGCTCGCCGCGAGCCAAAAGAGCGCGCGCATCAGCGCCGGTTTGCGGATATTCTCCAACGAGAGAACATCGCGCGAGATCGCCGGCTCGACGATCGCATCTCGGATATAGTTTCGCCAACGGGCGTCATCGGAAACCAGCGGCGCCGCACCCGGATATCCGCCGTGATAGAGATAGTCTTCAAAAGAAAAGCCAAAGGCCTCGCTGCACTCGCGATAGGACCAATGCGGTGACCGAATGAGCTCGTAACGGCCCATAAGGGATTCTTCCAAGCCCTTATGCAGCAGCAGCGACGACGATCCGGTCAACATGACCTTGAGCGGCGTCCCCTCCCGGCGATCCCGGTCGTACAATCCCTTGACGACCGTGGACCAACTCTGCACCTTTTGAATCTCATCAACAACGAAAACGGCCGGGGCCTTACCTCCAGACGTGAGGTTTCTTGCCTGTTGCCACTCGATTTGCAGCCAGCTGGCATCGGGATTCACAACATCGTCCGCATTGACCACGTGACAGGGCATGTCTACATGGTGCAACGCCTGCACGAACATGGTCGACTTTCCCGTTTGGCGGGGCCCGATTATAAATTGCATCAACGGATTATTCGTTTCCCGCATCCTCTGGGCTATCACGGCAACTTGATGGCGCTCAAACATGTCAATCTACCTCCTTGTTTCTTAAATACTCAGTATACTGAGTAAAATCACTCAGTATACTGAGTATTTTTTGAACCGGGAGATCGAACCCGCCAACTTAACTCCCTTCACCAGCGGGTTGCCGCCGCCCCTCCGCGAGTCGAGTTTCTGGCCCTTCGTGCTCACTCGATATATAAAAACTGCCATAGCCATATCGAAAAACCGGTATAGCCGGTCCCATCATCGAACCATCGCGAACTGATACGCATCTTATTGCTCATATTCAAGGCCCCGACGTCTCAAAAGGTATGCCTCTGGGCACTCGAAAATCGAACCCTCGATGCCATGAATGTCGAGTGCCAAAACCCAGTGCCAAAACCTCGCCTTTGATTCCCATGGGAAAATCAAACTACGAGGCAGGAGGCTAAAAATGACACGATATGGATATGCCCGCGTGAGCACAAAGGACCAGAAGCTCGACCGCCAAATCGAGGCATTGGTCAACGCTGGCGTGGCCTATGAGCGCATCTTCAAAGACAAGGAGACTGGCGCACGCGAGGGCGACCGCACGCAACAGAAAAAGTTGTTCAAAAAGATCAAGCGCGGCGATGAGGTGGTGGTCGAGTCCTGGGAGCGCCTGACCAGATCGACGAGGCAGCTGCTGAACTATGACCTGATGTTCAGGAACTTAGGAGTGAAGCTCATATCACTGAAGCAGCCCGTTGACCTCGATACTGCATTCGGCCGTTTCGTGCTGGGCACCCATGCCTGCACCGCCGAGCTCGAGCGCGACCTGATCAGGCAGCGCCAGGCCGAGGGTATCGCCGTCAAACGGAGCCGCGGTGGCAACGTCGGGGGCCGCCCGCGCATCGCGGACGTCAAGGCCGATGCTGCCGTGAAGCTCTACCTCGCCCGTGAGACGCCAATTCCCGACATCTGCGCCGCAACAGGCATCTCGAAATCGACCCTGTACCGCGTGCTCCGCGAGCGCGGGTTAGTCGGAGTCAGAAGATAAATCCGAGTGCGCTACTATATAAGAGTGCGGTATTTCTCTAACCGAAAACCTGCGTGAACGCATGACTTGAGACGCCTTTTTAGAACTCACCGATCGCAGGAAAAAGACAACTCAACAGCGGCCGTGCATTGTTCCCAGCCATATGGCATGGCGGAGCCATGCCCGTTGTTGATTGGAGTGCCGCATCATGGCCGAAAACCAAGTCCAGTCCGAAAAGAAAATGACCAG
>OJKO01000710.1_pt1 | contig 12562 bp, 9 predicted proteins | sample 1596541 | NCBI WGS metagenome assembly OJKO01 (sample SAMEA4350163, study PRJEB24818) | metagenome | biome: human; feature: gut; material: faeces | place: Denmark | collected 2013-09
GGTACATTCGGCGTCTTCACGAAAACGGGGGCGACCAAGGCCCGCATTATCTTCTCGCGCGGCAAGGTCTTCGCCGGACGCGGCAATTCGGTGATCGTCCTCGATCCCGCGACGGATGCCGTAATCAAAACCGTCACCTACGAAAACCGCCAGGTGAAAGACCTCGCAAAGGGTTACGATGGGAAAATTTATGCTATCTTTACGGGCGAATTTACCGGAAACTCGGGCATGACCGGTGCGGCGAGCTTCACCAAACCGGCTATGATCGTAGCGTTGGACGCGAACGGCGAGGTCGTTTCGGAAACGAACCTGCCCGAACAGATCGAACTGCGCACGGGCACGGCTTCGCCGACAGTGCAGATGTGTGCGAGCTTCACGCAGCCGCACCTCTATTTCATCGGCAAACAGGACTTCAGCGCCTATGAAGCGATGCGTTACAACTACGAAACCGGCAAGGTCAATTGGGACTACATCACGGCAGACCTCGATGCGGATCATTCGGGCGGCGACATCATCTACGGCTACATGGGCGTACACCCGACGACCGAACAGTTATGGGTCGGCAAATCGACCTATACGCAGAGCGCCGTCCATGTCTATGACGTATCGCGGAGCGATGCCCTGGAGTTTTCGAGCTTCTACCAGAAGAAAGCGAGTCCGGCAGGCGTGGATTTCGCCTACCGTTTCTCGGACGAATGGATAAACAGATAGACTTATGTTCAATGGGTTGAAAAGAGGAATCGTAATCTGTGCATGCGCGGCGCTGGCCGTGTCGTGCATGGATTACGGACCGATAGAGAAAGAGGATTTCGAAATCGACAACATAGGTTCGGGCGACGAAGTGACCGGCAAGGGGCTCTTCATCACCAACGAAGGGAATTTCATGTACGGCAATGCCTCGCTCTCCTATTACGATCCGGAGAAAAAACATGTCGAGAATGAAGTTTTCGCCAGAGCCAACGCCATCAAGCTGGGCGACGTCGCGCAGTCGATGGTCATCCGCAACGGTATCGGTTGGATCGTAGTGAACAACTCGGGCGTGATCTATGCGATCGACATCAACACCTTCAAGGAGGTGGGACGCATCACGGGCTTCACTTCGCCCCGCTACATCCATTTCCTGAGCGACGAAAAAGCCTACGTCACCCAAATCTGGGATCCGCGCATCTACATCGTCAATCCCAAGACCTACCAGATCACCGGCTATGTCGAAACGGATATGGATTTCGAAACCGGTTCGACTGAACAGATGGTGCAATACGACAAATACGTCTTCACCAACTGCTGGTCGTACCAGAACCGAATCCTGGTGATCGACACCGAAACCGACAAGGTCTGCGACCAGATCACCGTGGGCATCCAGCCCACCTCGCTGGTCATGGACAAGTACAACAAGATCTGGACGGTGACCGACGGCGGCTACGAAGGTTCGCCCTACGGACACGAGGCGCCATCGCTCTACTGCATCGACGCCGCAACCCGCAAGATCGAGAAACAGTTCAAGTTCAAATTCGGCGACTGGCCCTCCGAAGTGCAGCTCAACGGCACACGCGACACGCTCTACTTCATCAACAAGGCGGTCTGGCGCCTGCCGGTAACGGCCGACAAGTTTCCGGTAAAACCATTCCTTCCCTACAACAATACGCTCTACTACGGACTGACGATCAACCCTGTCAATTCGGAAGTCTATATCGCCGACGCGATCGATTACGTGCAGAACGGTGTCGTACTGCGCTATTCGCCCGACGGCGAACTGCTCGACGAATTCTATGTCGGGATCATCCCCGGCGCCTTCTGCTGGCGCTAATCATATAATAAGAATCATCATCCATGAACAAAATACGGATCTATTTCATATTGCTCGCTCTGACGGCGGTCGCCTGCAACAAGGACGAGCTCATCACCACCGATGTCGAACAGGTGCCGATCATCACGTTCGACACCGACCCGGCCGTCTATCCCGTCAAGGTCGGCCGGGAGTTCACCATTACGCCCTCCTACCAGTTCGTCGATCGGGCCGTTTACTCATGGAAACTGGAAGAAACGGGCAAAATCATCTCGACCGAACCGCAGCTCACCTACCGGTTCGATTCCGGCAATGAAATTTCGGAAGGCGTCAACGGCTACTACATCGACCTGGAGGTAACCACCCCGAACGGCACGACCGTCGAAACGGTTCTCGTCGAGGTACAGGAGCTGCTGCCGCCCCTGATCTCTTTCCCCATGCAGACCGACGGGCTGGAGGTCGTGAAAGGACGCAAATACGAATTCGCGCCCACCGTACAGTCGGCCGAGAACAGCACTTTTCTCTGGACGCTGCGCCGTCCGGGTGCCGCCGAAGCCGAACCGGTCGGCGATGAGGCCGTCTATGAATTCTGCGAGGAGATCGCCGGAACATACGAAGTCTCCCTGCGCACGGAAAACGAGGACGGCTCGGACGAAATGACAATCGAGGTGGAGGTGGTCGATGCACTGGCGGTATCGGTTACGGCGGTACCTATCGGACGCAAATACGACGGTCTGACCCGCACCGTATCGCTCGACCGCACGATCACTCTGCGGCCATTCATCTGGAACGGCACCAACCCCAAGTTCAGTTGGACGATCGACGGACAAGAGGTCGGGACCGAGCTTTCGTACACCTATACCCCGACCGAAACGGGAATCAAAAAGATCGTTTTCACCGTAACGGATACCACCGACGAACCCGAAATGACCCTCTCGAAGTGCATCACGCGCACCAATGAAACCCGGGCTACGCTGGAGTTCACCGTCGAATGCCACAGCGAAGAAGAGTCGCACCGCCGCCCGGCTTCGGGAGCCAGCAGCGCGACGTGGGACCGGGTGTACGAATATACGCCGGCCCCGGGACAGTTCATCAACGAACTGGTTTCGGGCGGATTCACCGGTACGGAAACCAGTCCCGAAGCGGCAGTCGCCTACGCCGAAGAACGGATGAAGAAAAATACCTGGGTATCGCTCGGCGGCTGGGGCGGCTACATCGTCGTGGGCTTCGACCACAGCATCGACAACTCCTCGTCCGGATACAAGGGAGGCTACAACTTCTCGATCACGGGCAACGCCTTCAAGGGTTCGTCCGAACCGGGTATCGTCTATGTGATGCAGGACACCAACGGCAACACCCTGCCCGACGACGAATGGTATGAACTCAAAGGATCGGAATACGGCAAAGAGGAGACCGTTCAGGATTACGCGGTCACCTATTACCGGCCGACCTACTCGGGAGCCGACGTACAATGGAAGGACAACCAGGGCGTCAAGGGCAAGATCGACTACCTGAAACAGTACCACGACCAGCCCAGCTACTACCCGGCGTGGATCGGCACGGACAGCTATACGCTTTACGGTCCCTGCCTGAAGAGCCGCACCTACGACCAGTCGGGCAACGGCTCCTACTGGGTCAATGGCGAATACGACTGGGGCTACGCCGACAATTTCGGCAACGACCGTCTTTCGGAGGACGACAATGCCGCAGCAGGCGCCATGAAGGTCTATTTCAAAATCTCGAACGCGGTCGATAAGAACGGACAGCCCGCCAACCTCAAATACATCGACTTCATCCGGGTACAGACCGGCGTCAATGCCAAAGCCGGCTGGCTGGGCGAGAACTCCACGGAGGTATTCGGATTTACGGACGAAAACATCAACCAGGGCAAATAGGCGGGAATATGAAAATAACAGGTATAATCTGCTGCCTCGCACTACTGTGCACGGCATGCAGCGAAGAGAAGACCGAACTGCCCTGGGGCAGCGACAACTACATAGTATCGTTTTCGCTGACTACCGGCGCCGACACCTACCCGGCCGTCATCCGCGACGGCCGGATTACGGTAAGCATCCCCTACAACGTATCGTTGGAAGACGCGCAGGTATCCTACGAATTATGCGAGCACGCCTCGATCTACCCCGACCCGGCGACTGTCGCCGACTGGGACCAGGAGTGGCAGTTTCTGGTCAGCTCCTACGACAATCAAAACGACCGCACCTACCTCTATACGGTAGAGCGCACCGACATTGCGACCGATGGCAGTCTGACACTTCGGACGCAGGCCGAAGTGGACGCTTTCGCCCGGAGCGGAATCAACACCGTCGAAGGCAACCTCACCATCGGAGGCGAGGACGAAGAAAACCCCGTCACGAATCTGGACGGGTTGAAAAACCTCGTTTCGGTCCGCTGCGACCTGACGATCACCGCCGCCTATACGGGTGAAACATTGGCCGGACTGGAAAACCTGACCGCCTGCGAATCGCTGCGGATCGGCAGCGCGGCCCATCCCAACGAAACGCTCAGGCAGCTTTCACTCCCGGCCCTGAAAGAGATCAAAGGCGACCTGTGCGTCTACGGCACGGCTCTGCAAACGGCGGATTTCAAATCCCTGCAAAGCGTCGCCGGGCACTTCGTCCTCCAGTCGGACGCCCTGCTCCAACTGACGGCCGACGAGCTGACCACCGTTGCCGGGAATATGACGCTGATCGGAACGACCGCAGACGAAGCCAAAGCCCCGTGCGAACAGATGTATTTTCCGAAACTGCAACGCATCGACGGGACGCTTACCCTCTCCCGCTTCGACCGGTTATCGGGACTGGGCACCACGTTCGGTGTTCTGACCCAGGCCGGAGCGCTTCGCTACGAACATCTCGCTCTGGCCAATACGTTCGAATTTCCACTGATCGAAACCACCGGGAACATCACCGTCACCGACTGCCCTATTTTGCGATCGGTCCTGCTGCCGGCACTCACCGACGCCGGATCGCTCGAAATTACGGGGTGTCCGGCCATCGAAACATTATCCTTCCCGAAAGCGGAGCGTTTCGACGGCGACGTTAGCCTGGCAACGCTCCCCGCGATCAAGGATTTCGGGGAATTCCTTCCGGCGCTCAAAGCCATTTCAGGCGACCTGTCGATCGACGACCTGTCGTCGCTCGAAGGCGTACTGGATCTCTCGGGATGCACTTTTTCTCCGAACAGTACGCTCGACCTGCGTCTGGTCGCCGCGACGCGACTGACGGAGCTCCGGGGCGGCGATTTCGGCGGCTCGCTGCGGATCGACGCCTCGTCGCTGACGCCGCAACCGGAAGCGATGCCTTTCGGAATCACCGGGTTCAAAAACCTCGATACCCTGCGGATCGCCGGATTCACGCATGTTTCCGAACTCTCTTTGCCGACGGAAAGCTGCGATGACCTCACGATCGAAAATTGCGGATCGCAAGCCCCGTTCACGCTCTCGCTGCCGAATCTCGTCGAAGTGCGGGGAACGCTTCTCTGCCGCAACTGCGGCAAGGCAGGCGAAGCGAATTCGGCTTCGTTTCCCCGGCTGAAAAACGTCGGCCGGCAGCTCTCGTTCTACGTAGGTGCCTCGTCGTTCACCGTCCTCGAATTTCCGCTGCTGGAAACCGTCGGCAACGGAGAGCCCGTTTCGGATGATCCGGCAGACGACTACGCCCTCTACACGATGCCTTCGGGTTGCGCGGGTGAATTCATCCTGCCGAGCCTGCAACGGGTAAACGGCAGCATGCTGGTATCCACCTGGAACACATCGACCGACCGGGCCGTCGCGTTCCGCTTCCCCTCCCTGCAGAGCGTCGCGGGAGAAATCAGCGTCGGACACACGGCCTACAAAAACAGGTCGGTCGCAACGCTCGATTTCTCCGCCCTGACCGCTGCCGGGGCGATCCGCATCGGCAACCTCTCGTCGGTAACGGATTTCTCGACCTTCACGCAGGTCCTTCCCCGACTCTCCGAACAGACCTGGAGCGTGACAGACTGCAGCTATAACCCTACATATCAACAAATGCTCGACGGCGAAACCGGAGCCGAATCCAAATGATGAAACACCTATTGACAATCGTACTGTGCCTCACAACGCTCACCGGGCTTGCACAGGAGGAGAAAATCAAAAAAAGCGAGTGGTGGAACGGCAATCCTTCGTATGCCGTTCCCATCCGCGAAGTCAATGTCACGGCACGGCGGCCGATGAAGGAGATCGGCATCCAGAAAACCCAGCTCGACACTACGATATTGCATGAAAACATCGCACTCTCGATGGCGGACATCCTGACTTTCAACACGTCGATTTTCGTCAAACAGTACGGCCGCGCCACCCTTTCGACCGTGGCGTTCCGCGGTACGTCGCCCTCGCATACGCAGGTGACGTGGAACGGTATGCGAATCAACTCCCCGATGCTGGGCATGACGGACTTCTCGATGATCCCCTCCTACTTCATCGACGACGCCTCGCTGCTGCACGGCACCTCTTCGGTCAATGAGGCGGGCGGCGGCCTGGGCGGGGCGGTCAAGCTCTCCACGCGCCCTGCCGATGCGGACGGTTTCAACCTGCAATACACGCAGGGTGTCGGCTCGTTTTCGACTTTCGACGAGTTTTTGCGCCTCACCTACGGCAACGACCGCTGGCAAACTTCGACACGCGTCGTCTATTCCTCCTCGCCAAACGACTTCAAGTACAGAAACTACGATAAAAACGTGCTTATCCTGGACGACGACCACAACATCATCGGCTCCTACTACCCGATCGAACGCAACAAAAGCGGTGCATACCACGATTTCCACGCGTTGCAGGAAGTCTATTACAATACCGGACACGGCGACCGTTTCGGATTGCAGGCCTGGTATGTCAATTCGAAGCGGGGACTTCCGATGCTGTCGGTCGATCACAAGGAGAACGACGACTACCTGAACCAACAGCGCGAACAAACCCTGCGCAGCATCCTTTCGTGGGATCACCTGCGCAAAAAGTGGAAAGTGGGCGTCAAAGCCGGTTATATCCATACCTGGATGGCCTACGACTACGAACGGGAACTCGGCAACGGAAAAATGGAGAAGATGATCCGCTCGCGCAGCACGATCAACACCTTCTTCGGCCAGGTGGACGGAGAATACTACCTCGGGGAGAAGTGGCTCTTCACGGCAACCGTTTCGGCACACCAGCATCTGGTACGAAGCATCGACAAAAACATTATCCCGATGGATAACCAGCAGCCGACCGATCCCAACGGCAACAAAACCAAAGTGCCCGTCGGTTATGACAAAGGACGCATCGAACTGTCGGGATACGTGTCGATCCGCTACCGCCCCACCGAGCGCCTGGGCCTTTCGATAGGCCTGCGCGAAGAGATGTTCGGCTCGGAGTGGACACCGATCATTCCGGCCTTCTTCACCGACTATCTGATCTCGAAACGCGGCAACCTCGTCGCCAAGGCCTCCATTTCGCGCAACTACCGCTTCCCGTCGCTGAACGACCTCTACTTCCTGCCGGGCGGCAACCCCGACCTGAAAAAGGAGCACGGCTTCACCTACGACGCCGGTCTGTCGTTCGCTACGGGCCGCGACGGAGTTTACACCCTGCGGGGCGAAGCCACTTGGTTCGACTCCTACATCGACAACTGGATCGTCTGGCTGCCTACGGCCAAAGGATTCTGGACGCCCAAAAACGTCAAGGAGGTGCATGCCTACGGCGTGGAGGTGAAAGCGGGGCTGGACGTACAGTTGGCCAAAGACTGGCAGTTGAGCGCCGACGGCAACTTCTCGTGGACCCCCTCGATCAACCACGGCGACCCGGTGGACTGGTACGACAAGGCGATCGGCAAACAGCTCGTTTACATCCCCGAATTTTCGGCTTCGGTAACGGGGCACCTGACCTACCGTTCGTGGCGGTTCACCTACAAATGGTGCTATTACAGCGAGCGTTTCACCACCTCGGACAACGATATGAAGACCAAGATCGGACGTGTGAAGCCTTACTTCATGAGCGACATTTCGCTCGAAAAAGCCTTCTCGTTCCGCTGGGCCGACCTCTCGCTTAAAGGAGTCATCAACAACCTCTTCAACGAAGAGTATCAGTCGGTGCTTTCGCGCCCGATGCCCCGGCTGAACTACGAGATTTTCCTCGACATCCGCCCTAAATGGGGAAAACGGAATAAAAAACAGTAACTTTGCACCGCCCCTCGAAACTCCGACCGGGCTGAAAACGAAACTCTGACAATGAAAAAACTACTTTATATCCTGTTGTCGGCGATCCTCGCGGCCGCAACCGCCTGTCACCACCGATCCGCCGCCTCGCTCGGGGATTTCGACATCAGCCTCTACGCCCCCGCCTACTCCTCGGGCTTCGAAATTTTCGGAGCGGAAGGGATGAAAAGCACGATACTGAAGACATACGCCCCGTGGCAGGGAGCCGAAGGCGAGGAAACGCAGCTCTTCATCGCCCGCAACGGCGAACAGGCTCCGGCGGATTTTCCGGGACAGGTACTCGACGGCGACGCCCGGCGCATCGTCTGCATGTCCTCGACCTACATCGCCATGCTCGACGCCCTGGGCGAACCGCAGCGGGTAGTCGGCGTATCGGGCATCGACTACATCAGCAACCCCTACGTCGCCTCGCACAAGGAACAGATCGGCGACGTGGGCTACGACGGCAACATGAACTACGAGCGGCTGCTTTCGCTCTCCCCGGACATCGTGCTGCTGTTCGGCGTCAGCGGCGCCAGCGCCATGGAACCCAAGCTCCGCGAACTGGGTATTCCCTACGCCTATATGGGCGAGTACCTCGAACAGTCGCCGCTGGGCAAGGCCGAATGGCTCGTGGCCGTAGCGGAAATCGCCGGAATGCGCGAACGGGGCGAAGAGGTGTTCCGCGAAATACCCCTCCGTTACGACAGCCTGAAAACCCTCGCGGCGAAAGCCGAACGAAAACCCGTCGTCATGCTGAACACTCCCTACGGCGACTCCTGGCTGATGGCTCCGCCTTCGAGCTATGTCGCCCGGCTGATCGCCGACGCAGGAGGACAATACGTCTATACCCAGGACACGGGCAATCAGTCGCGCCCCATCGACACGGAGGAGGCATACCGGCTGGCCGAAATGTCCGACTGCTGGATCAACGTCGGCTCCGCCGCATCGCTCAAGGAACTAGCGGAGATCGTCCCCAAATTCATGGATACGCGCCCCGTGCGGGAAGGGAGGGTCTATAACAACAACCGGCGCACCAACCCCTCGGGCGGCAACGACTACTGGGAATCGGGCGTCATACACCCGGACCTGATTCTGCAAGATCTGATCCGCATCTTCCACCCGGAATTGACGGATGCCGAACCGACCTATTACCGAAAACTGAACTAAACCGATGCAACGACGGCAGCGCATCCTCTTTCTCCTGTTCGGAGTTCTGGCGGCGGTACTTTTCGTCGTCGATCTCTCGGTCGGAGCCGTACCCATCCCGATCCGCGAAGTCCTCGCCGCACTGACGGGCAGCGGAAACGACCCCGTCACAACGAAGATTATCCTGAACATCCGCCTGCTGAAAGCCGTAGTCGCTCTGCTGGCCGGCGCCGCCCTCGCCGTGAGCGGCCTGCAAATGCAGACCCTCTTCCGCAATCCGCTGGCCGGACCATACGTGCTGGGCATCAGCTCCGGCGCGAGCCTCGGCGTAGCGATCTTCCTGCTGGGCGCTCCGCTTCTGGGCCTCACGGGACACCCGCTAATCTCCACCCTCGGCATTGCGGGCGCTGCCTGGATCGGCTCGGCGCTGATCCTGATGCTGATCGCTGCGGTCAGCCGCCGAATCAAAGACATCATGGTCATTCTCATCCTGGGCATGATGTTTTCGTCGGGTGTCGGAGCCGTCGTGCAGATCCTGCAATACCTGAGCAACGAAGCCGCCCTCAAATCTTTCGTCGTCTGGACGATGGGATCGCTCGGCGACGTTACGCTCGGACAGCTCGGTCTGCTGCTTCCTGCCGTCGTTCTCGGACTCGTGCTGGCCGTCGCGGTCATCAAACCTCTGAACCTGCTCCTGCTGGGCGAAAACTACGCCCGCACGATGGGACTCGACATCCGCCGTTCGCGGCAGTTGATCTTCCTCTCCACCACCCTGCTGGCCGGTACGGTCACCGCTTTCTGCGGCCCGATCGGATTCATCGGCCTGGCCGTCCCGCACGTCGCCCGCATTCTCTTCGCCGATGCCGACCATCGGATTCTGGTCCCGGCCTCGATCCTTACGGGCATCGTGGTGATGCTCCTTTGCGACGTGCTGGCCAAACTCCTCACCTTCCCCATCAACACGATCACGGCGCTATTGGGCATCCCCATCGTCATCTGGGTCGTCATCCGTAACAAAAGCATCGTATGATCCGACTGAACGACCTTACTATCGGTTACGGCCACCGCATTCTGCTGCAACACGCCTCGGCGACGATTCCCGCCGGGGAACTGGTCGCCCTCGTAGGCCGCAACGGTACGGGAAAATCGACCCTGCTGCGGGCTATCGCCGGCCTCGGCGAACGGCTGGGGGGCGAAATCCGGCTCGACGGACACTCTCTGGAAACGCTCTCACCCCAGCAACTGGCCACCACCGTCAGCTTCGTCACCACGGAACGGGTCCGCATTCCCAACCTACGGTGCGAAGATGTCGTAGCCCTCGGACGAGCCCCCTACACCAACTGGATCGGACGCGTACAGGAACAGGACAAAGCCATCGTGGAACGCTCGCTGGAACTAGTCGGCATGGCAGCTTTCGCCGGAAAAACGATGGACCGCATGTCCGACGGCGAATGCCAGCGGGTAATGATCGCCCGGGCCCTGGCCCAGGACACCCCGATCATCCTGCTCGACGAACCGACCTCGTTCCTCGACCTGCCGAACCGTTACGAACTCTGCACGCTGCTGCGACGGCTGGCACACGACCACCGCAAGTGCATCCTCTTCTCGACGCACGAACTGGACATCGCCCTTTCGCTCTGCGACTCGATCGCCCTGATCGACCCACCCGTGCTGCGCTACCTTCCGACCCCGGATATGGCGTGCAGCGGCTACATCGAACGGCTGTTCAGCAATTCGTTCGTCACCTTCGACACGGAGAGCGGCACGATCAAAGTCCGCAAGTAACAGACTCATTGTAAATATATCACGGGCGGAATACATCGATTCGTCTAAATAATCTTTTATGTTTACAACAAAAAGGAAAAAGACTCTTCGAAGAGACGGACAAAGACCCTCTTTTCGGTGACGAAAGCGGCGAAAACTTGTCCTACGAAAGTCTACCGGCGGATCATCCCGTCACGAACTACAGAGCTCGGCAAGTCGCTTCCTGTCTGCGGAACAATAGTCCATTATCCACACCCATCAAACGAATATCGCATCAACCGAAGTGATCGGCACGGTTCATAAATCGAAGCTAATATTCCCAAATACAAAACAGTCTTAGGTGGAGAAAAAATCCGCCATAATAGATATACCACGATCGTTTTCTTGCTTATTTCGGCGATAGTCCGGTACCCTGCACATTATTCAACGTGCCCCATCCCCTCCTCTTCGAAAAAGGATTCGAAGAGAAAAGTCAAGGCATACCGATCGGAGCCGATCGGTGCACCGGGACATATAATCAGGAATAAAATAGTAAAATATCGATTATCGTACAGACCCGGAAATTTGAGAAAACGACCGTTATTTTTTATATTTGTGGCTCTGGAATGCATTTTTAACACATTCGGTTCCAAATATATAACATTCGGTCACTTTATAACCTTTCGGATATGACAATCGAAAAACTGGACGGAACTTCGCCTCGCCTCTACACACTCGTCGCACCGTTGGTCATGCGGCGCAGCGTACTGCGCCAGAACAACAACTACCCGTTCTGGACTTCGCGCTCGCATACCTGGTTCGTGGCCTGGGAGGGCGAAACCGTTTTCGGGTTCATACCCGTAGAGATCACCGACGGCGGTGTGGCCAAGATCAACAACTACTACGTTTCGGGCGACGATCCGCATTTGCTGTCGCGCTTTTTACGCGAAATAATCCAATATTACCGCCGCGACTATACGATACGCTCCATGACGCTGATCCGCCATGCGGAGATATTCCGCTCCGAAGGGTTCGTCCCGATGAAAGAGTGGACGCAGTACGTAACGATGGAGTACAGCAAAAACCGGTAGCCATGAATGTTTATGAGCGGACACAGCAACGGTTGAAAACGGTTTTCGACCTTTTCGACAATATCTACGTCTCCTTTTCCGGCGGCAAGGACAGCGGTGTGCTGCTCAACCTCTGCATCGACTACATCCGGCAACACGGATTGCAACGCCGAATCGGAGTGTTCCATATGGATTACGAAATCCAGTACCGCGATACGCTCGACTACGTGAACCGGACGCTGGCCGCGAACGCCGATATTCTCGACGTCTATCGGGTCTGCATCCCGTTCAAAGTACAGACCTGTACTTCGATGTTCCAGCAATACTGGCGGCCGTGGGACGGCTCCATGCGGGACATTTGGGTACGGGAAATGCCGGAAGGAAGCCTGACACAGCACGATTTTCCGTTCTTCACCGACGAAATGTGGGACTACGAGTTTCAGAACCGGTTCGCCGAGTGGCTCCACAGACGCAGCGGTGCGAAGCGCACCTGCTGTCTGATCGGCATCCGCACGCAGGCTGCATACTATACACCTCTGACGCTGCCGACGATCCACTCTTTGTAGATCTCAGTGGTAGCCTTAACCAGACACAAAAAGAAAACTAAATATGG
>OJKO01000712.1_pt1 | contig 12551 bp, 5 predicted proteins | sample 1596541 | NCBI WGS metagenome assembly OJKO01 (sample SAMEA4350163, study PRJEB24818) | metagenome | biome: human; feature: gut; material: faeces | place: Denmark | collected 2013-09
GCCATGGAGTCTGCGGATGCCGAGGCCGCCGTATTCGGTGGCGTTTGCGAGCCGTCCGACGCCGCACCTAAACGCGTCCAACAACTCATGAGCCCCAAAGCGGGCACCTTTGGCGCACGAGATCCCCAGTTGCTGTTCCACGCAAACGCACAGCCCTATGCATGCCGCGCGGCTTTTTCGCGCGAGCTGCTCAATCGCGAAGGTATTCGCTTCGCCCCCGGTTTGGCTTTGGGCGAGGACGTCGTCTTCCAATTTGCGGCTTATGCGCTTGCCCGCAAGACCGTCGTCATGCCGGACAAGTTCTACCACTACGTGATGGAGAGCGAATCGGCGACGCACGAGTTCAACAGTGCCGAGACTCGTGCCAAAAAGCTTGACGCCCACATGAGGATGCTCGAGGAGGTCTTGGAGGGCTGGGCGGCCTACGGTCTTTTGGACCTGTGTCCCGGCGAGCTGATAACTTGGTTTTTGGATCTAATTGTGTTCGACCTGGCGCGCTTGGATGCCGATGACTTCCATCGCGTGGCGGCTCGCGTCAACATGGACCTCGCGACGTTTTTGGGAACGGACTGGGCAGATATGCCTGCCAAGGGCGCTGTTTGCCGTGTTGCCCACAAGTTCGTTGCGACGACCTCGGGCGTTTCGATGGCAGACGCCACGCTGTTCTATCTTTCGACTCGTGGTCTCAAAGCCTGCCTGGAGCGCTTTCTCTAATTCCAAGCGCTGCCGCCCGCCGCAACTCGGCTGCTAAAATAACCCTGTTACACGCTATTCAACAGGAGGTTCTCTTGCAGAACTCTGATACCCCTAAAGTTTCGCTGCTTGTTCCCATCTGCAATGTTGAGCGCTACCTGCGCGAGTGCCTCGATTCTGCCGTGACTCAGACGCTCAAGGACATCGAGATCATCTGCATCAACGACGGTTCTACCGATAGTTCGCCAGATATCATCCGCGAGTACATGGAGCGCGACCCCCGTGTAAAGATGATCGACAAGGCCAACAGCGGCTACGGCGACTCTATGAACCGCGGCCTGGAGATGGCGCGCGGCGAGTACGTGGGCATCCTTGAGTCCGACGACTTTATGTTTGAGGATTCGCTCCAAAAGCTGGTCGCCAAGGCCGATGCTGAGCATGCCGATGTCGTTAAGGGCGACTTTTACCTGTATTGGTCCACGCCCAGCGAGCGCCGTGAGCTGTTTGGAATTATCGACGAGCATATGACGGGCGCCGCGTATCGCCCCGTCGATCGCCCGGGCATCTTCTACCGCAAACCTTCCATTTGGTCGGCTATCTATCGGCGCGAGTTCCTCAACGACAATCAGATTCGGTTCCTTCCCACGCCGGGTGCCTCGTATCAGGACGCAGGCTTTAACTTTAAGGTTTGGGCTTGCGCCGAGCGTGCCGCGTTTATTGCGGACCCCATTTTGTGCTATCGCCAGGATAACGAGAAGAGCTCCGTTAATTCGCCCAACAAGGTGTTTTGCGTGTGCGACGAGTATGTCGAGATGCAGCGCTTTTTGGACGAGCGTCCCGAGCTCAAGGCTCAGCTTCAGGGCATTTTAATGCGCATGAAGGTCGATACGTACCGTTGGAATGATGAGCGCTTGGTCGATGAACTGCGCGAGCAGTTTTGGAAGAAAGCCTCGTCCGAGCTCAAGGCCGATTGGGATGCCGGTCGCTTTGACCTGTCGCTGTTTGATCCGCGTGGCGAGACCGACTTGCGCCTGATGGTCAAGTCGCCCCGCGCCTATATCGATTCGCGCTTTGACTTTAAGAAGCCGGGCAAGCTCAATACGTTTAAGCATTACTTTAAGATTGGCGGCCTGTCGCTGGTCTGGCGCGTGCTGACGTATCAGCGCACCTACGGCGACAACCCGCACCCCGATGACGTTCCGGCCGCACAGTAGGAGCGAGTGACTATGGCTAACCCCAAGATTTCCGTTGTCGTTCCCATCTATAAAGTGGAGGAGTGCCTGGCCTGGTGCCTGGACTCCCTGCTTGCGCAGGACATGCCCGATTGGGAAGGCGTGCTGGTCAACGATGGCTCGCCGGACGGTTCGCGCGATATTGCGGCTGCCTATTGCGAAAAGGACGCGCGCTTTACGCTGGTCGACAAGGAGAACGGCGGCCTGTCGAGCGCGCGCAATGCGGGCATTGCTGCGTCCACGGCGCCTATCGTCGCGTTCTTGGATTCCGACGACCGGTTTACGCCCGATGCATGCCGCGTGATCGTCGATACCTTTGAGCGCGAGGACTGCGACGTTTTGACCTTTGGCGCGAATCCGTATCCGCTGGAGGCAGGGTATCCGTGGCTTAACTATGTGCTGAGCCCGCGCGATGTGTCGTTTGAAGGCTATAGCTCCGACCTGCTGTTTAAGGAAGCGTCTCGCCCCTTTGCATGGCGCACCGCTTGCACGCGTGAGTTTTTGTTGGGCAACGGGATCGTGTTCGACGAAACCGTCAGGTATGGCGAGGACCAGGTCTTCGACTTTGCCGTGTACGGTCGTTCGCACAAGACTGCGCTTATTTCGAACAAGCTGTACGACTATCGCGTGGCGCGCAAGGGTTCGCTCATGGACACCATGCGCTACGACGACGAGACGCGCTTGTTGGAGCACGTGAAGATTTACTCCGCGGTGCTGACTGACTGGCAGCGCGACGGTCTCGATGCTCAGCATGCCGAGGACCTGGCGTACTTCCTGTGCGATCTGGTGCTGTACGATGCGCTGAGGTTGCTGGGTTCGGACTGCGGCAAGGTGTTTGCTGCCGTTGCCACGTCGCTTGCCGGTTCTACCGTGGGTGACGATGCTGCGCTCGCACAATGTGCTCCTTCGGTTGCCGCCATGGTGCGCGCGGCACTTATCGGTAAGGCCCCTGCTGCTCGTTTGTGCAAAAAGCTCATGTTCGATTACGACGTCTTGAGGTTTGGGCGCCTGGGTGCCTGCAAACGCATGGCAGCGAACGCCCTGGGAAAGCGAGAAGTGTAGATGAGTATCAAGCGTTTGGCACTTTGCCGCAGCCAGGGCCGTCTGTTTGTGCTGCTTCGTTTTGCCGGTCAGGATGTCGCCGCGCTTATTGAGCGGGAGGGTTCTCAAGCGTTTGTCCATGCGACGACGAGCGGTTCTCGTGTGCCGTCGCTGGTGCTCCCGGTCGATCATGGCCGTGTGCTGGCGCTTTGCCCTTCCGTTTCCGATTACGAGCGCGAGCTCGCCGTCTTGGTGCTTCCGTTTTTGGATGGCTCGTCGATGAATGTCGTTTTTGCATCCGGTGGCCAAAGGTTGGGCTCCATTCGCCTCGATAGCCGCGTGGCCAAGCTGGAATCCAAGATTAACTACAAAGCAAAGCCTGCGCTGTGCGCACTTATCCGCGATGCGCAGCGTGGTGAACACTGCGGTCGCTACGAGATCGATGCCATTCGCTATTTGCCGGCAGACGCCGGCGCGGTGTGGCGCTATGAGGTTACCTGGGCGGGAGACTCCCAGTGCGCGCCTGAGCTTCAGATCTTCGATACGCATATGAATGCCATCGATGCTACCGTGCATGTGTTTGAATCGCAGGTCGATGTGCCGCAGCAGAATGGATGCCGTGTCAATAAAACGTATCTGAGCGTTGAGATGCCTCAAGATATACGAGATTTTGTCGCGATTGTGAGCGATTCCACAGAGCAGATCCAGAGCGGGTTTTGCGCCATGGATGGTCGCCTGTACAACGGCATGGTCGACGACAGCTGGAACCGCATGAAGGATGCACGCGCTGATGACGCAGCTTATCGACGTTGGTTTGAGCAACATCGCGCAAAGCCGGGCGATTTGGCGTGCCAGCGTGTCGCTTCGGCGGCCTTTGCCTATAGGCCGCTCGTGAGCATTGTGGTGCCGTGTTACAAGACTGATCGGGTTTACCTGCGCGAGCTGCTGGACTCGGTGATAGCCCAGAGCTATGACAACTGGGAATTGCTGTTCATGGACGCCTCGCCCGAATGGGATGCGGTGGCCAATCTTGCGGCAAGTGCCAACGACGAGCGCGTTCGTCGCATTGGGCTGCCCGGCAACGGCGGCATTGTGGTCAACACCAACGCAGGTATTGAGCAAGCGATGGGCGACTACGTCGCGTTCTTGGACCATGACGACATTCTGGAACCGGACGCGTTATTCCAGTATGTTTCCGCACTGAATAAGGCGGCCGAGGGCGAGCGTCCCCAGGTCCTGTTCTGCGATGAGGACATGTTCCAGAAAACGGGGGAGTGGGGCCAGCCGGTCTTTAAGACCGTACTCAACGTCGACCTGCTCTATAGCCATAACTGCGTGACGCATTTCCTGATGGTGGAGAAGGCGCTCATCGATCACATTGGTTTGTCCCCAGAAGACGTTGCGGGCGCCCAGGACTACGACTTGACGCTTCGCTGCCTTGTAGCCGGCGCGCGCTTTGAGCACGTTGCGCATGTGCTGTATCACTGGCGCGTTCATCCGGGATCGACCGCCGACGGTTCTGCCGATAGTAAGCCGTATGCTATTGAAGCCGGGCGCCTTGCGCTGCAGCGCCACTTTAACGCGCTGGGCATTTGCGGAACGGTCGAGGAGACCGAGACGCCGTTTGTCTACCGTATGCGCTATGCGCTGCCAAAGCCTGCGCCGCTGGTGAGCATTGTGATTCCCACCAAGGATCACGTCGAGACGCTCGACGCCTGCGTGATGTCGATCGCCCAGAAGGCCACGTATGCCAACTACGAGATCGTCTTGGTGGAGAACAACAGCGAAGACCCGGAGACGTTTGCGTATTACGAAACCCTTCTGGAGCGCATAGCGGCTGCATCTGGTGGCAAGGGCACGGCGCGCGTTGAGTGGTGGCCGGGCGAGTTCAATTACTCCCAGATCATCAACTTTGGCGTTGAGCATGCCAAGGGCGACTATCTGCTGCTGTTGAACAACGATACCGAGGTCATAAGCCCCGGCTTTATTGAAGAGATGATGGGCTATCTGATGCGTCCCGATGCGGGCGTGGTGGGCGCCAAACTCTATTTTGCCGATCATCTGGTGCAGCATGCCGGCATTTTGGTTGGCGTGCGCGGCGCACTTGCCCATGCCAACCAGGACTTCTCGGCAAAGCGCGAGGGATACCTTGCCCGTGCTGTACGTCCCGGCAACTTTAGCGCCGTAACGGGCGCCTGCCAGATGGTTCGTCGCGACGTGTTTGAGCAGGTCGGAGGCTACAACGAGGAGTTCGCCGTCGGCTTTAACGACGCGGACTTTTGCCTCCGTGTGCGGGAGGCGGGCTACCGTACCATCTTTACGCCCTATGCCGAGCTGTACCACTACGAGTTTACCTCGCGCGGCAGGGAAGAGGCCAACGAGGAAAAGCTGCGCCGTTGGAAACGCGAGCAAGCGCTGTTCATGCAGCGCTGGCCGCAGTTCTTCCTCAACGGCGACCCATGGCTCGGACCAAACCTATCTGCCGATAGTGAGTACTTCTCGCTTTAGCGCGAAGTAATGCCAAGTTCCGGCAAAGTATCCTCAAGAGCTGCAAGAGCGGTGGGGTTCAAGTACTCCTCGTTGAAGCGGCTCTTGTCATATCGAAAACGTGTGTCAGGATTTTTAGGTGGCCGTATTAATTAAATTGGTTCGCTTATGTGCTCGGTTTGACTCAGAAGCTATTTAGCGTAACGGTTGAGGTGTGGCGACTCATATTTAAATTGCAGTCACAAAGACACCTTTTATCGATTTCCCGTTGAAATACTGAATTGATAGTTTAAAAATAACTTAAGAGAGCCTTAAATCTCGGAGAAAGGATGTCGTATGAAAAACCTTCGAGAAAGATGGCGCGGACTAACAGTGCTGGGAGTTGTTGCATTTGCCGCTGTCTGCATGACGGTTGCCCCGGCGCCCTCATTTGCTGATATTGCTGGCGGTGGCGGAGGCGGTGGACCGATTACGGAATGGTGTTCCGACGGTCGTCCGAAGACTGGACTCGTTCGGTGCGAGGACGGCAACCTTCGCTATTTCGATCCCGAAACTGGCGCCATGGTCACGAACCAGTGGCATAACGAATACGAAGCTGTCTGGTACTATTTTGGCGCTGACGGGATCGCGGTGTCGGGCTGGCAGTCTATCGGTGGGGACAAGTATTACTTCTACCCCGAAAGCCATGATATGGCATACGGCCGAGTTCAGATTGACGGCAAGAACTACTTCCTGAACACCCCTGGTGCCAACGCCGATGGCCGCATGCAGCATAGCGGCTGGCTCTATGACTCCATCTATGGAAAGTGGTTCTATGCGACCTCCAGTGGCGAACTGCTGACCGGTTGGCATAATATCGGTGGAACTTGGTATTATTTCGACGAGTATGGTGTCATGCTGACCGGCTGGATCAACGTTTCGGGGACGTGGTACTACCCAACGCTTCCGGTGCGATGGCCACTGGCTGGCTCAACATCGGCGGTACGTGGTACTACCTCGACGGTTCGGGCGCCATGGTCGCTAACAGCTGGCGCAGCCTCGGCGGCTCCTGGTACTGGTTCGGCGACTCCGGTGCAATGGCCACTGGCTGGTTCTTGGCAGGCGGCTCTTGGTACTATGCGAGCGGTTCGGGCGCCATGGCAACCGGCTGGCTCAGCAATGGCGGCACGTGGTATTGGCTCGGAGGTTCGGGCGCTATGGCCTCTAACTCTTGGGCTAACGTTGGTGGAGTTTGGTACTGGTTCGACGATTCCGGCGCGATGGTCACCGGCTGGCGTCAGGTCGGCGGCGCCTGGTACTACTTTAGCGGTTCCGGCGCTATGGCCCACGACGCCTGGGTCGGCGACTACTACCTCCAGTCTTCCGGTGCCATGGCTACGAATGCCTGGGTTGGCTCCTACTATGTCGGCGAGGACGGCAAGTGGATTCCGGGCTATGGTTTAGTTTGGTATAAGAGCGGTAGCCATGTTTACCATACGCATAAGTGCCGTACCGTTGGCAAGGACGCAAAGGGCTATTCGCAGATCTCTATCCAGGAGGCCCAGAGGCGTGGCGCTTCACGAGAGTGCAAAAACTGCCAGCAAATTGGCTAGTACATTACTGAGCTAGTTTTGATTGAGGCCCCGTTGCCCTGAGGTGACGGGGCCACTGCGTGATTGGATACTGTGCTGCTATGAAGAAATGGTCATTCGGGGTGCTGGTCTTTTCGGGCCTTGTTTCTTTGGGGCTCCTTTTGGGTTCGCCCTCGATGTTATACGCCCTTGATTTGAATAACACTGACGAAGGTCCCGCATCTAACGTTGCTATTGCTTCTGTCGAGTCAGGCGTTGATGCTCAGCGCGAATCGACCTTCGCTGTCGAGCAGAACTCTCAGGTGGATAATGAGACCCCTTCCGAGGTTTCGAATCAAATTATTTGGCATCAGGGGTGGATATCACCCGAAGAAGGGGCTGGTTTTTGGCGTTGGGGCTTGTCCGACGGAACAATCGCTGTTTCTTCTTGGAGACATATAAACGGTAGCTGGTACTGGTTCGACGACGAAGGTCGAATGGCTCAGGATGGGTTGGTTCAAGTCGGGGGTGCGACGTATGCCTTTTCCTCTTCGGGCGCAATGCGTGTCGGCTGGTACCTAGATTCTACGGGCTCCACTTCTGCTTGGCGTTATTTCTCCGGTTCTGGCGCCATGGTAAAAGGCTGGCTTTCAGACGGCAGCAACTGGTATTGGCTGGATGATGAGGGCAAGATGGTCCACGATGCGATGCTGCAGATTGGGGGAGCCACGTATGGATTCTCTTCTTCTGGTGCAATGCTTATCGGATGGCATCTTGATGCTTCTGTCTGGCGTTATTTTTCCGGCTCTGGTGCTCTGGTAAAGGGCTGGCTCTCGGATGGGGGTCGTTGGTACTGGCTTGATCCTGCAGACGGTTCTATGGCCACCGGGCTGAATGAATGCAATGGCACCTCTTATATCTTTAACAGTTCAGGGGCCATGCTATCCTCCCAGTGGGCACTTATTGACAACAACTGGTATTACGCTGACTCTAACGGCTTGCTGCATGGAGGCTGGTTACTTCTAGGGAATTCTTGGTATTACCTGGATCCAGGAAGCCATATTATGCTCACGGGCTTTGTGCAAGTGGGCTCGTCCACCTATTTCCTTATGAGTTCAGGTGCCATGGCAACAGGCTGGGCACTTGCTGATGGTACTTGGTATTACGCCGCATCAAACGGAGCTATTCAACGAGGGCGATGGATAAAGTCCGGAAGCGCCTGGTATTACCTTGATGATGTATCCGGCGCAATGCGTACTGGTGAATTTGCGGTAGGAAGCAAGCGCTATTTTTCTTATGATTCCGGTGCAATGGCATCTTCGTGCTGGATCAACTTGAACGATGGTATAGCATGGGCGAATTCGTCTGGAGCACTGAGCGAGCCGTTGCCTACTTCATCTGATGGATCTCCTGTAGTCGCTGATCGTACCGACTCGTCTTCATTGCCAGGTGTGATTCATATTGGAGATGCGGTTTTCTATGCGGATGCGAATGGTGTCGTTAACGTGGCGTCTGGTTGGATTATGTCGAAAGACGCTTCTGACGAAAGTGGCAATACTTGGTACTACGCATCTTCCAATGGTGTCCTTAAGTCTGGTTGGCAATATGTCAACAGTGCGTGGTATTGGATGGACCCTTCCACATTCAAGATGAAAACTGGATGGCTTAATGACGGCGGTACGTGGTACTGGCTCCAGCCTTCGGGTGCCATGTTTGCTAACGGGTGGCTGAAAATCGATGGCGTTGGCTATTACTTCAATGCAAGTGGTGCATGGTTGAATACGTCTGGTTCTGTTTTGGGGGTTAATAGGTCCAGCCTGGTCAATTGGCTTATGAGCCACGAAAGCGACGGCTATTACCGTGGAACACGCTACGACACGCATCTCAGCCAGGAAACGTGCATGTACCCAAAGGGTGATCCGCGTTGGGACGGTTATACGGGCATGAATTGTGGTGGATTTGTATCGCATGCATATATGAAGGCGGGCGGGAATTTAGCTCCCATTGCCGCCGAGCAGAGCCATTCCCCTTGGAGTGGAGGTCCCGGAAGGGGCGGCTGCGTAAACGCTTATCGTTGGTACGGCTACGCTATCGATACGTGCGCGAACGTGACTTATTTCAATTCTATTGATGAGTTACTGCGTAGTGGTTTGGCTCGTAAGGGGGACATTGTGTTCTTCAATCCTTACAACCCATATGCGGACGATAGCCACATTGGCTTTTTCTGGGGCAATTCGCCGAGCGAAAATTTGTTCTGGCATAGTGATGGTTATGGAAATCGCATCTCCGGTTTGACTGCTTTGGGCCCATCGAAAGTAATCTTGATTCGTTAGAATTCCGCGTTGTAGGGGACTCTCTGGGTCCCCTACCTTTTTGACATCTGGTTTGAAAGCTAACTGATGTCGGCATTCTTTGGGGCTAAGAGTAGGGACTAGGAGTCCTTGGTTTCACCCTGCTGGGAAGTTCTTGTTTACATTATGGTATTACGTGCAGTTATTTGTCGTCCTAGATGGCATCTTGTCCAGTTGGATGTTCGGAAATCTTTCACAGCCATGCTGTAAGCTAAACGCAAACAAGAACGAATGACGAGGTTTACATGAGCAAACATCTTAAGTTATTTTCGGCATTGTTGGTGCTGATGGTCCTTGCGCCCATTTCTGTGTTTGTTTTCCCCTCGAACGCGGAAGCTGCGCGGTCCCTAGTTGAGAATTCCTGGCGTTATGAGGATGGGCAATTGGTCGCAGAGGATGCTTCTTCCGAAGAAGATGGAATAGCCTTATTGTCCATGGACATTCTTCCCGATGGGGCTACGGCGCAGGGCATCGATGTCAGCGAGCATCAAGGACGTATTGACTGGAATGCTGTTAAGGCTTCTGGTATCGATTTCGCTATTCTGCGTGTTGGATTTGGCGCTCCATCTTGGGGCGGTCGAGTTGACTATCAATTTAATCGAAATATTTCTGAGTGCGAGCGACTCGGAATTCCCTACGGCGTCTATATCTATTCATATGCTTTTGATAATCAGCAGGCAGCTGATGAGGCATCAATGGTGATCAATTGCCTTTCTGGGCATAATCCAAGATTGCCGGTGTATTACGATCTTGAGGATAACTCGATAATTGCAAATGGACGTCAAACCGGAATTGCATCGAGGGCGCAGGTTTTTTGTAATAGGATTTCTGCCGCAGGATATGAGCCTGGTATTTATGCAAATTTAAATTGGTTTAACAACATTTTGACTGACTCTGTATTTAAGAGCAGCTCTTGGGATCATTGGATTGCTCAATATAACTCGCAATGTGACTATACCGGCAATTACAGTTTTTGGCAGTATAAGAGCAACGGAAAAGTCCCTGGAATCAACGGCAACGTTGATATGAACTACGCGTATGTTGATGTCTCCCTTTATCATTGGCAACTAATTGACAGCACCTGGTATTATGCAGCCTCCAACGGCAAGGCGTATACCGGATGGTTGTTTCAGAGTGGCACGTGGTACTGGCTCGAGCCCGACGCGGGCGGCGCCATGGTGACGGGCCTTCACGAGTGCAACGGCTCCCTGTACTGGTTTAATTCGTCCGGCGCGATGGCGACCGGGTGGGTCCTCGACGGCGGGACCTGGTACTACGCGACTGGCTCCGGCGCGCTGGCGCGCGGCCCCGTATCCGTCGGCGGCGTGCCCTACTGCTTCGACGCCCGGACGGGGGCCATGCTGACGGGTTACCAGACGGACGCGCAGGGCGTCCGCCGCTACTTCGGCAGCTGCGGCCCCCTTAACGGCTGGGGCTTCGTCGACGGCTCCTGGTACTGGTTCGCTGACGGTATCGCCTCGACCGGCTGGCTTTACACCGGCGGTTCCTGGTACTGGCTCGAGCCCGACGCGGGCGGCGCCATGGTGACGGGCCTCCACGCGTGCAACGGCTCAGCGTACTGGTTCAGCGCCTCCGGCGCGATGGCGACCGGATGGGTGCTCGACGGCGGGACCTGGTACTACGCGACGGGCTCCGGCGCCCTCGCCTCCGGCTGGCTCAACCTAAGCGGTACGTGGTACTGGCTCGATCCCTCGGCGCATGCCATGACCACGGGCGTTCAAACTATCGGATCATGTGAATACATATTTAATAGTACCGGCAAGATGATGGCTAATTGCTGGTCAAACGGTGATGGGTCTTGGATGTATCATGCGTCATCCGGCGGAGCAATTGACCTTAAAGGCATCATGACCGATTCGGGAATCCAGCTGATTGACGATGACGGTAATGCCAGAACTGGTTGGATTGAGAGCCAGGGTGCTCGATATTATTGTTCTGCTAGTGGAGTAATTCTGACTGGGTGGCAGCAAATTGCTGGGTCTTGGTATTACTTTAACCCGGATGGTCGAATGGCGACCGGCTGGCTTAACGATGGCAGCAACTGGTACTGGCTGGATTCCGCTTCTGGCGCGATGAAAACGGGATGGCTTTCCCTTGGGGGCACATGGTATTACCTTGATGCCGCACGTGGGGGAGTAATGTTGAGCAACGGTTGGGATTGGATCGGCTCTACTGACTACAAGTTCAGTTCATCCGGCGCAATGGTTGGCGCTTGGGTCGATGTCCCGTGCTATTCGCAGTACCCGGAACTTCCTACTGGCTGTGAGTCGGTTGCCCTTACAAACTTGCTTAACTACTATGGTTTCGGTTTAGGTAAGACGATTATTGCGGATTATTACTTGCCCAAGGGAAGCAACGGCAACTTTGTTACCGCCTTTGATGGCAACCCAAGGTGTAGTAGCGGGGGTCTCATGGGGTGCGTCGCCCCTGCGATTACTATTGCTGGTAATAACTTTCTGCGTGCTGCTGGAAGTGGCAAGCAGGCAAAAGACGTCTCTTTCTCGTCAATTTCTTCCATTAAGAACAGGCTGACCTGTGGTCAACCTGTTGAGATGTGGAATACCGAGTGGGGAAGTTGGCCAGGAGGCCGTTATGCTGCGCGTTGGTATAACGGGCATTCCTATGGCCTGTGGGGCGGTAATCATGCTGTAGTCCTTAAAGGCTATGATGACGAGCGGGGAATTGTCTATCTTTCGGATTCGATTAACGGCAATGTTACGCGAAATGCCCAGGTGTTCTTCGGTACTTGGCAACAGATGGATAGCCAGGCCGTGGTAATTGAATAGCCATGATGCTAAAAGGGGAGAGCTCGACGAGCTCTCCCCTTTTACTACATTGTTGATCAAGCTACGCTGTCCTATTACGTCCAAATAGTTCGTCCCAGTTATTAGCTGCCAAAACTGTTCCGCACACAATTACAACGCAGCAGATTACGGATGCCACGTCGGGAATTGTTCCAAGCAAGATCAGGCCAAAGACCACCGACCATGCCGAATAGGAGATATTCAGAGCCATCGCACGCGCTGCTCCGATTGCCGCAATGCCCTTGTAATAGAACAGATAGGATGCAGTTCCTGCGAGCCCGGCGAGTGCAATAATCAATGTGGGCATGCTTGGGATTGCGCCCAGCGTGAAATGCCATGCTCCGAAGAGGGGGAGTACAAGCACTCCATAAA
>OJKO01000718.1_pt1 | contig 12506 bp, 12 predicted proteins | sample 1596541 | NCBI WGS metagenome assembly OJKO01 (sample SAMEA4350163, study PRJEB24818) | metagenome | biome: human; feature: gut; material: faeces | place: Denmark | collected 2013-09
TCGAACAAAAAGGTGAATGTCAAGGCTGCCTAATAGGTAGCTTTGGCAATACCAATTAATAATATGCTTTTTTTAAAAAAGTTGGATGTGCTAACTGCTGAAAATCAGTAGTTACGTTCTAACGGTGATTTACTTACCAATCATGCAAATAAATCTCAAAGATATAGTTTTGGCGTTCCGCAAGTATTGCCCTGATCACCCTTTGAAGATGATTGCGGACAATTTCTTTGATGAAACAGGTAGTTTCAAAATGAATCTCATGGCAGAAGGTGCTTGGGCTATCAATTCTGTCTCAGCTATTGCACGGCCATTGCAGTTCCTAGCATTTCATAGCGAGAAAGCGTATAGAGATATGATAATCAATAAGGTTTCTGCTGCTGACAAAGAAACCTTTAACCTTCATAATCTCATCTCTGCATTCTGTGAACTGTCTGTTATGAACACCTTCATCTGTCGTAGTTCTGACCCAAAGTCATTTGTCTATGAAAATCGAGTTAGGGATGATTCTGATAAGAATGTTGAGTTTTCTATCAAGATGCAAGATTTTACGTTCAATGTGGAGGTGAAATCTGCAAACTTGGTGCAGGAAGACCAAGAAATTGCAAAATTGCTTAGAGAGAATCCTTCTGTTTTGATGATAGAAGCTCGTATTCCTAATTATCAAGAGGTGGTAGATAAGGCTCAGATGCCAGTCCGTGGCTGTCTTGACAACAAGATAAAGGACTTTCTTGTGGATGCTAATAAGAAATTTAGCAAGAGCAATGGGGAAAAAGAGGTCAATTTATTGGTCATTTGTTGGGATGACAGGATACATCAAGCTTTGATGGCGCTAAAGAGTCCCAAGGCGCAAGGATTGCTGACCGCCAACACTTATAGGCATGACAAACAAGGGAATCCTGAACTATATCCCAACATAGACTGTGTTGTAGTCAACAAGACCTATTCCTTGTTCAAAGAATATATTCTTGGCACTCTTTTTAGGAATTTTTCTCCTATATATCCAGTAGATCCATTCTTCATGTTATTTGGTGAAGGTTGCATCGTCGATCATAATCTCACTCAGGATAGGCATTTGATGCTAAACTCTATCATGCAACAAAATCTTATGATAGTTGATGAAACATTTGCAGATAGTTTGTCGCCTGTTAGCATTGCCACTATGAGCGACGGAGAGCCTAATACAATAAAATTTAGGAAGTACGAAATGTAATGATGAACAAAGTTTTAGATATGTCAACTCAATCATCAAATAACAACAAGCGAATAGCGAAGAATACGCTGTAGCTTTACTTCCGAATGCTCTTTATGATGGTGGTGTCGCTGTACACGAGCCGAGTCATACTGAATGCGTTGGGAGTGGAAGACTTTGGAATATTATAACTAAGAAAAAATAATTTCATGATGAATGATTTTAAGAATATAAAAGTAGCAGTAGCCGGTACCGGCTACGTCGGTCTGAGTATAGCAACGCTATTATCTCAGCACCATCATGTCCCATCAGTAGATGTAATCCCGAATTAGGTGTAGAAACTCAACAATAAGATTTCTCCAATCCAGGACGATTACATCGAAAAGTATTGTTATATCGCCGCAGCTTAGGCAAGGAAATCCGATTGTATGAATGCAAGAACTGCGTAGTTCATGCAGCCGATGAAAGCAAGGTAGTAGTTCAAGGCTTGGATGGCTATATCGTAGCCGAGAAGAATGGACAACTGCTTGTTTGTTCTTTGAAAAAAGAACAGAGAATTAAAGAATTTGGAAAGTAATATATGTCAAATCAAACATCAGATAATAATAAACGAATAGCGAAGAATACGCTTCTTCTTTACTTCCGTATGCTCTTTATGATGGCGGTGTCTCTGTTTACGAGCAGAGTAGTCTTGAATACATTGGGAGTGGAGGATTATGGTATATATAATGTGGTTGGAGGAATTGTGGCCATGTTTGGATTCATTAATGGATCCATGTCATCAGCTACACAACGATATATCACCTTTGCCTTGGGTAAAGGGGATAAAAATAGATTGCAGACCGTATTTAGTACCACACTTCAGATTCATACGCTGATAGCAGGTGTAATCGTGTTATTGGGAGAAACCATCGGCTTGTGGTTCTTATATAATAAGATGCAGATACCTGCTGATAGAATGGATGCAGCCTTTTGGGTATTGCAGTGCACTATCGTAGATGCAGTCTTTATGATTATGAGTGTACCCTATAATGCGGATATTGTCGCTCATGAGAAAATGTCGGCTTTTGCTTATATCTCCATTTTGGAGGTGGTATTAAAGTTGGCTATTGTCTATATGTTGTTAGTGTTCTCATTTGATAAGTTAGTCTTGTATGCTTTCCTGCTCTTGGCGATACAGATATTGATTCGATTTTGCTATAGTTATTATTGTAACAAGCATTTTGAAGAAACCAAATACAAGCACGTATGGGATAAAGCATTATTTAAGGAAATGACTGGTTTTGCCGGTTGGAGTATGTTTGGTAACTTGGCAGCTGTACTTTTCGGACAAGGCTTGAACATGCTGCTGAATGTTTTCTTCGGACCTGTTGTTAATGCTGCCCGTGGTATTGCGGTTCAGGTACAGAATGCTGTTCAGCAGTTTGTCGGCAACTTCCAAATGGCACTTAATCCTCAAATTACCAAAACATATGCACAGGGAGAAATGCAGGAAATGCACAAGTTGATGTATCGCAGTGCACGTTTCTCATTCTTTCTTCTCTTCTTCCTGTCTTTGCCTGTTCTTTTTGAAACAAAATTCATATTGACAGTATGGCTGAAGATAGTGCCAGATAATACAGTTGTTTTCTTGCGTATTATGCTATGTACGTCTTTGATATATACCTTGTCTAATCCGCTGATTATTGCAAATCAGGCTACAGGCAAGGTGCGAAAGTATCAGGCGATTTGTGGAACAATATTATTGATGATATTACCTATTTCGTATATATCTCTCCGGTTGGGACTTCCTGCATATTCTGTATTCATAGTACACTTTTTGATGGAATCTTTGACGCAGGTTGTACGAATGTTCCTGCTTCGTCCTTTAATTGGAATTAGAATCAGAGATTATTTAAGATATATCTATTCACCAGTACTTTGGGTAATCGCAGTTTCGGTAATTCTTCCAGCTTTTGTCTATTTTAATATGGAAGATACGGTGATTAGATTTTTCATAGTTGGAATAGTATGTGTACTTTCAGTTTCATTAACAGCATATACGTTGGGCTTGTCAAGCAATGAACGAGTATTTGTTAAGGCTAAAGCTCTTGGTATGCTACATAAATTTTCAAAGTGATGATACATATAACAGATAAGAAAAATTGTTGTGGTTGTTCTGCTTGCGTACAGCGTTGTCCAAAACAATGCATTTCTCTTACTGAAGATGAAGAAGGCTTCCTCTATCCTTATGTAAATGAAGAGAGTTGCGTGGAATGTGGGTTGTGTGAGAAGATTTGTCCCATTCTTAATCCGCAAGAGGAGACTTTCCCTTTACAGGTAATTGCTGCAAAAAACACAAATACGGAGGAAAGACTTGGTAGTTCTTCGGGTGGATTATTCCTTCCATTAGCTAAAAGTATCATCAATGAAGGTGGTATTGTTTTCGGTGCTGATTATGATTCAAATTGGGAAGTGCATCATGTCGGCGTTGAAAATATATCAGGACTTTATGCTTTGATGATGAGCAAATATCTGCAGAGCAGAATAGAAAACACATATAAGGAAGCTGAAAAGTTTTTGAAATGCGGTCGAAAAGTGATGTTTGTTGGCACTCCTTGCCAAATAGCAGGTTTACATGGATTTCTCAGGCATAAGGTATATCCTAACTTATTGACAATAGATGTTGTTTGTCATGGAGCTCCTAGCCCAGGAGTTTGGAGACAATATCTAGCCGAGACTTATAGTGAAGAAGAATTTATCAAAAGCCGCCTGAAGGCGGCAGCTGGAAAAAATACCGTTTTGTATCAATCTCTAAATGCAAAGTCCCCCATAGGGGACATTAAATTTAGAGATAAGACGGTGAGTGGCTGGAAAAAATACCGTTTTGTCGTCCGGTCAAAGTCCGCCTCTAAGGCGGACAAAAATACCGTTTTGTCGTCTGATATACATTATGATAATGTATATATGAAGGGATTTCTTTCAAACCTCTATTTGAGACCTTCCTGTCATGATTGCAAATGTAAAGATGGAAAGCATCATAGTGATATCTCCTTGGGAGATTTTTGGGGTATTGATAAATTTAATCCTTCATTCGATGATGATAAAGGTGTGAGTTTGGTTCTCATAAATACCCCTAAGGGTAAAGAGTTCTTGCAAAAGGTTAAAATGGAAAAGTGGGAATCGTCGTATGCTTTGGTTAGTAGGGCAAATGGTGGTTTCTCTCCTTATGCATGGTTGAATCCTAAACGCTCTTTATTCTTTAAATTGATTTGGCAGGGAGCGACTGTAAGACAAGCTGTAGCTATCTGTTTGCACATACCTCTGTATCGAAGGGTGATACGCAAGGCGAAGATGCTGACGAAGGCTGCCGTAAAGCAAGTCTTAGGCGATGCTGGCGTAAAGGCGGTAAAGAAAGCGTTGGGGAAATGATGTGAATAAACAAAGAAAAAATCCCAACCCATAAGCTTTTTAGGACTTATAAGCTGGGATGATTTTGAACACGAATAACTCGAATAGCACGAATATCTGGGAACTGTCCGGGCTTTCTAGAGATGGAAGTCGATTTCCTTCAGCCATTCCTTGACATCGAAGCAAGGACAGCTCTTGCGAACCCAGGGGAGGTCGCGATGACCTAGGATCTCGGCATCGGGATAGTCGAGGACGAGACTGTAGAGGAGATCTTCCAGAGATGCTTTCTGGGCTGGAGTGCGAGTATCGGCAGGCTTGCCTTTCTCGTCGAGACCACCCTCGTAGCAGATTCCGATGCTATGGGCGTTGTAGTGGCGGGCGTGAGCACCCTCCTCGCTTTCTGGACGGCAGGGATAGACCACGCCATCCTTCGTAATGTAATAGTGGTAACCGATGGAGTGGAAACCACGGGCTTTGTGGCAGGCTTCTAAGGCTTCTACTGGGAAGTCCTGGTTAATACGTGTGGCACTGCAATGTACCACGATCAAATCGATTTTTCTTTGATTCTTCATTGGATTCTATGGATTTTAAAGGGTTAATGATTGTTTCCCACAGATTTTCACAGATTTTGACTCCTTCGGAGTTTTTCCATTGAGGTTTGGTGATAACTGTTGCTTGCAACAAGATTATCTGTGTATATCCGTGAGATCTGTGGGAGAACTAAAATATCACTTGCAGCTCTGCACACAGAAGGAGCTGAGGACGGCAGTGAGAACGGTGATGACGAAGTTGATGACTTTCTGGATTGTTTCCTTTTTCATTTTAATTAGTGATTAGTGATTAATGTTTAATTTTCCCACAGATTACACAGATTTTCACAGATTATAGACTCCTTCGGAGTTTTTTGCAGTGAGACCTGATGAGTATAAAACTGTTGCTTGCAACGAAGAATTATCTGTGTAAATCTGTGAGATCTGTGGGAGACCAAGAAGGAAGCGGGCAGGATGAGCAAGTATCCGTTCAGGGCGATGATTTGACAATGTTGAATGGTGAGTGATGAACTCATTCCTGATGGGGCCCTCGGATTACTCCGGACTGCATCCTGCCGATGCGCTTTCTCTTGTTTCAGATGCGAGGCGGGTAGGGCTACTCTAAGCCGTCGCTTCCTCCTTCTCCAGTGGTTCCGCTACCGCCCTGGTCGGTGTTGTCACCACCAGGGGTATCCTTCCCGGGATCCGGAGTGGTATCCGGGGTGGTGCCATCTCCTAACAGAGCAGAGGCCTTCTTCAGCGTAGCTCCGAGGTTGATGGTCTTGGCGCTGAACTCACCGGTGCCACGAGCACGGAGACGGAAACCTTCGATGTTCTTGGCGATGGTGAACTCCTTCTCTGAGGCGGCTCCCTCCTTGTTGCGGATGCCGATGGAGAAGATGGCGAGGTCGTCAATCTTCACAGCGAAACCTTGCAAGGTGAGTTCCTTGACGCACGATACCATATCGGTAATCATGCCCTTGATGGCTCCCTTAGAGAAAGGAGTGTTGTGGCTAGCCATGTGTTCGGCCAGGCCGTCGATACCTACCGTCTGAGTGATGACTGGATAGGCGTAATACTTGCCGTATGCCTCGTAACCATCTACTTCTCCATATTGCCCGCTAAAAAATAAGTATTACCTTTGCTGCCGATTAAAAAATGGTAACAAATGGAAAATAAGAAGAAAGCAAAAGTTGATTACGCAGCCATCATTCGTGAGTTCGAGATGTATGGTCGTGGTCGTTCTCTCAAACAATTTTGTGATGACAGTAGTTATGTTTATCCTAATGTGCTTCGATACTATCGTAAGTGTTTTTGGAATAGCAAGTCTAAGTTGGCAGCTTCTCCTAATGGTGTCAAGTCTCTTGTTCCCTTGGAGATTGAGTCGGCAGCAAGTGTCAACTCAGCTTCTTCAAGTGTGGACTCTTGCAAGCCAGAAGAACCGACCATGCCTGTGGCTGCTCCTTCTATCCCGACATACAGTATCGTCTCGATGCACATATCGTTCAGCAATGGGATGGAGTTGTCACTTTGCGAGACAAATGTAAATGAGATTACAGCTTTGTTGCACAAAATAGTTGGCTGAAATGATATCCTTTACAAGTAGACAGAAGTACTATTTTTATTCTGGTCCTATGGATATGCGTAAGGATATCGATACGCTCTCAGAAGTAGTTCGTAGCCAAATGGGGCTTGATCCTTATATCGAGGAATCGGTTTTTATATTTATGTCGAAGAATCTTCGTACAATGAAGATTCTCTATCGTGGTCGCCGCCGCTTTGAATTGACAAAAATCCGCTTGGATGATGAAAAATTCTTTTTGCCTGTATTCGACGAACAGTGTTCCTGCTACAAAATTTGCTGGAGCGACTTCGTTACGCTTACAGAGGGTGTTCAAGTCACTAAAATGCAGATAAAAGAAGATGTTGCTTGATGGCTTAACTATCTGATTATTAGTGTTTTAGTTATAAAAAATATTCAAAAAAACTTGCATATGTCAGAAAAAAGTAGTACCTTTGTAGGCATGAATGACGAAATGAAGTTACGTTTGGCTTATGCTGAGATAGCTCGTCTCAAGGATGAGATGGCAACAGCGAATCGTGGGCAGGTAGATTTGATAGCTCACGATCAAGCCTTGCGTGCCGATTTCGAACGTCAGCGTGAGGAGGATCGCCAGTTCTTCAAGGCTCAGCAGGACAATATGAAGGAGTTCTATATGCAGCAGATGAAGGAACAGGCTGAGCGCCATAAGGAGGAACTTAAGCATCTGCGAGAGGAGAACCTGGAAAATGTAAAGCGTATTATGAAGGATAGCGCCAACCACCAGAAGGCATCGGATAATTTGATAGCTTCCTTGAATGAGAAGATTACAAAGCTCACTTCGATGCTTGAAAAGTCTTCGCTCTCTGCATCGGAGGCACAATGGCTGGCCCGTTATCGCCAGCGCCAACGGTTCAAGCGTAATGCGGAGCAAAAGGATTTGCTGAAGTCTGGCAAAGAGGTTACGAGAGAAGAAGAAAAGTCTGATTGGCCTGAAGATTCCAATGATGACGTTCCATCTACTCCGTCTTCTGCATCAGGTGACCAGACTCCTGCAAAAAAGAAGAAAAAAGCATTGGACAAGCGTTCTACTCGCACAGATTATCAGAAGAACAAGCCATATACGACTGCTCCTATCTATCATATGCTTCATGAGTATTTTACCCTTCCTGAAGGAGGACACTTTGTGAAACGCGATGGGGAAGTGGAGACTTGGTGGTATCGTGAGTTGATTCGTATTCCTGAGCATTACGAAGAGCATTTCTACGAGGTGGCAAGCTATTATGTTCCTGGGCATGGAGGTGGAGTCACTCGTCCTAATACCCGCTTGATTAAAGGTGTTTCCTTTGACTTGGAACTGATAACTTATGTTCTTACCGAGCATTTCGCTTACAATACTCCATTTACGAGAATTGTAGAGAAGCTATCTCATATGGGATTGAATATGAACGAGAAAACCTTGGGAGTCATCGTACATAAGATAATCTCTTATATCCGCAAGGAAATGAAAGATGTCTGGGAGGCGACTATTAAGAAGACTCACAATTGGATGATTGATGAGACCTCAGGTCTTGTTGGTGTGAAGACAGATGAAGGTGTCCGTAAATACTTGAAGCGTTATTTTTGGGGAATCAAGGCTAATGTTCAGAAGCTCGTGTGGTTTATATACGAGCATGGGAGTCGTGGCCTCAAGGCAATCCGTCAGTTCTTGGACAACTTTATCGGCTTCTTTACTACTGACGGTTATGTAGTATATAAGGTGTATGACGATGATGAACTTCATCCTGACCAACATCGTTCAGCATGCCTGACACATATAAGGCGAAAGTTCGTAGAGTCCTTGGAAGAGAATCATTCCTTGTCTATGTGGTTTATCGATGAGATAGGTAGACTATTTGGAATCGAGCATGACTGCAAGAAGGCAGGTTTAACAGCCGACCAGGTTCTTGTGGAAAGGCTTCAAAGGAGCAAGCCTATCATGGACCGAATCAAAGAGAAGTTTGAGCGATTTGCTAGATCGAATTACAAAGGCTTGGGCGCTTTGACAAAGAAGGCTCTTAAATATATCAAGACTGAATGGTCGGCAATGCAAACCATTTTGCAGGATGGCAACCTTGAGTTGTCTAACAACCTGGCAGAACAAATGATGAGACACATCAAGCTGAATCTTAAAAACTGTCTGAACATCGGCAGTGAAGATTCTGCGCTTGACTATGCCTTCATGTTTTCTGTCATAGAAAGCTGTAATATGAACAAGTTATCTCCTGGGTGTTACATCAAGGAGCTAGTTAGTCGTCTTACTGCCAAGCCTGTTTGTACAGCAGAAAAAGTGGCACTTTTGCCTTGCTTTATGCAAAAATAAATGTTAAATCCAATCATTTTTTATTTTTAACATCTCTTGAATCGCCTTTAAATAAAGGCGGTTCAGAGGGTGTATGGAAATATAGATGGTTACGTATGCCTCTGGCATCTTGGCGTTCTGATTTAGTTTTAGTACGTAAAGCAACATAGTTTTTAAGTTTTAAATGGTTAATGGTTAATGTTGAGTGGGCGCTGCGCAGTGCCTGATTCTTGAACACGAATCTCACGAATCGAACGAATCTTTGACTCCTCGCGGAGTTTTTGTTTTCCCACAGATTACACAGATTTTCACAGATTTTTGACTCCTCGCGGAGTCTTTGCTGTGAGCCTTAGTGAGTACCGTTGCTTGCAACGAAGAGAATCTGTGCAAATCTGTGAGATCTGTGGGTATATCACCATTACAGCGTAAGGTTTTAACACATTAAGTATTTACCTTTGCATCCGAATTCTTAAAAATCAGAATTATGGAAACAAAGGAATACTTCGAAAAGGTGATGCAGGACTTTAACCAGAACCGTAGAGGTCGAAACCTGCGTAAGTATTGTAGTGATGAAGGAATCGACTACAAGTGGTTGTCTGAATACAAGAAACAGTACTCTTCTAGCAAGGGTAAGGTAGAGAAGGAAGAAGAACCTTCATTGATACCTCTTCAGGTTATTGATGAACGCTTCTCAGAACAGCCTGTTGTACAGCCAGAGGCAAAGTGGTGCGTAAAGCAACTGGTGATAGCAAGTCCTACTGGAGATGAGTTGGAGATAAAATGTTCAAACTTGGCGGTTGTTGTAGAACTGCTGCGTAAAATGAGTATGTAGTATGCTCAATTTTACGTCACGCACCAATTTCTATATCTGCAGCATCCCAACAGATATGAGAAAAGGAAGAGAAGGATTGGCAACAATAGTCCGTGAGTATTTTCATCGCGACCCAACGGCCTATGGAGAAGCCTTCATCTTCTATAACAAGAAATATGATACGGTGAAGATCCTTCACTATGACTTGAATGGCTATGTGATTTATCAGAAATGGTTTGATGATGGCAAGATGCTGAAACCAAAGTTTATGGAAATAAAGAGTTGCCATCTTATAACTCGTGAACAAGTGACTTTGCTTGTATCAAATGCCGTTCAATCTAAAATGTATATTTATGATAAATAAAACAGAAGATCCTGACTTTGTTGCCTCTTGGCAGAAAGTTGAGGAGGCTCTAAAGCGTCTTGATGAAAATCAGGTGGAACGTTTGTTCTCAAAGAAACATGCGTCCTTGGCTGATTTTCACCAAGCTCTAATAAAAGAGTTGGAACTAAAGGCTACTGCCTTGGAATCTGCTGTGGCTTCTTTGAAGGACGAGAGTAAGGCAATAATGCAGGAAACCTTAAAAATCAAGTCAGAAACAAAGAAACTTCGTGAGGAAAGAGAACGGATGAATGAAGAATTGTTGCAGAAAAAGCGTGAGCTAGACCAGTTGAAAACTCGCAGGAAATGAGAGAGTTAGCAGATGAAAAATAGTTCAAAAAATAAACGTTCTTTAACTCGTAAAATGCTGATTTCTAGAGATTTTTTTCTATCTTTGCATACATGAAACAGCAAGAGAATATGATATTAAACAAGCTCAATCAGTACAAAAATCTGTACCTTCAGGCGAGCAATGAAAATGCTCACTTGAAACATGCTGTGTCTAAGCATGAGGATGAGTTAGAGGCCAATCGCAAGACGATTGATTCTATGGATAGTCGTATTCTCGAGTTGGAGGAGAATCAAAAAGAATGGGATAAGGAAAAAGCACAACTTCAAAGTCAACGAGACTGTTATAAAAAGGAACGCGATGAAGAGCGTGAGTCTCATTCTCAGACTAAAAAGGAACTGGCAAAAGCCAAGGAGGAAATAACGAAACTCCAAGAGTCCAAGGAAGCCAAGGAACTTAGCGAACAAGCCAATGTGGACTTGCACAGCGTGGTTCTGGTGCTCCAACGCCGTCTCTTCAAGACAAACAGCGATGCTAGTTCCTATATGAAAGGCGAGGTTGAGTTCGATGAACGTCGAATGAACGACATGGAATTCACTGATGTCGTTGACGAAGCTAACAAGTTGGCCAGTGGAATTATTGAGGAAGTTGACCAAACCCCAGTTGACACAGGTAAAGAGCCCAAGTTGCCAAAGTCCGACAAAAGGAAAGAAAAGAAAGACAAAGAGGACAAGCCTAAGCGTAGAAGAAACGTCTTCTCCATCAAGGTGCTTGACTCTATGGGTATTGATACGAGCAACTTGCCTGCAGGCTTCAAGCTAATCCATCGCAAAGACAAGATTACTGGCGAGGACGTTTGGATTGTGAGAATGTACGATTGCTATGCTCCCTTGGCAGGTTGTATCGAGTATGAAATCGGCAGGTTCAATGTTCCTGGACATGATCCGATGTGCAGCAAGCATCCAGACCATATTGTAGGTAAGAATCCATTGCTTCCAAGCTTTGCCCGATTCTACCTTGACATGAAGATACATTATAATGTAAGTGAGAATCGCATCTTGGAGATGCTGAGAGACATGGAGGCATTTATGCCACAGTCCTCGCTCAACAAGTGGATGCACGAGATAATGAAGTGCTTGCGTGAGCGATTGCAAGACCTGATGCTGGAAGTGATAAAGTCATCGATATATACCAACAATGACGAGACTCGTATTTTGGTTCGCAACTTATTGGAAGACAAGCCTGACAAGTACAAAGTGGAGTATATCCATGCCGCCCTCTCCTTGGAGAAGAAGCTGGTTGTCATGCTCTACGGTGAAGGCAGTCGTAGCCATACAATCCCTGAGGAACAAATCTTCGAGCACTCGAACATCAAGTATTTTACGGCAGACAGAGCCAAGCTTTATTATACAGTAGTCAAGAGCATCGAGGAAAAGTATGGTGTGAAGATTACTCGCACGGCTTGCTGGTTCCATGCCCGTCATTACTTCGTGGACGCCTTCATAGCAGACCATCGAGTGAGACCAATCATCAAGCTTATGAACTACCTCTTCTATATAGAGCGAGTTGCAGATGAAAAAGGCAAGACAGGTGAGGCTCGACTAAAGTTCCGCTTGAAGTACAGTCGCTTCGTCGTTCAGTCCATCATGAAGGCATTGCAGAGAATGAAGGACGAGAAGGACGTGAAGAAGTATGGCAAGATGGTGATGCGAGCAGTCAACTACGTGCTTGATGATAAAGAGGCGTTTCAAGTCTTTCTCACTAATGGTGGTGTAGAAATCCACAACATAGCCATTGAGCGATGCTTCCGGCATATCGCCATGGGACGTCGCAATTGGGGCAAGGCAGGTAGTCATGAGGCTGCGGAGAACTTAGCTTTTATGTATTCTTTATATGAAAGCTGCAAAATGAACAATTTAAACTTTGGAAGGTATATTGAAGACATCCTTACCCGCATGAAAGATGGGGATAAGGACTATAAGTCTATGCTTCCATGTTACTATGTAGAGAAATCCGATGAGGTGAAGGAGTGCG
>OJKO01000723.1_pt1 | contig 12457 bp, 8 predicted proteins | sample 1596541 | NCBI WGS metagenome assembly OJKO01 (sample SAMEA4350163, study PRJEB24818) | metagenome | biome: human; feature: gut; material: faeces | place: Denmark | collected 2013-09
TCTATTTCATCTTTAGTAAATCTTTTCCCATTTAACATATTTATTTTGAAACAACGAACAAAAAAAGATACCCACAAGTGAGCATCACAACTGTCACGTTGTTGTCCTCCTTATGGGTACCATTTTATCAAACATCTCTGCTCCTTTTATAATGGGTGATTTGAATCTGCACGATTGAAATCAATGTATTCTGTTAACTTGTCATATAATTCTTCGAATCTTATGTCAATGTATCCTCGTAGTTCTTCAATTTCAAATTTCATTTCATTGTCTTGAAGATTTCTGAAGTATTCAATCAATTCAATAATGTCTTGTGCATCCATGATCATTTCTCCCTTGGCTCCAGGCTGAATGTTGCATTTGGGTCGAGTACATACATTACGCGATTGCGGAAGCGAGACCAGTTGGTGTAGCCATTGGCGTTGTTCTTGATACACTTTATAATCTTGTTTCGATTCTCAATGATCGCATTATTCACTTTTTTATTGCAGACCACCACCTGGCCTTTGTCTGCTTCAACTTTATATTCAGTACCTACAATCGTAAATGAATTGATGATCTCCTGTTTCCAGTTGATCAGATTGTTGGAAAAGGCAATCATTTCTTCAATGTTTGTATCAATGCAGCTGCGAATCAAATGTTCCAGATTCACTTGCGCATTATCGATAGTAGATTTTGAATAGAAGTCTACAAGTTCTAGTTTTAATGAGTAACAAATAGTTAGGTCATTATTGATTTCAAGCAGTTTTCTTCTTAAATCGTAGTAGTTCATATAGCTTTTAAAATGAGAGTTGTATTTACGCTCACGTTCTACATCAAACAGTCTTCCGTATTTGTCTTCATCCTCTGGATTTTTGAATAACAGCCAGTTGAATTTTTTGAGAAGATAATATTCATCTGAAGCCTTGTCATCTTTGTATCCTTTCATGACTTTGATACGCACCTCATTCATTTTCCTATGGAAATCTTGTGAAAGATGAAAATAATCCAAAAGCATACAAGAACATGGAAACACCTTATGTACGACATCTCGATATACTTCATACATGTCTGAACAGGCGTATTTTACCTTTTTGCGTTCTTCTAAAGGAATCTTTTGAAAGTAGTTTAAAAGATATTCTTTTTTACGGTTCGGCAGAACATCAACGGGAATCTGCTTTTTAAAATCAAGAAGAACACAGACATACTTACTCTTTTCGGATTTGAAGGCATATACTTCATCAAAATTAATGATTTCCGGAAGCGGATTTCTGCCAATATCCACATGATTATCAAAAATAGTGGATACAGAAGTTGGAGAAACATGATATCGTCTGGCAACAGAAGTAAATGTCTCGTTGAAGTCTTTCAGATCCTTTAGAATATTATGCACAGTAAGGATCGATATTTTCTGGGATTTAAAGACAAAGGGATTGAATTCATAGTAGGTCTTTCCACAACATGGACATTTGTAGCGTCTTGCCCTGTATTTAATTATACATTTCTGTGTGGTAAGAGCCGAATGAGTGATCTCCTTGGTTACATACTCCTTGATTTTAGGCGCAGTAAACCCACAGTAAGGACAAGCCTGATGTTTATCTGCAAGCGTAACAAGAAGAACCATCATCTTATTAAACGTAGTACAGAAAATGTTGGCAATATCATCAGGATTCAGGTGAAAAAGATTAATTAATAGCAGTTTGAAAGCATCGCTTTCGATCATAAGATCATCTCCTCTCTGATTTCAATGACATAGTATCAAAAGAAATCAGAATCAGAGTTACAGCTCTGTTGGTAGTACAAAAAGTTTACAATAGCTTCTCGTGGATCCGAAGAGAATATTATGACGCTTTAAGGATTCGATCTTCAAGTCGTTCTGCTTGAAATCTCTCCAATCTGGAAATAATGAATCCCAAAAAGCAATCACACGAGCTTTAATCTTACGAACTGTTTGTAGTGCAACATCAAAAGAAGTAATCAAATCATCATTCTCATCAAGTGTGACAATATAGTAAATGAAAAGATAAGTGAACTGAGTATAAGGAACAAAATTAGTTGGAAGCAAAGAGTGAGTGGATCTACATTGAGTACACTGTATACGCTGAACACGAATGTTTATTTTACAATCATTAGATGTATCATCTGTAATCACAAATCTTTTATAGTGTCCATATAAGATAAAAAGACCAACGACACCACAAACAGGACAATGTAAAGAAAGCAGATCAATCGAAGCAACAAAAGCCTGATAATCATTTTCATTCAAAATCATGTTGAAGTCGTTGGTAATTTTCAGTATCATAATATTGTCTTAGAGGACGGGTAGAAATCACAAAACTTTGGTCGGTTGCGGGGATTTCTACCTTTTTTATTTACGTCCAATCCTTCTAAAAATACTGTAACAAAAAAGATAGAGAAATTCACCCTAAAAGTGTTTAAAGGATATCTCTTTCTCAGAGCTAAAATCCCTATGGCTTTTAAAGGTTGATTTATCCCTATCTAGTTTTATATATTCAAAATGAGCTGTAGTTTGTAACTACAGCTCAATCTGTTTAATAAAGCAACTTTTGTATTCAAATTCGAGTTCTTTTGCGACCTTATCGTGGTCTACTGTTTTTGAGGGTGTGATAGTATCATTGTTTGTACTCCAAGTAAAAAGGAATAGTTTAATAGAAGGTATGAGGGTTGATCGTATAATGTGTTAGATATTTATAATTCACAACGAATGCAATTTGGCAATCAATGCTTCTTGAAGGACTTGCGAAAAATTGATTTTTTTGCTCATAGCTTCTTTGTTTAACCATTCGGGTATGGTTAATGTTTTTTTGATAGCTTTATTGAAATGTGTTTTTGCATATTCTTCAACATCAACAGATACAAGGGTGACAAAAGATTGTTTAAATTCGAATTCAAGTTCAGATGCGATTTGTGTTGGATCAATTTCTTCTAACTTTGAAGGAATTGGAATATCTTCATTGTCTAGTTTTGCGCTGAACAATGCACCGGCTAGACAATCTACGGCCATTTCCATTGCGTCTTGTAGTGAATCTCCACATGTGGAAAGGTAATTGAAGTCTGGAAAAATGACAGAGTAATGATTTTCTTCTTCAAAGAAACAAGCTGGATAAATTGACAACATGTTGTTTACCTCCTTTTTAAAATATTCAAGCAGAGTTATTTAAGCCCTGCTGGATTGTTCAGTTGACTTTGACAATGGTATAGTCACTTTACATTTTTTCGTTGGGTGTTTGTATTGCCTGTGGGAACCCATCCATCCGTAAGGATAAGTCGCTCCATATCCTTTGATGTCATTGGCATATGTGTCCTCTTTGCACAATTATCATATCAAAATATACGTGCATACACAATACGTATTATAGTGAAACGTATAAACAAAAAGAAGGAGGTTAATCCTTCTTTGAAATGTATAGCGTACATGTAAAGTCTAGGTTTTTAGATTGGTCAATTAAGTATTGGGGTTGTACTTTTGCGCCCCAGCTATTGATTCCGCCTACGCCCATTTGTTGTTTTGTGATTCTTAAGTGGGTTGTATTGGTTTGTGGAAGTTCAAATGTGTGGTTAGCATTATATAGGTGCATAAAGGAATACTTGCTTGCCATGCATTCCATTTTTTCTGACTTGATGTTTACTTGAATGGTGTCATTGGATAGGCAGCACCATTTGCAGTCTGTGTGGTTACCATGTTCTTGTGGTTTTAAGTATGGAATGTAGTTTGTGTCTACGTTTTCAAAGTAGAAATCGGTTAAGGCATGGTCTCGATCTATATATGTGTCTTTTTCGCCTTTTCCAAAATAGGCGAAGTTTTTGAACTCTTCTTTTAGAACAAATTCGATTCCAAAGAGTGGTAGTGTTTGTCTTTGTGAGTTTTTGTCTAGGTGCAACTGGATTTGAATACTTTGATTGTTGTAGACTGTATAGACGAGTTTGCATTCTTCTTCAATAGATTCAAGTTGTATTGTATAGATCATTTGTGCGCATTTTGAGTTTCGTATCATTTTAAAGTCGACTACGTTTTGAAATAGGCTGGCATTTAGCCAATTGGCATAGGTTTGTTTGGCACCGCGATCATTGTCTGTTAAGGCTCTGTAGAAGACGGGTCTTGGTGCTTGTTTGAGTATTTCTTCATCATTTACTTGAATGGATACTAAACCTTTTCGTTTATCGAATAAGTATTCGGTATCGATAAATTGAATGCCAATTGTTTCTTTGCCTTCTACTACGAGCATGGCTTGTTCTTTGGGTTGGTCTTGTTTGACTTCAAAGACTTGTTGGTCAAAGGATTGAATGCCTAATGGTGTTTTGTAGTAGATGGTTTTTGTGTAATAGCCTGGCGTATTGATTTGTTTAAATTGTACGGGCATTGTTTTTGTAGTTCCTGGTTCTACACTTGTTTTAAAGATACCGGATTGAATAACGAGTCCGTTTTGTTTCAATTCAAAGATAAAGGTATCTTTACTTAGGTCGTAGAATAGGTTTTTATTTTTAATGGTTACCGAATCAAAATGGATTTCCATATCGACATAGCGGTAGAGTTGTTTTAGTTCTTGGCTTTTGCCGGTTTCTTCTCTATTTGGCAATAGGATGCCGTCTCCACAAAAGTTGGAGTCATTTGGATAGTCGTCGAAGTCTTGTCCATAATAGTATTGTCCGTCTTTTAAAATGGCTTGGTCTACATAGTCCCATACAAAGCCGCCTTGGTATTGTTCGTATTCATCTTCTAGGTTGGTATATTCTTCCATGCCTCCAAGACTATTTCCCATGGCGTGCATATATTCACATAGCATAAATGGTTTCATTGGATGGCTTTCTAGATAGGCTTTCACATTTTCTGGAGATGTATACATTCTAGATTCAATGTCGGATGCGTTTTCAAATGTTCGATCTTGTGTGATGCCTTCATAGTGGACAAGTCTTGATGGATCTTGTTCTTTGAAGTAGTCGTGTAGGATCATAAAGTTGGATCCGCTTCCTGATTCATTTCCAAGTGACCACATTAAGATGCAGGCATGGTTTTTGTCTCTTTCATACATGCTTCTTGCACGGTCTAATAAACAATCTGTCCATTCGGTTTTGTTTTGTGGAAGGATGTCATTTACTCCATGGGTTTCTAGATTCATTTCGTCAATGACGTAGATTCCGTATTGGTCGCATAGTTTATACCAATAGCTGTTGTTTGGATAGTGAGATGTTCTTATGGCATTGATGTTTAGTGATTTTAAGATATGAATGTCTTCTTCCATTTGTTCTTGAGATAAACATCTTCCTGTTTTTGGATCCCATTCATGGCGGTTGATGCCGTGAAAGACAATTCTTTTTCCGTTGAGTTTCATAATGCCATATTCGAGCGTGAATTTTTTAAATCCAACTTGTTCTTGAATGGTTTCAATGATTTCGTTGTTTGTATTGTATAATACTAATTCTAATTGATACAGATTTGGAAATTCACTATTCCATAGACATGTGTTTTCTACAGGGATTTCAAATGAATCTTGCATATTGCCATTCCATACGATGTTTCCTTGTGGATCATATAGTTTGGCTTGTAGTGTATGGGATTCATTACTGCTCATTTTACAAACACAACTAAGAACACTTTTTTGTGTATCTAGATCAATGTCTGTATCAATTTTTAAGTCTTGTATGTGAAGACTAGGTTGTTTATAGATCATGACATCTCTAAATATGCCAGTAAAGCGCCACATGTCTTGGTCTTCTAGCCATGTGCCTGTGCATTTTTGAAAGATGCGTACGCATAGTACGTTATCTTTTTCTTGTGTGTATTTCGTAATGTCAAAACGACTTGGGGTAAAGGAATCTTCTGCGTATCCGATAAATTTACCATTTAGCCATACGTAGATATTGGATTCTGCACCTTCAAAGGATAGGATGAGTTTATTTCCTATAAAGTCTTGTGGACAATCAAATGTTTTACGATATTGATAGACTTTGTTTTTGTCCATATCAATTTGTCCGGGTTTAACCACGTCATGCCCATCCCAAGGGTAGGTAACGTCTGTATAGTGTGGGTTATCGAATCCTTGGAGCTGGATGTGTCCGGGTACTTGGATGTCGTTCCAGTTCGAGTCATTAAATTCTGTATTATAGAAGAATTTAAAGCATGAATCATAATTTTTTGAAAGGTTGAATTTCCATGTTCCATTTAGTGAGAATGAGCTTGGTTTTTTATCCTTTCCAATTGTATATATGTGGTCGCTGTACGCTTGTAGTCTATTTACTTGAAAGACGCGTGGGTCTTTGATCCAGTTTAAGTCTGGTGTTCGCATTGTATCACTCCTTGTTTTATTGGTAACTTAGATTATATCAAAGGCAAGTATTGAAAGGAAGGTAAAAATCAATTAAAATAGTTGATAAATTGGAGGTTGAAAGATGTCAGACATTCTTGGTTTTGTGGTTTCAATAGCCTTAATTTATTTTGGAATCAAAGTCGCATTTAAGTTCATTAAGTGGATTGGGATTTTGTTGGTTGTAGTATTTGTGTTTAAGATGGTAGCACTTCTTATATAAGGGAACATGAAGTTCTCTTTTTTTGTGCTCATATTTTTTTGGTTATTTACAAGGATTTAGCTAGATGTCTCATTTATTCTCTTTTAAGGCTTTAATAAAAAAGCTGGTTATTTTTCGTGATTAAAGTAAATAATGTTATAGAGAAAAACGGAACATTGGTTAATGAAATTCAAATGAAGTAGGAGTATTATTCTCGCGAGGTAGTGAATCTTTTTGTCATTACGAAGGGGGTTAATTAAAGATGAAGAATGTCAAAGACAAAATCATTATGAGTGCTGCCGTTGGATTTACGGCGGCTAGTGGAATTACTCCTGTATTTGCACAAGAAACTACAAATGCGGAAGTTATTAAGGAAGATGTAGAGGCAAAGAAGACAAAGAAAGAGAAACTAGAGGATTCTGTAAAGAATGCACAGGAAAACTTGGATGCTGCCAAGGCAACGGCTAAGGAAAGTAAAGCAAGTGTTGATGAAGCTAAGGATACTTTAGATGAAGTTACAGCTGCTCAAGAAAATCAACAAGAAGTTGTGGATAGTGCATACAATACGGCTAATGATGCGATTAATGTGGATTTGCAGCCGATTCTTGATGAAATCAGTTCTTTAGAAAGTCAAATCAATGATTCTAAGAAGGAATTGGAAGAACAAACAGCTAAAAATGAACAGGCATCGAAGGATTTAGAAGAAGCACAGAAAAGCTTAGAAACAAAGAAAACGGAGTTAAAGACTTTACAAGATAAGCTTGCGGGCATGAAGTCTTCTGAAGATTTAAATGCAGATTATATAAAGTCAAATGAGGATGCTTCAAAAGCGCAGGAAGCTGTCAATAAAGCTCAGGCAGATGCAGATATAGCTAAAGCAAATTTAGAGGCTGCTCAAAATGATTTAACAACGAAAGAAAACTCTTTAAATCAAGCTCGTACTGATTACGAAAATGCAACAAGTGATGTTACAACAAAACAATCTGCCGTAACTGCGGCTCAAGCTACACTTGATGCATTATCGGATCCTGATGGAGTGAATAAAGCTAAAGCTGATTTAGCAACTGCTCAAACAGAGCTACAAACAGCTCAACAAAATCAGACGAATGCAGAAAGTGCATTAACAGCTGCTAATACGGCTTATGAAACAGCTAAGAAAGCTAAGGCTACAGCTGAATCAAATTTGACAAATGCTCAAAATGATTTAACAACGGCTCAAACAAAATTAGATGAAGCAAAAACAAATGAACAAACCGCTAAAGATTCATTGGATACTGCTAAGGCAGATCAACAAAAGAATGAGGATGAAATTAATGTATTAAAAACTAAAATCAATACAGCTCAAGGTGAGGTTGATAAAGCTCAAAAGGATTATGATAATGCATTAAAAGTATATAATTCAACATTAACACCTTTAGAACAAGCCCAGAAAAACTTATCTGATTATGAAACTGCACATGCGACTGAGTTGGCTCGTTTAAGCCAAGGTAGTAAAGGATATTTTGATTCTATTGGGGTTTCAAAAATAGTTGATCCAGTCTTTGATAAAAATAATCCAAATACTGCAAAAGCAGAGTTAGCAATGCATACACAAATGGGTCAAAAAAATGATGCGACAAGTTTGGAAAATATGCAGGCATCTATTGCGTATATGAAAGAATGTAATGATCTTCGTAAAAAACACAACTTGTCGGAATTAAAAGTAAGTATGTGGTTGATGGCAGTTGCCCAGGTAAACGCAAATAATGCTAGAGATTATTTTGGCCATGCCGAAGTATATTACACAGCTGAAAACTTAGCTTGGGGATGGTCTGATGCCTATACAGACTATAGTCCATATAGAGGATGGTATGACCAAGAAAAGAAAGAGTATGATAGTGGAAATCACAAATTCTCAGAAACTGGTCACTATCAAAATATTGTTAAAAAAGGATTTACCGTGACTGGATTTGGGGTAGAAACTGCTGGTGGTTTATCTACAGCTCATTGTCAGGAATTCTTAGATGAGACAATTACGGATGATACTGTAATGACTGTATCCGAGTTTGAAACATCATTCAATAACTACTATAACAACTTAAAAGATGTAGATGCTCAACATAAAGCTTTACAGAATGCTGTTAAAAATGCATCTGGCTCAGGTTCTAAAGACAACACAGCTGTAACAAACGCTCTTAACTTGTTGAACGCTAAAAAAGATGCATTAAGTTCTTTACAGACTCAGAAAACAAAGAGAGAAAATGCACGTGCTGGTTTGGAAACGCTTGTAAAGGGAGCTAATGATTCGTACAACCAAGCTGTACAAAATACGAATACAGCTAACCAAAAGGTTGAAGATGCAAAAACTGCTAAAACAAATGCAGAAAATGCTTTGAGCAACGCAAAAGCAGAATTGACTACTAAAGAAATGGCTCTTCAACAAGCATCTTCAAATGTAGATAGTGCAAAAGCTAAGACTAGAAAAGCGCAGTTAAAAGAAGTATACGATAAAGCAACAGATGAGCATAAAAAGTCATCTGAAGCAGCTGAAGTCGCAACAGCTTCTTCTAATAGTGCAAATGATAAGTTGGCTAGTGCTAAGGGTGAATTAGATACAAAACTTGCATTGAGAAACGCTGCAAAAGATGCTTTGGATGAATATCATTCAACGGTTGATAGTGTTCATGCATTAAATGAAGGCATTGTAGTATTGGAGAATACAATTAAGTCAAAAGGAATTGAAAAGTCAGAATCAAGTGAGAGAATTGCAGCTTTAAAAGTGGATATTGAAAAGGCTATAAAGGATAAGGCTAAACTTGAGGTTGAGGCTGTTCCTTTTAAAGAAGCGCAAAAAGTATTGAACAATGTATTGAGTAAAGGATCAAAGGCAGATGTTTCTAGTATTACAGATGAAGAGTTATTAGGATACTTAGATGTTCTTGGAAAAGAAGTAGATAAGCTTCATGAGATTGATGTTGAGCTTAATGATGCCAAAGAAGAATATGCATATAAATTGTCTCTATACAACCAAGCTTTGGTTAACCAGGCAAAGGCCCAAGCTACTTATGATGATACTATGAATGCTCTTGATAAATATATTGAGGATACTGCAAAACATGTTGTTAAACAGAATTCTGAAACAGTCAAGAAGGCGAATGCTACAACTGTGAGTGGAACAAATACCGGTGTAGAAACTGGTCTAGGATTAGATGTAGCCATGATGGGTGTAGCTGCTTTGGGTATTGTTGAGGCTAAGCGTAGAAGTAAAAAACAATAGTTTGTTTGAAGGTAGGATTTGAAATCTTGCCTTCTTTTTTTATAGTGAGAAATAACCAATTGTTAATTGGGTTTGTGTTCATATGATGATTTATGGTTATTTTTTTATGAAAACGCTTTAAATTCACTTGATGAATAAATTTTGTGGTTATAAAATTGGTTTGTATTTAGGAGGGTAATAGAGATGAATAAACTAACGAAACAGTTACTTTCATTGGGGTTGAGTGTAGTAACTGTAGCTGGTATGGTTTCGCCAGTGCTTGCCGAAGGTGTTGATGAAACACAGGGTACTGGAGATTCACCTGTTGTAGAAAAGGAAGCAGAAAGGGAATATACACTACAAATCTATAAGCATAATGTAGATGGTACTGAAAAAGTTGAATACACTACATTTACTATTTCATCATCTGCTGGTTATACTGATATTTATAGATATGTCGCAAAAGAGTATTTACCTGATGGTTATAGTTTGCCTGCACCAGCGGTTGCAGCTGTAACGGAAGTGGATGAAAATACGTATCGTTTTGATGTATTTGAAAATAATAAGACAGAAGATGAAATGATAGATGTTACTGTAGAATTCTATTTATATAAATCTGAAGATAAAAAGGTGGTTGCAACTACAACTCTTTCTGTAAACAAAAACTTATATAATGATGAGGTTGGACAGATTATTTACAAGAATCCACCTGAAGGATATGAGGTAGTATGGGCTGGTGGTGCTGGACCAATCGTTTGCGTTGATGAAAATGGTGTCTATCATGCGGCTGTACGTAAATTGTCTGAAGACAATAACAAGCCAGAAGATAATATGAAAACGTATACGTTGATTATTAATAAAGATGGTGTTGAAGAGCAAAAAACAGTAGAAATAGAAAAATAGCGCATACGACATTTCATACTATATTTTAGCTAATTTCATTCCTGAAGGATATAGAGCTGAAATCAAAGATATTGAATATGTTAAAGACAATACTTTCAGAGTGAATGTTGTAAAGAAGGATAAGAATCCAGAATTAAAGACATGGAAATTAAATATTATCAAGAGAACTTGGGATAATGTTATGGGAACTTTTCCAAGCATGTATGATGGTGTTAAAGTAGAAACGAAAGAATTTACTTATGATTCGAAGGCTGGAGTTGCAGAAATTGCGAATTATATTGAAAAGACTTTTGCTCCTAAAGATTATGTAGTAGACAATGGATATAATGGAGAATGCAAAATTTATGATATTCATCAGATTAATGATTCTACATTTAATATGTTAACTACTAAAAAGGATAAAATACCAACATATCCATCTAATTTCTGTGCAGTTGAATTTGTGGATGCAGATACAAAAGAACTATTGCCTTATAGTGGCATTATAGCTTTGAGATCACAAAAAACATATTTAGAAAAGTCTGATATTGAATATGTCCCAATTGGATATAAATTAGTTGGTAACTCATTTAAAATTGTAGAAGATGGTACAAGAAAGGCAACTATTACTGTTACAAAGGGTAGTGAAGATAGTATGTTAGATCTTGTATTCTTTGTGAATAGTAATGGAGCACTATCTAAGTTTAAAACAGTTACTGTTGTTGCAGATCAATATGATGCGAATAAAGATGGAGTGGTTGCACTAGATGAACTTGCATCAGCTATTCCAGATGGATATGTAATTGATGATGATATGCAGATTGAATCAGCACCTGCTGTTTCTTATACGGATCAATCAGATAAAAAATATATTAATTGTTCTATCGAAATTTGTTTAAATAAAGTTTCTTCAGTAAATCAAACTGAAAGTTCTAAGAATATTGCGAGTATTACAGATTCTAAAGCTAACAAAGTTTTAACTAGTAGTTTAAATACGGCTCAAAAGAAGGAATATGATGCGGCCATTAAAGCGGGTAAAGAAGTTGAATTCAAACCTGTTGTTAAGAATGAAGTAAAAGAATCAGATAAAAAAGCATTATTGGCATATGCAGATAAAAATGATACTGAAGTTGTGAATGCATTTGATATTGAAATTGAATTGGTAATTGATGATAAGAATGAGGGCTTAATTTCTGAAACGAGTGAAAAATTAACATTCAAAGTGGCTATTCCAGAAAACTTAAAGAAGGATGGTCGTAAGTTCTATGTGTTGCGTTTACACGATGGAAAGATTGATAAACTTCCAGTAAATGAAGATGGTACTTTTGAAACAGATAAGTTCTCTTCATATATGTTGGTTTATGAAGACAAGGTTACAACTCCAGAAACAAAACCAGAAGTTAAGCCTGAGTCAAAACCAAATACTAAACCGGAAGAAAAACCAGCTGCTAAACCAAGTATAGGATCTACTACAACTTCAACAGATACAAAGAAGGATAACACAGTTAAGAAAGATGTTAAGAAGAATAAGAAGGTAAATACAAGTACAAAGACTTCTAGTACATTGTTTACTGGATTATTAGGTATTTCTATTGTAGGTTTAGGTGCAGTAGAAGTATTGCGTAGAAGAAATAAATAGTGTGAATTGAAAGAAATCTTTTGCGGTAATTCATAACTAGATATAGTTGTCTAAAGATACTGGGAGTAGAGATTTAAACTGGTTCAAAAGTCAAGGACAAATATCTGACAGTTCTTGTTAAATGAGTGTCACAATTAGTGATACTCATTTTTTTATGTTTGTAATTTATATGCTGTTTGTACGACGAAAGGAAGTCC
>OJKO01000726.1_pt1 | contig 12415 bp, 9 predicted proteins | sample 1596541 | NCBI WGS metagenome assembly OJKO01 (sample SAMEA4350163, study PRJEB24818) | metagenome | biome: human; feature: gut; material: faeces | place: Denmark | collected 2013-09
AATACAGGCCGACCGAAAGAAGGCTGCCCCGCTCGCCCTCTACGGTGTCGTAGCCTTGCGGAAGCGACTCGATAAAGGTATCGATATTGGCGCGGCGGGCCGCCTCGGCGATCTCTTCTGCCGTGGCGCTCGACTTTCCGTAGGCGATGTTCTCGCCAATCGTACCGTCAAACAGATAGACATCCTGCTGCACCAGGCCAATGGCGCGGCGCAGACTCTGTTGCGTCACGTCGCGCACGTCCTGGCCGTCGATGCTGATGGATCCGTCCGCCACGTCGTAAAAGCGCGGCAGCAGCGAACAAGTCGTAGACTTGCCGCCGCCCGAGGGGCCAACCAAAGCGATGGTCTGACCGGGCCTAATGGACAGATCCATATGGTCGATAACGGGACGTGCCCCATCGTCCGCGCCAAGCTCAACATCCTCGTAGTTAAAGCACACGTTGCGGTACTCCACGGCACCAGCCGTCACCTGCAGATCCGCAGCGCCCGGCTTATCCTGAATATCGGGGACAGTCGAGAGCACCTCGTCCATGCGCTTAAAGCCGGCAATGGCCTTCTGATACGTCTCGGCCGAATTGACGAGCGTCTCGAGAGGCGTGCAGAACAGTGAAATGTAAAGCGCGAAGGTTGCCATATCGACCGCCTGCAGCTGACCCTGGGCAACGAGCCAACCGCCCAGCAGCACCACGATCACATAGAGCACGCCCGAGAGCAGGCCATACGTTGCGGTGTAGACGCCCATGGCATGATACATGTTCTCCTTGGACGAAAGGTAGCGATTGTTCGAGACGCGAAACTTAGAGCGTTCGGTCTGCTCATTGGCAAAGCTCTTGACCACACGCATGCCCGCCAGCGAATCCTGCAGCTGCGCATTAATGCCGCTAATCTTTTTTCGATTATCGCTAAAGACCTCGCGCATGCGCATATTCTGCCAAAACATAATGACCGCGAACACCGCCGTTACCACAGCCATGGCGAGTGCGAGCACCGGCGCGATGGTAAACAGAATCACAAACGAGCCGATGATCTCGATACCGCAGATAATGATCCATTCGGGCACGTGGTGCGCCGCCTCGCAGATATCGAACAGGTCGTTGACCACACGGCTCATCATGTCACCCGAGCTGTTGCGATCGAAGTATGCAAAGCTAAACCGTTCGTACTGATCGAACAGGTCCTCACGCATCTTGGACTCCATGCGCGCGCCCATCACGTGGCCCCAATAGCTCACAAAGTAGCGGCAGGCGCAGCGGATGGCATACATCAGCACCAGTCCCACCGCGATCATGCCGAGCGCCTGCATAATGGCAGCCTGGCCCTGGGTAAACAGCCCACCGGTCAAATTGCGCAGGATAATGGGGAACGCCAGGTCAATGGCAGCAAGCACCAGAGCACAAACAGTATCAGCAACAAAAAGCCCCATCTGGGGCTCGTAATACGAAAGAAACCTCTTCAGCATGTGATCCTCAAAGAAATATCAGCAACGTAAGGCCCTGGGACAAAGCAATCAGTAGTACTTGTCCCAGGGCTATCCCCACTCGTTAAAGCTCCGTGCCCCCAAGGCGGTGCGCGATGCTATCGCAGGCCAAGGCGCCTACGACGGTCTTGGCGTCTTCGATCTTGCCGTCGAGTACGGCGTCGATCAGCTCGTGCAGCGGCACCAGGTCCACGTTGACAAACTCATCATCATCGGGGTTGGGCGCATCAAACTCGAGCTTGGTAGCCAAGTAGATGTGGATGATCTCATCGCAAAAACCGCAGGACGTGACAATCGACGTCAAAAAGCGAATACGGCCAGCCCTAAAGCCCGTCTCCTCATGCAGTTCGCGCTTGACGCAATCGAGCGGGTCCTCGCCTGGATCGAGCTTGCCGGCGGGAATCTCGACCGTCACGCGGTCGATGGCGGTGCGGTACTGACGCACCAGTACGATCTTGCCGCTCTCGGTCAGCGCCACAACGGCCGCCGCACCCGGATGGCGAACGATATCGCGGGCGCTGCGGTGACCGTTGGGCAGCTCAACCTCAAGACGGTGGACGTCGAGGATCTTGCCCTTCCAGGCGCACTCCTCCGAAAGAATCTTCTCGTGCAGCTCGGCATCGTGCGGGTCGTCGTCGCCCAGCACCAGTGCCGGCTCGTCAGCGACCTCGCCACCAGGCTCGCCCTCGGCGTGCCCATACATGCGGCTGTCCTCTTCGACGATCTGCGCGTCCACGAGCTCTTCGATCTTCTCGTCCATCCATCTCATTCCTCTCGGATTTTAGGCATCCCAGGCGTCGCGACCGCGCAGCGCGCGCAGGCCGATGTCGTGACGCAGGGTCTTGCCCTCAAAATCAATCTTCTCGCAGGCCTCGTAGGCAAGGTTGCGAGCGTTCTCGAACGTGTCGCCCAGAGCGGTCACGGCAAGCACGCGGCCACCATTGGTCACGAGCTGGCCGTCCACCACGGCAGTGCCCGCGTGGTACACGGTCACGTTCTCCATGGCCTCGGCGTCGGCGATGCCGGTGATGACTTTGCCCTTCTCGTAGCTGCCGGGATAGCCCGCGCTCGTCAGAACAACAGCCACGGCCCACTCGTCACGCCAGTCGAGCTCAATCTGATCAAGCTCGCAGTTGGCGCAGGCGAGCATAACCTCGACCAGGTCATTCTTAAGGCGCGGCAGCACGACCTGAGTCTCGGGATCACCAAAGCGGGCATTGAACTCCAGTACCTTGGGACCGGCAGGCGTGAGCATAAAGCCGCCGTACAGGCAGCCGCGGTAGTCGATACCCTCGGCAGCGAGCTCGGCCACGGTCTGCTCCATGACCTTCACCATGGTGGCGTGCTCCTCGTCGGTCACGATGGGCACCGGGCTGTAGACGCCCATGCCGCCGGTGTTGGGGCCCTTGTCGCCCTCGAGCGCGCGCTTGTGGTCCTGCGAGGTGGCCATGGGGCGCACGGTCTTGCCGTCGGTAAAGGCCAACAGCGAGCACTCGGGGCCGGTCAGCATCTCCTCGATAACCACGGTGTTGCCGGCATCGCCAAAGGTGCCGCCAAAGCACTCGCGCACGGCCTCCTCGGCCTGCTCAAGTTCGGTCGCCACGATAACGCCCTTGCCCGCGGCAAGGCCGTCGGCCTTGACGACCAGCGGGGCGCCCTGCTCGCGCACGTAGGCGAGAGCCGAAGCCTCGTCGGTAAACGAACCATAGGCTGCCGTCGGAATGCCCGCACGCTCCATGAGCTGCTTGGAGAACAGCTTGGAGCCCTCCATCTGGGCGCCCTCGGCACCCGGGCCAAAGCAGGGAATACCCGCCGCGCGCACGGCGTCGGCCACGCCCGCCACGAGCGGAGCCTCGGGGCCAATTACCACGAGTCCGCATCCGTGGCTCTGCGCAAACGCCGCCACGGCCGCAGGATCGCAGTCGTCGAGAACAACGTTCTCGCCGCAGCTCGCGGTGCCGCCGTTACCCGGCGCAATGTAGAGCTTGCCGGCGCGCGGTGATGCTGCGAGCTTAGCTGCCAAAGCATGCTCACGGCCGCCGCTGCCCAACAACAGGATGTCGATGGTTTGAGTGTCCGCCTTCAAGGGTGCCTCCTCTATGGATGAATGGCCCGCTCCGCGCGAGCCCTTTGCAAGCAAATATACCCCTCGGCCGCCCGTCCAGGCTGCAAAGGGGTATATCGCAATAACCAAATAGTCCCGATTACTTCCAGAATCGGTTGATGATCTGCTCGCGACCAGCGCCAACGCCAATGAACGTCACGCGGGTGTGTGCCAGATCCTCGATAAACGCCACGTAGTCCTGAGCCTCCTGCGGCAGCTCGTCAAAGCTGCGGCAACCGGTGATATCGCACTTCCAGCCAGGGAGCTCCTCGTAGATAGGCTTGGCATGCTCAAAGCGCACCTGGTGTTCGGGCACGCTCGTGTAACGCTCGCCATCGACGTCGTAGGCCACGCACACCTTGATGGTGTCGAAGGCCGAAAGCACGTCGAGCTTGGTCAGGGCGATGTCGGTGAGGCCGTTGACGCGCGAGGCATAGTTGGCGATAGGGCCGTCAAACCAGCCGCAACGACGACGGCGACCGGTGGTCACGCCGTACTCGTAGCCCTCCTCGGTCAGCGTGTGACCGGCCTCGGACTCATAGGAAAGCTCGGTGGGCATGGGGCCCGAACCGACGCGGGTGATATAGGCCTTCATGACGCCCAGCACGCGGTCGACGTTCTTCATACCGACGCCGGAGCCGGTGATGGCGCCGCCGGCGGTGCAGTTGGAAGACGTCACGTACGGATAGGTGCCGTGGTCGATGTCGAGCAGCGTCGCCTGGGCGCCCTCAAACAGCAGGTCCTTGCCCTCATCGATCATGTTGTTGAGCAGCAGGCTCGTCTCGGTGATGTAGGGACGCAGGCGCTCGGCCATCGGCAGGTACTCGTCGCAAATCTGGTCCACGGTGTAGGTGGGCAGGTTGTAGATGAGCTCGAGCTCGGGGTTCACGCGAGCGAGAGCGGTCTCCAGCTTGTCGCGGAACAGCGCCTCATCCAGCATGTCCTGCATGCGCAGGCCAATGCGGGCCATCTTGTCCTGATAGCACGGACCGATGCCACGCTTGGTGGTACCGATGTTCTTCTTGCCGAGCTTCTGCTCAAAGGCGCCATCCAGATCAATGTGGTACGGCATGATGACATGCGCGTTGCCGCTAATCTTGAGGTTCTTGGTGGTGATGCCGTCGGCCTCGAACATGTCGATCTCCTCAAGGACAACCTTGGGGTTGACGACGCAGCCGTTACCGATCACCGACACGTGGTCGGAATACATGATGCCGGAGGGCACCTGGTGCAGGCCGTACTTCTTGCCGTTGACGACGATGGTGTGGCCGGCGTTGTTGCCTCCCGAGTAGCGCACGACGGCATCGAAGTCGCCGGCGACCAGGTCGCAAATCTTACCCTTGCCCTCATCGCCCCACTGGGCACCGACCAAAACGGTTGACGGCATGTTTACTCCTTACATTCATGGACTGTCTGCGCGCCACGCCGGCACGCAGAAGCACAAAACAATCCCAGTATACCCGTGCAACGGGCGCCTGTCCTACTCCTCGGCATGTGCCCCATCAAGCTCATAGAACTTGGTAGATGCCGGCAGGAACATCAGGTCGACGTCGCCGATCGGGCCCGAACGGTTCTTGGCCACGACGATACGCGTAACGCCCTCGTCGGGTCGATCGTCGCGCGAGGCTTCGGCCTCGTCGGCGGAGCGGTCCAAGAACATAACGATATCGGCGTCTTGCTCGATGGAGCCCGATTCACGAAGGTCGGAAAGCTGCGGGCGCTTGCCGGTACGGGATTCGACCTGACGCGAGAGCTGTGACAGCGCGATGAGCGGGATCTTGAGCTCCTTGGCCATGATCTTAAGACCACGCGACATCTCCGAAACCTCGACGGTACGGCTCTCGGAGCGGCGTCCCGGTGGGGGACTCACCAGCTGCAGGTAGTCCAGGATGATGATTGCCTTCTCCTTGTTATGGAGCATGCGGCGGCTCTTGGCGCGAATCTCGGTCACTGTGGTGCCGGGCGTATCGTCAATCAGAATATCGAGCTTGGACAAGGTCTGCGTGGCCTCGTTGATATTGGCCCACTGCTCGGGGCTAATGCGACCCATGCGGAAGTCACTGATCGAGATCATGGCGTAGGCGCAAATCAGACGCTGGGCAATTTCCTTGCCCGACATCTCCAGAGAGAAGAAGCCGACGGTATAACCGGCAGCGGCAGCGTTGAGCGCCAGATTCAGAGCGAACGACGTCTTACCCACGGCAGGACGGGCGCCGATGATGATGAGCTGACCCTCGCGAAAACCCATGAGCATGCGGTCGAGCGACGGGAAGCCCGTGGGCACGCCCGCAGCCTGGCCACCGGCCTGGCACACTTCCTCGGCCTCGTTATAGGCCTCGACCATAAACTCGGTCAGCGTCTTGTAGCTCGACTTGACCTCGCGTGCCGTGACCTTGAGCAGCTTGCTCTCGGCCAGCTCGACAACCTCTTTGGTGTCGGTGGGGGCGTTATATGCCAGTGCGTTGATCTCGTTGGTGGCGCCGATCAGCTCGCGCAGCATCGAATCGCGGCGAACGATGGCGGCATGGTGCTGCCAGTTGACGAGCGACAGGGTCTGACCCATCAGCTCCAAAATGTACGCCTCGCCGCCCACGGCATCGAGCTTGTTGATGCTTCGCAGGTAATCGATCAGCGAGATGGAGTCGATGGGAATGCGGCTGTTGTACATATCGACCATCGCGGTATAGATGGTCTTATGAATGGGCCGGTAGAAGTCATCGGGCTGCAGCTCGACCTGGGCCTCCTCGACCACCTCGGGCGATAGCAGCATAGCGGCCAGTACATTGGCCTCTGCATCTTGGTTTTGGGGAAGACCCAACTTTGAGCCGCGGTCCTCAACCGTCAGCCCGGTCTCCCTATCGTCATATGCCATGAGCATCCTCATTCATATCGCTTGCGAGCATCCATAGTATCAGCCACGGTCCCAAAACGCGCCGCACGCGGCCAATCATCACCGAACCAAACGGATGAACGGTCCTGTACACAGGACTTCGACGCGACGTTCACTATGACACTCACTCAGCGCAAAAAACAAAAGGGCGCCCTGGTTTCCCAGAGCGCCCTTCTTAGAACAAGATTGTTGCGTTGCAGCAAATGCTACTCGGCAGCAGCCTCAGTCTCGACCTCGGCGGTCTCGGCCTCGGCGACCTCAGCGGCCTCCTCGACCTCAGTCTCGGCAGCGAGCTCCTCGGCGGTAACGCCGACGAGAACGACAACCTCGGCCTTGATCTCGCGGTACAGCGAGATGGCAACGGTGTGGGCACCGGCAACCTTGATGGGCTTACCGAGCTCGACGCGCTTGCGGTCGATGTCCATACCGAGCTGAGCCTTGATGGCGTCAGCGATCATAGCGGCGGTAACGGAGCCAAAGAGGATGCCCTCGTCGCCGACCTTGACGTCAACGGTGACCGTCTTGCCCTCGAAGGCAGCCTTGGTCTCGTTGGCGGTAGCCAGACGGACGGCCTCGCGCTTGGCGATGTTGTTGCGACGCTCGTCAAGCTGCTTGAGGTTGCCCTTGGTGGCGGCAACAGCGAGCTTCTTGGGGAACAGGAAGTTCTCAGCGTAACCCTGAGCGACCTCTACGACGTCACCCTCGCCGCCCTTGCCCTTGATCTCATCGAGAAGAATAACCTTCATGATGCGTCTCCCTTCTTAGCCGCGGTCGCGGTTGCCACGAGAGGAAACCACGGGGACGGTGTACGGCAGGAGAGCCATCTCGCGGGCGCGCTTGATGGCGTTGGCGATGTCATGCTGATGCTGCGTGCAAGCGCCAGTGACGCGACGGGGCTTGATCTTGCCACGGTCGGTCATGTACTTACGGAGAAGCTGAGTGTCCTTATAGTCGATGAACTCAGTGTTCTCCTTGCAGAACTGGCAGTACTTACGACGCGGCTGACGTGCAGAAAAATCATTAGCCATGTCAAAATACCTTTCATTTGGCAACTTCGGCGAACCGAAGCCGCCTCTCACTCAAAAATAGGTGAACAACCCTTAGAACGGGATGTCCTCATCGTAGACGTCGACCGCAGGCGGCGTGGCCACCGGTGCGGCAGGACGTGCTGCGGGCGCGGGCGCTGCGGGGGCGTAACCGCCCTGATCGTAGCCACCCTGGCCACCACGGGAGCTCATAAACTCGATCTCATCGACGATGACCTCAAGCTTGCTCCGGCGCTGGCCGTCGCGCTCCCAAGAGCTGTAGCGCAGCTTGCCCTCGATCGCGACCTTGTTTCCCTTTGCCAGGAAACGGCTCACGGCCTCGGCGCGGGTGCCGAACATGGTGCAGTCGACAAAGTTGGGATAGTCCTCCCACTCGCCAGTCTGCGCGTTGCGGCGACGATCGTTCACGGCGACGCCAAAGGACAGAACCTGGGTTCCGCCGGCGGTGGCGCGCAGCTCGGGATCGCGGGTGAGGTTACCGGTGATGTTCACTCGATTGATGCTCATAACTCACTACTTCCTCTTGGGGCACAAGCCCAGTCCAAAACGACAGTCTTACTCCTGGTCGTCGCGACGGACGATCATGTGGCGGACCACAGCGTCGGTGATGCGCAGGACGCGATCAAGCTCGGCGATCTGGGTAGGATCTGCGTGGAAGTTGATGAGGGTGTAGTCACCATCGGTGAGGTCGTTGATCTCGTAGGCGAGCTTGCGCTTGCCCCACTCGTCAACGGAGTCGACCTTGCCAGCGCCCTCAGCGATCGTGGTATCGATACGCTTCATAACAGCGAGACGAGTCTCGGGGTCGAGCGACGGGTCAACAAAGAAAAGCAGTTCATAAGCCTTCATATTGTCACCTCCTCTGGGCAAATGTGGCTTCAGGTCGTGAAGGTGCGCCTGAAGCAGGAAAAGACTTGGTAATAATATCTTTCAACCTCCTAGGCTGCAAGAATATGCAGCTACAACCTCATGACCTCCACATATGCCCATACTCGCACGACGTTTCATGCGCATTCCAACCAAATGCCGACCAAGAGCTTGACGGATTTGTGGACAAGATACGGTGCCGCGGGGACAAGCTGAGCCAAGCCGCAGGTCAACGGACACAAGGCTGTGGTCGCAAAATGCATACCAGTGGTCCACAGTACCACCCATAGATTTTTAAATTCATTGCCAAGTCGCTTATGAATACCCCTTTTGAACAATTGAGTTGATCAACCACGCTGGTCGGAAGCCGTTTTTTGGCACCTCAAACCCCACTGCAACGCCAGGCGCGGCCAAGCGTTTTAAAAAATGCCAACTTTTCTGTTTGCACTTTGCGATTCCTCGTGTATACTGACTTTCGCATTTAACGGAGAGTTGTCCGAGTGGCCGAAGGAGCACGATTGGAAATCGTGTAGGCGTCAAAAGCGTCTCCAGGGTTCAAATCCCTGACTCTCCGCCAGTTAATTCCAAAGCAGGCCTTCGAGCCTGCTTTGTTTTTACCCCACGCGGAGGGGTGGCAGAGTGGTTGAATGCGGCGGTCTCGAAAACCGTTTGGCCTGTATAAGGTCACGAGGGTTCGAATCCCTCCTCCTCCGCCATTTAGATTGAGAAAGCTCCCAAGAATGGGAGCTTTTTTGTTTTGAGTCCCTTACAAGCAAATACGGCGGAGGAGGAGGGATTCGAACCCGCCAGGGCGCAAAGCGTAAAGAAAACGCGCCAGTGGCGCGTTTTTAGCGCAGCGCGGTCGGCGTAAGCCGACCGGATAAATTTTGAGCAAAGCTCAAAATTTGGACATCCCTCCTATTCAGCCACGCCCCCATCGCGTTCAGCATCAACCCAGATCCCCAAACATGGGACCTGCGCCTGCACCCGGTCCCAACCGTTTACCGAGCAATAGGGTCGCCACGCCCGTCAACCATGTACTATGTACGGGCATTGTCTAAACTCGCAATCAGAAGGACCCCATCTTGCCTGTCGTCGCTATGACCATTACCTCGCATGCATCGGATGCCATGGTCGCTATTCCGTTTTGGCTCGAGATGTTCGCTGTTGTCGCTGCATCGATCTCGGGTGTGCTGGTGGCGCGCGAGCACAAGCTCGACGTGGTGGGCGCGGTCGCGCTCGCGGTGGTCTGCGGTCTGGGCGGAGGTCTCTTGCGCGACATGACGCTGCAGGTGGGCAACGTCTACATCCTCAACCAGCCGATGGCACTCCCGCTTTCCATTGCCACGGCGGCCATCATCTATATTTTCCCGGCAATCGTCGACAAACCCGAAAAACTCATTCCCCTGCTCGACATCATCTCGGTCGGCATCTACGCCGCCACTGGAGCAGACAAGGCGCTGGTCTACGGCTTTGCGCCGGCGGTGTGCATCATGATGGGCTTTTTCACCGCGGTAGGCGGCGGCATGCTGCGCGACGGCTTTATGGGCGTGGTTCCGGGCATTTTCCAACGTACTAACTTTTATGCCATCGCCGCCATCGCCGGATCGACATGCTATGTGTGTCTCGTTATGAGCGGCATCATGAGCAATGTCGCCGCGCTGGTCGTATGCGTTGTCGTGACCATGGGTCTGCGCTGGCTCTCGCTGCGCTTTGACATCAAAAGCCCCACCGAAGAAGATATTGCGCGCTTCTTGCACCGTAAAAAGTAGACAGCACGGCACGACCCTTCGAAATGCAACCGAGAGGTTCTTTTAGAGCGCCCACGCGTTGGGTACCCTGTTAGATATATGCCGAGTATCTAACGAAGGATTCACTATGCCCTGCAATCAATTCCCGTTGACCCAGCGCCGTAAAGCATGGGGCTGCATCACCATCCTATTCGCGCTCATCGCGCTGGCGATCACCGTGCTTCCCACGGCGTCGTTCGCCGGCACGGACACCGCAGGCAATGTCCTTGCGACCGACAATGACGCCAATCCGTCCGGCGTCGAAGGTGACCTGTACTGGGCAGGTCAGGCCCTCAACTTGGACGATACGTCCATCGACCGCGATATCATCGCCGCGGGCGATACTCTCTCGATCCGCGACTGCACGGTGAGCGGTGCCGTCCGTCTGGCGGCACGCACCATCGACATTGCCAAGACCACGGTTGATGGCAGCGTCACGGTCGTTGGTCAGCATGTCGTGCTCAATTCCGACAGCACCTCTAACTGTTTCTATGCGATAGGCGAGACGGTTGCCTTGCGAGGCTCCACCAAGTCGGCAGCGCTCGCGGGCGATACGGTAACCGTCGACGGCACCGTCGATGGCGATGTCGAGGTTTGGGCCGACAAGCTCATCCTGGGCAAGAACGCCCATATCACCGGCACCGTGAACGCGCACGTCTCCGAGGACCCCGAGCGTGCCGCGGGAGCCGAGGTCGGCGCACTCAAGATCGACCGCACCGAGGACGAGGATACTTCCACCGTTAACGATGTCATCGGCGGTATCGTCGCCGCGGCACTCTCGACCTGCTTTGTCGCTCTGCTGCTCGAGCTCGTCTTTCCGCGTGCGACTGCCAGCGCCGCCGGTATACTCCACCAGCGCCCCATGCCCCTGTGGGTGAGCGGTCTTCTGGGCACGATTGCTATCGTCCCCGCCGTCCTACTGCTAATTATCTCTATCGCTGGTCTGTCGCTTGCCGGAGCCCTCATGTGCGGTGTTATCGGCATCGCGCTGGTGTCGAGTGCCTTTGCAGGGTGCGCGATCGCGCGCATGGTCGGACACAGCCAGAACCGCTACGCCATGGCAGCCGCTGGTGGCGTAATCGCAGGCGCCCTCACGGGGCTTCCCCTCGTAGGCGGCTTCATCAGCGGCGTGGCCTTTGTCTTTATGCTCGGCTACATCATCCAAATCATCTGGCACAACGCCCACCTCAAGCCGCAGCAGCCGGCTAACACGCCGGGACTCCCCACTGCTTAGCAGCCAACCTCCACAAAGATGCCAAGCACCTTTGTGGAGGCGCAAACGAACCTGTCCCCTTACACCAAAAAGGGCGCCGACCATTGCGGTCGACGCCCTTTCTTATTGGCGGTTATAAGCCCCAGCGCTTATTTGTTGATCTGGCCGGCGCGGACGGCAGCCTTCTTGCGGTCGGTGGCGTTGAGCAGACGCTTGCGCAGGCGAATGTTCTTGGGAGTGATCTCCACCAGCTCGTCGTCGGCGATGTACTCCAGCGCCTCTTCCAGAGAGAAGGTGCGAGGCGGCACCAGCTGGACGGAGATATCGGAGGTCGAGGAACGCTGGTTGCCCAGGTTCTTGGTGCGGGCGATATTGACGACCATGTCGCCAGCTTTGCTGCGCTCGCCCACGATCATGCCCTCGTAGCACTCGGTGCCCGGCTCAACAAACAGCTGGCCACGCTCCTGCAGCGTACCCAGAGCGTAGGCAACGGCCTTCTCGGTGGTCATGGAGATCATGGCGCCGTTCTGGCGGTTGCCGATCTCGCCGGCGTAAGGACCATACTCCAGGAAGGTGTGGTAGAACACGCCCTCGCCGTGGGTAACGTTCATGATGCGGTTCTTAAGACCCATGATGCCGCGGGTCGGGATCTTAAACTCGAGGTGCGTCACGATGCCCGAGGTATCCATGCTCGTCATGATGCCGCCGGAGGTACCGAAGACCTCAACGACCTTGCCCGAGTACTCGTCCGGGCACTCGACGACAGCCTGCTCGACGGGCTCCATCTTGTTGCCGTTCTCGTCCTTCTTAAACAGAACGCGGGGACGGCCGACCTGGAACTCAAAGCCCTCGCGGCGCATGGACTCCATCAGGACGGACAGGTGCAGAATGCCGCGACCCGAGACCTCGACGCCGCTCTTGTCCTCGAGCTCCTCGATCTTCATGGTCACGTTGTTCTCGGCCTCGTTGAACAGGCGCTCCTTGAGCTGACGGGCGCCCACGATGTCGCCGTCGCGACCGACGAGCGG
>OJKO01000740.1_pt1 | contig 12181 bp, 8 predicted proteins | sample 1596541 | NCBI WGS metagenome assembly OJKO01 (sample SAMEA4350163, study PRJEB24818) | metagenome | biome: human; feature: gut; material: faeces | place: Denmark | collected 2013-09
GCACACCCGGCGCTAGTACCGCGCCCATAACCGAACACGCCGGATGATGCCTTCGGCCGTCAGCGGATCGAGGGTGCCGGTAGGTTCGTCGGCCAAAAGCGGGCGGGGACGGTTCAGCAGGGCGCGGGCGATGACCAGACGCTGCTGTTCGCCGCCGTAAAGCTCGAACGGCATCTTTTAGCCTTTGGCTTCCAGCGATACGACCTTGAGTACCTCGTCGATCCGCTTGCGGATTTCTGATTCGTTTTTCCATCCCGTTGCCTTCATTACATAGTATAGGTTCATGAAGACGTTCCGGTCGGTGAGCAGTTGGTAGTCCTGGAAGACGATGCCGATTCTACGTCGCAGCATCGGAATCTCCCGTCGTTTGAGTTTTCGCAAGTCGAAGCCTGCGACGTATCCTTCGCCTTCAATGAGTTGAAGCTCGGCATATAAAGTTTTGAGTAAGGAGCTTTTACCGCTTCCCACACGCCCGATCAGATAGACGAATTCACCGGCGTTGATGTCGAAATTCAGATCGGACAAGATCAGTTCTCCCTGTTGCAGCAACTTTTTTTCGGAGCGGCTGCCGAAAGGATCGTCCGTGTGGTATATCGTTACGCCGCGCAGCCGGATTACGTTTTGTTCGCCCATGAGTCGAGTTGGTTGAAAGGTTCGTGGTGTCCGTGTGTGCCGATCGGCCGATGCAGGACGAATGTTCTTCGTTTCGTGCCGTCGCACTCCGATTCGGACGGGAGCAAAGGTAATGAAAATGAAGGCAGAATAAAACAAACTCTTCTGTTTTTTACACCGATCATATCCTACCTTCCACAAAGGTAATGAAAATGTCCGAAAAATAGTCTGTTTCGGTCATCGTGCCGGACAATAATCCGTATTTTTTTTGGAACTCCCGGTAATGAATAGTATTTTTGTTATTAATTATGGTATAAATTGACAATAAGGGGATAATGGGAAGTGAATCCATGTTGCAGGAGATATTGTGGGATACGAAGATCGGGTGGTGGAAAGTAGATATGGCCCGACGGGTTCTTTTGTTGTCCGATTATCTCTGTAAGACGATAGGAACTGAGGAGTCCGAGATCGGTTACGACCGTTTTCTGCAGTCGGTCGGAGAGCCGTTCCGGGCTTCGCTCAAAAGCCTGATGTCCACGGATGCGAGCCTGTTCTCCGCCGAGCAGATTTTTTCGCTGTGTGGTCCCCGGGGTGAGGTGTGGTTCCGCTGGAAGGTCCTGCGCCGGGAAACGGCAGCCGACAAGGGGCTGGTTGTTTCGGGATATGCCCAGGAAATCAGCGAAAGGGAGGCTTTGCCGGTCGATCTTTGCTCGATCGAGCGGATGAATACGCTTCTTTATCGGTTGAACAATATTTCGCATACGCTGCTTTCTTTCCTTCATATCGGTTCCATCGACGAGGCGATCAACAAGGTTCTGACCGATGTCCTCAAGATATTTCGTGGCAGCCGGACCTATATCGCGGAGTTCGACTGGGATAACCGCAGGCATATTTATACGTACGAAGTGACGGACAAGGGCGTGGAGAGCGGCCGGGATCGGTTCGATCGACTTTCGATGGACGAAACCCCCTGGTGGGTCGAGCAGCTCGAAAAAAGGAGTCCTATTGCACTTTCCTGTTTGGACGACCTTCCTTCCCGGGCAAGGAACGAGCATGATATTCTGGCTGCACAAAATATCGGTTCGCTGTTTGTGCTGCCGATGACATTTCGTGATAAACTTTGGGGGTATGCGGGAATCGATGTGATCGGGGAGCACCGCGATTGGCAGAACGAGGATTACCAATGGTTCGCATCGCTGGTCAATATCATCAATATTTGTATCGAATTGCAGCGTTCGAAGCGGGAGGCGCAAATCGAACGCGATTATTTGCAAAACCTCTACCGGTACATGCCGCTGGGGTATGTCCGTTTCCGGATGATTTACGACAAGACGGGGACGCCGGTCGATTACAAGGTGCTCGATTCGAATTATGCTGCGGAAAAGATTATCGGAAAATCCCAAGCTGACTATGTGGGGCGGCTGGCGAGTGAGCTGGAGATCGAAGATATGCCCGAGCACCTGAAAGTTTTCGCCAAAGTATTGCAGGTGGAGCTGCATGTCGAAAAGGAGATCCGTTTGTTGGCTTCCGGCCGGTATGTTCACGTCGTTATGTATTCGACCACTCCCGAGGAGGTGATTTGCCTGCTTTCGGATATGACCGAAATGTATGAAACGCACGAGGCGCTCGACCGCAGTGAAAAGCTATTGCGTAATATTTATGACAATATTCCCGTCGGTATCGAACTGTACGACAGGAACGGATTGCTCGTCGATCTGAATAACAAGGATCTGGAGATTTTCGGGATTCGGGACAAGGAGGATGTGCTCGGGGTCGATTTTTTCAAGAATCCCATTCTCGATGAGGAGGTCTGGCGCCGGGTGCGGAACCGGGAGGAGTTCTCGTTCAAGGCGTATTATCCCTTCGATCGTTTGAACGGTTATTATGTTACCTCCAAGCAGGGCCGCCTCGAAATATACAGTTCGGTGCGTATGCTTTACGATGCGCAGGGGCGGTTGAGCAATTTCTTCCTGATCAATATTGACAATACGGAAATCAATCGGGCGCATAGCCGTATCGCGGAGTTCGAAAGCTCGTTTTCGCTGGTCAGTCGTTTCGGCAAGGTCGGATACTGTCGCTTCGACCTAGTTTCGAAAGAGGGGTATGGCGTGCCGCAGTGGTATTATAACCTGGGCGAGAAGGAGGATACGCCGCTCGATCAGATCCTCGGTGTGTATAAACATGTCAATTCCTCCGACCGGGCTGAAGTTCTGGAGTCCATCCGACAGGTGAAAGCCGGCGAGATCGACAGTTTCAGCCATGATCTTCGGATCGATGCGGACGGACGACAGAAGTGGACCCGTATCAATGTGATGCGCAATCCCCTGAATAACGATCCTTCGAAGATCGAAATGGTGTGTGTCAATTACGACATTACCGAGTTGAAGGAAACGGAGAAGAATTTGATCGAAGCGAAGAACAAAGCCGAAGTGAGCGATCGTCTGAAATCGGCTTTTCTGGCTAATATGAGCCATGAAATCCGCACGCCACTGAATGCCATCGTCGGCTTTTCGAATCTGATCGCTGAAACCGAAGATCCCGACGAACGACGGGAGTATGTAGCCATCGTTCAGGAAAATAACGAATTGTTGTTGAAGCTGATTTCCGACATTCTCGATTTGTCGAAGATCGAAGCCGGAACGCTCGAATTCAACGATGTGGAATTCGATGTGAATCAGATGTGTCAGGAGATTGTACGGTCGTTGAGCCTCAAGGTCCTGGATAAACCGGTGGAGTTGCGTTTCGGCGATCATCTGCCCGAATGTCGGTTGGTAGGCGACAAGACCCGGATTACGCAGGTGTTGATTAATTTTATTAATAATGCGTTGAAATTCACTCGTGAAGGGTCTGTGACATTAGGCTACCGGTGCGATGACGGGATGATGCTTACCTTTTATGTCGAAGACACCGGTACCGGGATTCCCGAGCAGGAGCAGGAGTCTGTCTTCGAGCGTTTCGTGAAACTCAACAGTTTTGTCCAGGGGACTGGGTTGGGACTGGCCATCAGCAAGAGTATCGTCGAACAGATGGGCGGTCGTATCGGCCTGAACTCCGAACCGGGAAAGGGTTCTTGTTTTTGGTTTACGCATCCTTACATCCGGACCCGGTCTGTGTCGGCGGTTGCTTCCGATGCGGAGATGCGGCAACCAGGCGTTTCGGAGGGGAAAATGCCCGTCGTTCTCGTTGCCGAAGATACCGACAGCAATTTTCTGCTGGTGTCGCTGATTCTTAAGAAAGGGTATGAAGTGCTTCGGGCTCATAACGGGGCGGAAGCGGTGCGCATGTGCCGGGAGTTCGCTCCGGATGTGGTGTTGATGGATATGAAGATGCCCGTTATGGATGGGTTGGAAGCTACGCGGCAGATTCGGGAGGCGGGAAGTTCCGTTCCCATCATTGCCGTCACAGCATATGCATACGACAGCGACCGTGCGAAAGCGCTCGATGTCGGGTGCGATGATTATATTGCCAAACCATTAACGGGGGATGTTCTGAAAAAGAAGCTGCGTAAGCATCTGAAACGGTAGCGGTTCCGCAGGCATGGTACGTGAAAATATTCTTGTATGCAATGCCGATCGGGTGAATTTTTATGTTGGATGCGCACAAGGCAGAGGTGGGGCCTTTGGTGAATAAGCAGACGAATTTTCGGTGTTATATCGATACGTGCAGGTAATGTCTGCATTAGGTGGTGGAACATCATTGACAGTAGCAATGGCTTTTTTATGTATTTTTTTTGGGAGTATTAGTTTGCTTTTTTTTATTTTGCGTTTAAGGTTAAAAAAAGCAGAGTTCAAAGATGAAACGGAAAAGTTTTATCCGAATTTTTTGCATCTGTTTGTGGCTATTTTTTTTTATGCTTGTGCTATATATTGTATGATTGTTAGGCCCTTTGCTTAATACCAATATATAATTCGTTGGTTAATATAATTGAAAATGGTTTTTTTACTTTTTCTTGCAGGAGGTCTTAGTTTACTTTGGTTCATTATTGGTCTGAAGATGAAAAAAACGGATCCGAATAATGAAATAGAAAAGATTTATCCCAGTTATTGGCATTTAATTATAGCTATCATTCTGATTGGTTGTGCTATATTCCAACTTTATATGGTATATGGCGATTGATTGGTTCCGTATAAAACTTTCAATAGTGACGAGGACATTTTGGTAAATTTCCGATAAATTTGGCTTTCTGCCCGGTTTTTCGTATCTTTGTACTCACTTCAATGAAATTCTATCCCTACGAAGGGGGTGACCGGTTTTGACAGCAGGCAGAGTTTGATTGTAAGCACGTCGAGCATTGTGTGGTGGCTCGTAAATATCAACACTCGAACTACAAATGGCAATAATAGCTATGCACTCGCTGCCTAATTTTCAAGGAAAATTGGCTTAATCGTTGGATCCAAGGCGGTTCGACGACGAGTATCCCGGAAGGCCGTTCCGCTCTTTAACGGTTTTCCATACGGGGTATCGATTATTTAGAGATAGTACGGCGGAGGGTTCCGGCTGTCGTGCGAAAATTCAGGAACTGGGATCCGGGTTAGGTTGCCGCCTGCCAGACCCGGATAGAAGGACGAAACGGCGGATAAGCGTGTAGAAAGCTTTCGGGTTCCTTGTTTGGACGCGGGTTCGACTCCCGCCACCTCCACATTCGGCGACGTTCCGGTTTTCCGGAACGTCGCTTTTTGTATGCGGGGCATCTTACTTTGCAAAGTTTCATCCCGCTTTTCAGACTTCAGCAGCACTCGGTCGGAGGGGGAATACTTCGCAATGTTCGATTTTTATCGGTATTTCGAGGAATTCTTTGATCGGGCGGGGTATCCCGCAGTTCCGGATACAGAGATCCATGAGTCTGTCGTAAATCGGATGCGTCGTATTCCGATCTTTTACGGGTTCTTTGTAATTCGGAGCAGTACTCCGATACGGATAAATTCGTATCTTTAACTCGGTTTCAGATATTCCGCCTCGGCAAAATGCAAATAAAATTTGCTTTTGCGCTCGGCTTATTCGTAATCTTTGACTTCGTCTTAGATACTTCGCCTCGGCAAAATGCAAATAAAATTTGCTTTTGCGTTCGGCTTATTCGTAATCTTTGACTTCGTCTTAGATACTTCGCCTCGGCAAAATGCAAATAAAATTTGCTTTTGCGCTCGGCTTATTCGTATCTTTGTCACGTGCTGGCAGGACTTTTCTATATTCTTTTTTGCTGGGCGCTGGGGAACGGCGTCAGTCTGCTCATCGGCGGGTATCTGCCGGGGAGTATCGTCGGTATGATCCTGCTGTTCGCTTCTCTCTGCCTGCACATCGTGGATGCGGAGATGATCCGGCCCGCCGCTCGTTTTCTGCTGGGCGCTATGGCCCTGTTTTTCATCCCGTACGGGGTGGGGTTGATGGTATCCTACGAAGTCCTGCTCGATAATTTTTGGGCGATCATTATTTCGGGCGGAGTGAGTACGATGTTGGTGCTGGTCTGCGTCGGAAGGGTTTTTCAAAAATTGAATAAAAAGGCGTGATGGAGCAGTTCGTCGGATCGGATCTGGTGTTGCTGACCCTCACGGTCGGCTTTTATTGTCTGGGGAGTGCGTTATACAGTCGAACCAAGTTCGCCCTGCTGCACCCCGTGCTGCTCGGTTTCGTGGCGATGATCCTTTATCTGAAACTTTTCGGTATCGGTTACGAGCATTACCGCCGTTCGACCGAGTTGCTCAATTTCGGACTGGGACTTTCGGTCGTGGCTCTGGGTTATCTGATGTACGAACAACTCGAGCATATGCGGGGACGGTTGCTTCCGATTCTCGTGTCGGTCGTCGTCGGCTGCGTGGTCGGAGTTCTCAGTGTGGTTTATCTGGCGCGTATGCTGGGGGCGGATCGGATTTTGCAAACTTCGCTCGCTCCGAAATCCGTGACGGTGCCGATCGCCGTATCGGTTGCGGAACCGCTCGGCGGCATCATTACGATCACCTCGGTCGTCGTCTTTTGTGTCGGTATTTTCGGCAGTCTCGTCGGTCCCTGGCTGCTTCGGCGTTGCGGGGTCACGGATCCTATGGCACAGGGATTCGCGCTGGGGTCTGCGGCGCACGGCATCGGAACGGCCCGTGCGATCGAAATCGGTGCGCTGGAAGGGGCGCTCAGCGGTTTGGCTATGGCACTGATGGGGATCATGACGGCCCTGCTGCTGCCGGTGATCGAGAAATTCCTCTACTGATTTTTTGTCTTCCGGAAAAAGGATTACCTTTGCAAAAATTTTTTCGGGCGGAAGCGTAACGCTCGGATGCGGCGATGTCCGTTCCGGACGCAATGCGCGGTATGTTTCGCGCCATTTTATTAAAATCAATGGTATGGATTGGCTCTACTCTTTATTTGTCGGTGGCGGGATAGCCCACACCGTATTCACGCTCGCATTGGTGATTACCGCAGGTATTCTGTTGGGCAAAGTCAAGGTTTGCGGTATCTCGCTCGGTATCACCTGGATTTTGTTCGTCGGCATCATCGCCGCGCATTTCGGTATGGGAATCCCGGCCGAAGTACGTCATTTCATCCAGGAGTTCGGTCTGATCCTTTTTGTTTTTTCAATCGGTATGCAGGTCGGCCCGGGTTTCTTCGCTTCGTTCAAGCATGGCGGGCTGACGCTCGTCTGCCTGGCTTCGACGATCGTTTTGCTCGGGGTAGGCGTGGCGTACGTGATTCATCTGGTATCGGGTACGCCGATTCCCACGATGGTCGGCATCCTTTCGGGTGCGGTGACCAACACGCCGGGACTGGGTGCAGCACAGCAGGCTTATGCGGACGCTTCGGGAGTCGAAGACCCCAGTATTGCCCTGGGCTATGCCGTAGCTTATCCGCTGGGCGTGATCGGTATCATTTTCTCGATGATCTTCATCCGTTATGCTCTGCGGGTGAAATTCGAGAAGGAGGATGAGGCGCTCGCTGCGATTTCCGCAGAACACAAGATGGCCGAAATCGTTTCGATCGAGTGTACGAACAAGATGTTGAGCGGACACGATATCTCCTATGTCAATGAGTTGATCAATCGGAAATTCGTTATTTCCCGGATCGCTCATCCCGACGGTACGATCGTATTGGCGGACAGCAACAGTATTATTTCGCTCGGGGATAAGGTATTGGTCGTCTGTGCATCCGAAGATTGCGAAGCGGTGACGGCTTTCATCGGTAATCGGATCGAAATGGGGGAGAAAGAGTGGGATACGCCGGATTCGAAGCTGGTTTCGCGCCGTATTCTGATTACCAAGCCGGAGATCAACGGCAAGACTTTCGCCGATCTTCGCTTGAGGACCCGCTACGGCATCAACATTACGCGCGTCAATCGTGCCGGTGTCGATCTGATTCCCTATCAGGGAATGCAACTTCAGATCGGCGATCGCGTGATGGTCGTAGGTCCGGAGAATGCGATCGAGAAGGTCGCCGCCGTACTGGGTAATTCGCTCAAAAAACTCCGCGAGCCGAATCTGGTGACGATCTTCGTCGGCATCGCTTTGGGTGTGCTGTTAGGGTCGATTCCATTGCTCAATGTGCCGCAGCCCGTTAAGCTGGGATTGGCCGGAGGTCCGTTGATCGTCGCCCTGCTGCTCGGTCGTTTCGGTCCTCATTTCCATTTGGTGACCTACACTACGATGAGTGCCAATCTGATGTTGCGCGAAGTGGGCATTGCGCTCTTCCTCGCGGCAGTCGGTTTGGGGGCAGGAGACGGGTTCATCGATGCGATCGCCGGCGGCGGTTACCGCTGGATCGGATACGGTGCGCTGATTACGGTGATCCCGCTGTTGTTGGTCGGCATTTTCGCCCGCGCCCGGCTGAAGATGAATTACTATACGCTCATGGGACTTATGGCCGGCAGTATGACCGACCCTCCGGCGCTGGCTTATGCCAACGGCACGGCAGGTAACGATATGCCTGCCTTGAGCTATTCGACGGTTTATCCCGTCGTGATGTTCCTACGGGTGCTTACGGCTCAGATATTCATTCTGTTCGCGTTGTAGAACTCTACGACGCGGCCCCGATCGGGGCTTATGTAACAATACCAACTCCCGCAGTCGTGCTGCGGGAGTTGTCGCAAATATTGCAGAAGGGTTGTAATCCTGCATCGGAAAATCGGGCCAGTTTTTTGATGGGAGGGTTAATTTCGATATTTTCAGCTCTATTTTCCGGATTTTGCTATCTCTAAATTAAGCGAAAAACAGCGAATTTCCAAATATTTTCCCGAAAATATTTGATTATATATATTCGACCTATCGACCTGATCCGACTTGAAATCGACCGATGTGCTTCGGGAAAAAGTCGAAACCCCTTCCGGGGTAGGAAAGGGCGGAAGTTCGGCATCGAATGACGGCTTGCAGATTGGTGATTCCCGCTAAAATCAGCAGGCATATGGTAGAGTATGTTTATATGTGATTATATCTGTTTTTGGCATGCACTCCGGGGAAATGGAATTCAGGGGAAGGTAGAATTGTAAACGCGGCCCGTAGCCACAATGAACGACCGCAGGAAATGGTACGTTGAAATATATAATTAGATAACGATTTTGAATTTTTTGGGGTTTTAATCAAACAGCGCTGTAATCAAAGTAAAGATTACAGCGCTGTTTTCGTGTATGTCATCTCTTTTGGGGATCTTTCGTTTTGCAATGCGGACATTCGGTTTTCGAACAACATGAACATCCGCCTTCCTCTCGATGTCGGATAATCCGTACAATCCAGCGGACACTGAATCCGAGAACGAGGATACCGATCCCTATTACAGCGATATTTTGCCAGTCCGTCATATTATAACCAAGAGAAAAGGTGATACGTCAGATAAGCCATTATCCATGCCAAAACCGTATTGTACAGGACCGAAATGCAGGCCCAGCGCCAGCCGATCTCTGCGGCGATTGCTACGATGGTGGCGATGCAGGGCAGGTAAAGCAGGATGAAGACCAGAAAAGCGAGGGCCGATGCCGGGGTGAAATCCCCGCTTGCGACCAACCGCTGGGAGAGGGCCGGAGAGTCGAGTTCGGCTTCCGGGGCGTCTCCCTGTTCCGAATAGAGCACGCCGAGCGTGCTGACGACGATCTCCTTGGCCGGCAGGCCCGTGAGAATAGCGATGCTGGCTTTCCAGTTCAGGCCGAGCGGTTCGAATACGGGCGAACATGCCTGCCCGACCTGTCCCAGGTAGGAATTTTCATAATGTTCCTCCGTCGTTTCTGCCGGGGCGGCTGCGTCCGGCGTCGGATAATAACTCAAGAACCAGACAGCTACCGAAGCGACCAGAATCAGTCCGCCCATCTTGCGCAGATATTGCGCGCAGCGATCCCACATGTGCGACAGCGTGGCCCGCATCGTCGGGACCCGATAGGGCGGTAGCTCCATGACGAACGGCGTTTCGTCCTTCTTGAACAGATAACGGCGCATCAGCCGGGCCGTGATGACAGCCACGACGATTCCCAGCAGATACAGTCCGAGCATCACCCAACTGGCGTAAGCGGCGAAGAACGTGCCGATCAGCAGGATATAGATAGGAATGCGGGCGCTGCACGACATGAAGGGGACGAGCAGTACGGTGATGAGCCGGCTGCTGCGGCTTTCGATCGTGCGCGTGGCCATGATGGCCGGTACGTTGCAACCGAAACCCATGATGAGCGGAATGAACGACTTGCCGTGCAGTCCTATGCGGTGCATGATCCGGTCCATGATGAAGGCTGCGCGAGCCAGGTAGCCCGAATCCTCCATGAAAGCGATGAACAGGTATAGGATCATGATATTCGGCAGGAACACGATGACGCTTCCCACGCCGCCGATTACGCCGTCCACGAGCAGGTCTTTCAACGCTCCGTCCGGCATCCAGGCATCCACGCCCTGACCGATCAGTCCGACCAGTTGCTCGATCCACTCCTGGGGATAAGCTCCCAGGTTGAACGTGCAGTAAAACATCAGCCACATTAGGAAGAAAAAGATCGGAAAACCCCAGAGTTTGTGGGTCACGAAAGCGTCGATGATCTTCGTTACTTGCGTCTGTTCTTTCTTGCCCGGAGTATAGGTCTCCCGCAGGGCCCCGGAGATGAATCCGTATTTCTGATCGGCGAAAGCCGTCTCCACGTCTTCATCCAACAGGTTGGTGATCCGTTGCGCTTCCCGCTTGCTCGTCTCCTCCCATGCGGGGTAGTTCGGATGGTGTTTCAGCCGGTCCTTTATATAACTGTCTTCCTCGAGCAGTTTCATAGCGATATAACGCGGCGGGAATTGCGGAGGCAGCTCTCCGGATTCCTTCAAGGCTCCGGCGATCGTCCGCAGGCTCTCTTCGATAACCGGCCCCTGGTTGATATGAATGTGACGCACACGGTCGTCCTCGTTCTCATAGACGGCGATCACCGTGTCCAGCAAGGCTTCGATGCCCCGTCCATGACGGGCGACGACCGGCACCATCGGCACTCCCATCATCCGTCCCAAACTGTCGTAGTCGAGTTTGGCGCCGCTTGCTTCCAGCTCGTCGTACATGTTGAGCGCGACGACCATGCGAGGGTTCAGGTCGATGAGTTCGGTAGTGAGGTAGAGGTTGCGTTCCAGATTCGAAGCCACGACGGCGTTGATAATTACGTCCGGCGTATGTTCCGCCAGGTGGCGGCGTACGTAAAGCTCTTCGGGCGAATAAGCGGTGAGTGCGTAGGTGCCCGGCAGGTCGGTGATTTCGAAGCGGTAGCCTTTGTAGTTATAGTGCCCCCGCTTGGCGTCCACCGTGACGCCGCTGTAATTGCCGACGTGTTCGTGGCTTCCCGAAATAGCGTTGAACAGCGAGGTCTTGCCGCTGTTCGGGTTGCCCACCAGTGCGACGTTGATCCGTTTTGAGCTTTGGGCGATGACCTCATGGAGCTGGTCGCCTTCGCGTGTCCCGTTGTATTCTCCGCTTATCAGGCCTTCGGCTTCTTCGTTAGTGATGACTACGACCATCTGTGCTTCGCTGCGACGCAGCGAAACTTCATAATCCATGATCCTGTAAACGATCGGGTCGTGCAACGGGGCATTGAGAACTACTTCGACTTTTTTGCCGCGTACGAACCCCATCTCCATGATCCGGCGGCGGAAACCGCCGTGTCCGAGCACTTTGAGAATCGTGGCCGATTCGCCTGTTTTCAAATCCGATAAACGCATGTTTTTTTGTTGAAATTACAGGGCAAAGATACGCAAATATTTCAGGACCGGGCATCCCTATATATGGGGATAATCCGGCCCTGCAGGGTTTTTCGGGCTATTTTTCCAGATGCGCCGCTTTTTTTGGGAGAAAAAATTGGGAATTAAAATTTTTTTATATCTTTGCGTCATACATCCAAATTATTTACGTATTATGAAAAATTTAGTCGAAAAAATCAATGCCGAGTACGAAGTATTCGTAAGTAACGCTAACGCTCAGGTAGAAAAAGGGAACAAGGCTGCCGGAACCCGTGCACGCAAGGCCGCTCTGGAATTGAGCAAGCTGATGAAGGAGTTCCGGAAGGTTTCCGTCGAAGCTTCGAAATAAGTTTATTACTTTTTTGAAAATGAAGGGTCGCATGGGATACATGCGGCCCTTTGTTATGGGTGTACAACTT
>OJKO01000743.1_pt1 | contig 12162 bp, 14 predicted proteins | sample 1596541 | NCBI WGS metagenome assembly OJKO01 (sample SAMEA4350163, study PRJEB24818) | metagenome | biome: human; feature: gut; material: faeces | place: Denmark | collected 2013-09
TTGATGAAGACTTCCTTACTGCTTTGGAATACGGTATGCCCCCGACAGGCGGACTCGGCATCGGGCTTGACCGTCTTTTCATGCTCATGACCAATTCTTCCAGTATCCGAGACGTTCTTCTTTTCCCGGCGATGCGGCCGGAAGGCGACCAGGGGAAAACGGAAGTGAAGGAGGCGGGCCCTGCTGTTCCTGAAAAAATTGATTTTTCCAAAGTAAAAGTAGAACCTTTATTTAAAGATACGGTTGATTTTGAAACTTTCAGCAAATCGGACTTCCGCGCAGTGAAAGTCAAAGACTGCACAGCAGTCAAAAAGAGCAAGAAACTTCTTCAATTCACGCTGGACGATGGATCCGGCAAAGACCGCACCATCCTTTCCGGCATTCATGCCTTCTATGAACCGGAAGACCTCATCGGCAAGACGGTGATCGCTATCGTGAACTTGCCCCCGAGGAATATGATGGGCATCGACTCCTGCGGTATGCTGCTTTCTGCAATCCATGAAGAAGACGGTGAAGAAAAACTTCATCTGCTCATGGTAGACGACCATATCCCTGCGGGAGCAAAGCTGTATTGATATTTGATAAGACAAAAGCACTTACTGGACGGTAGGTGCTTTTTTACGGATTGGTATAGAGGAAAGGGGAAAAGAGGACTTTATGGAAATACGCAAAGCAACGATAGATGATCTGGCATTGGTATCCGCGGTGGAAGCGGAGTGTTTTCCTCCTGCCGAGGCGGCGACAAGGGATTCTTTTAAAGAGAGGCTCACTTATTACGGCAATCATTTCTGGCTCCTCTTTGAAAAGGGAAAATTGATTTCCTTTGCGGACGGTATGGTGACAAACCTTGCGGATCTTACAGATGAAATGTATGAGAAAGCAGATATGCATGATGAACATGGCGCATGGCAGATGATTTTTGGGCTGAATACGGTTCCTGCCTGCCGGAAGAAAGGTTATGCGGGACTGGTACTCCGCCGCGCTATCCATGATGCGGAAAAGGAAGGAAGGAAAGGTCTTGTCCTCACCTGCAAGAAAGAACTGATCCATTATTATGGCAAGTTCGGTTTTCTTAACGAAGGAATATCGGTATCGGTTCACGGCAATGTGGTGTGGTACCAGATGCGCCTTACTTTTTAAAGGATAAAAGACAGAAAACAGCTGACAGAAGATAGAAGTCAGATTCATGCTTGCAGTCTTCCTCACCACGGTAGTAGATCCTTCGCATAGCTCTGGATGACGTTTTAAGAGTAGAGTTGCTTTTATCAGGGGAAACCTAAACGGAAATCAGCTATCGGCTAACAGAAGTCAGCGGTCGGAAAACGGAAAACAGTATTATGACACTTTTTCTTACAGCGTCATTAGTACCATATAAGTGTAGCAAAGAGAAATACAACATTTCCTCTGCCGCACTTATTTTATTATGGTAAGGAAAGCAGCTGGCCTGACATCCCGTCATTGGGTTTTCCGAACGATCACAAGAATACTTTGTAGAGAAAGCGGTAAACGATAATTGTTATGAAGAGTGAAAAATCTATTATGCTGATGACAGAAAACGGAAATCAGCTGACAGAAGACGGAAAACAGAATACGGAATCATGCTTACCGCTTTCGTCATTACGGTAATAGACTCTTCGTTTCACTCTGAGTTACGGTTTTAGAGCTTTCAGCTGCCCGCTTCCGGTTGTCGGCTTTAATCTCGTAGCTAACAGACAACAAGACAGAATCATTGCTGGTACACTGACTGACGTTTGACAGGCAGTGTTGCTTTTATTGGTACTCGACAGATGAAAATCGAAAAATCCCTTACCGATGCGCGGCAGGGGATTTTTACGCAGGTTCCTGTATTTTTTCATTGGCCATGTCTGAATATATTTTGATGGCGCGGCCTTTATAGTCCGTCATCATGAGTGTATCCGGGAGGTCGCTGATCTGATGGGATTCTTTGTCTTGCTGTCCCACCCCCAGTAGGTAAACATGGCTTTTTATCTTCATATGACAGGATAGATAACGGAACGGAAACAGAAATCCAATTCCTCCGGCGTCTGCTTCATACGATTCTTTACCCACCATTGGACCATTTCCACAAAACTGCCTGTGATATGGTTCAGAAGAAATTCCTCGGGTATATCCCTTCTCTGATGGTCCGGGGACTGGAGAATATATATGCTGATGAGGCTACGCAGGCTGTCCCTGAAATATTTAAGGAAGATATCGCTGCTTTCGGAAATAAGCAGATCTTTGATATGGTAAGAGTTGCTCTTGATATGCTGGAGGATGTGGCAGAAAACCGGATCCGGCACACCGGGAGCATTGTGATGGTCTGCAGGGAGGTCATGATTCATGACGCCGTCGATGATATGCCGGAAGAGTTCCGTGCACATGGCATTCAAAAGGTCGTCTTTCGTCTGGAAGTGGGAATAAAAAGTGCTCCGTCCGATATTTGCGCGGTCGATGATGGTTTGTATGGTAATGCGTGAATAAGATTCTTCCGATAAAAGTTCGCTGAACGCGTCAAAGATAGCAGTTCGCGTTTTTTGCTGTCGTCTGTCCATAAAAGCTCCTGTGAAATATTTCTCAAACAATTTGTTTCTTATCGGCTATATTATCACAGTTTGTCTCAAGTTTAAAGATAAAAATCCGGTAACTGAAATTTGAAGGTATTACAATCCTGTTTTGATGCCGTATGAAAAGATCGGGTAAAATAATACACATTGAGATTATTATAAATAAATGATAGTCTAAAGCTAATAGGTACGAATGATTTCTATTTGCCTTAAGGAGGAAGAATGGAATTAAAAGAAATAGGGAAAATACACAGTCCTTACAAAACAGTAAAAGAAGCGCCACGGCAGGGAAAGCTTTCTGATAAATTTTGTGAGATTGAGATCTTTCCGACTTATGAAGCGGTACTGCTTCATGTGGATGAAGGGAGATATTATGTGGTTTTATATTTTGCCCACGAAGCTGACCGCACGGCCCTGCAAACAGTGCCGCCCTGGGCAAAGGAACCTTACGGCGTATTTGCCAGCCGTTCACCGCACCGGCCAAATCCCATCAATTTATGCGTGGTTAAACTGGTAAGGCGGGAAAAGAACAGGCTTTTTGTAATCGGGCTGGATGCCATTGATGGAAGCAGCCTGATTGACATAAAACCTTATGTGAAGGAACTGGATGAAGCGGAAGCGTAGGCAATAAAAACAGACACCGCGATGAAATTGTATTTCCGCAGTGTCTGTTTTTATTGCCTGTAAACAAATAATACAGCTTATTCAAAAAGTGCGGTGCATGCCATGACCAGGTAAGCGGTATCTTTCGTGCCTGCTGTTTCATAAGAGGAGTGCATGGCGAGCTGGGGAAGTCCGATGTCCACCGTAGGCATGGAAACCTTGGTATTGGAAATATTTCCCAGGGTGGAACCGCCGGGGATATCGCTCCTGTTCGTAAAGGTCTGTGTCGGCACTTTTGCGCGGCGGCAAAGGTCGCGGAAGAAGGCGGCGGAGAATCCGTCAGTGGCGTATTTCTGCTGGGCATTGAATTTAATGACGATACCTTCATTCAGGCGCGGCGCGTTTACGGGATCGGCATATTCTCCATGATTCGGATGGAGCGCGTGGCCGTTGTCGGCGGAAATCATGAAGCTTCGGGCAATCATGGCTTGTGTTTCGTCATAGCTGTAACCCAAAGAACGGGAGATCCTTGTCAGTGTATTCTTGAGGAAGGTGGCACCGGCGCCCTGATTTGTGGCGCTGCCAACTTCTTCATTATCGAAAAGAGCGTAAACACAGATATGCTTTTCCCTTTTTCCTGCGGTGAATCCACGGAACGCGGCGAAAGCGCATTGAAGGTCATCCAGCCTGGCGGAAGAAATAAATTCATGCCGCTCTCCCCACAGGGTTCCCTCTATACGGGAATAAAGGTACAGGTCATGGCCTAAAATATTTTCCGGCGCAACCTGCGCCGCAGCGGCAACGGCATCCATAAAGGACAGGGAATCGTCCGCCGTCCCGTAAAGAGGAAGGAGATCCTGCTGTATATTCCAGGCGTGCCCGCCGTTTGCAGTACGGTCCATATGGATGGCGACGGAGGGAATGACGAGTGTCGTCCGATCGAGATTGACTAGTTTGGAAACGAGTTTTCCATTTTCTGAAACGATGATACGGCCTGCTGCCGACAGGGGGCGGTCGAGCCAGGTGGACATGATCATGCCGCCGTAGCCTTCCACGTTCAGCCGGACATACGCAGCGTCGCGGAGTTCGGGATTTTCTTTGATTTTAAAAGAGGGAGAGTCGCCATGGCTTGCCGTTATGCGGAACGCATGGCCGCCGTCTTCAGGGATGGTAAATGCCATGAGGGCGGAGCCGTTTCTTGTGACGACATATTTCCCGCCTCTTTCAATCTGCCACGGGTCTTCTTCCCGTATTTCCGTAAAACCTGCATAAGAAAGCGCCGTCCGGATGCTGTTTACAGCATGAAAAACAGACGGTGCTTTGGCAATGAAGTGGAGCAGGTCGCGGTTTATTTCTTCATAAACGGCGTCCATGGCTTACTTCTTATGTACTTTTCTCTGGTAGACCGCTTCTGCCATCTGTGCGCGTTCACGGATAACGGGATTGGTGGAGTTGACGGAGGTCGCGGAGAAGTTGCTCTTATAATGGAGTTTCTTTGTGGTCTTTTCCATTTCTTTCACCTGGATGGTTCCGGCGGTTCTGTCATAGACATAAGTATAAGTGCAGGTGCCGTCAGGAAGCTGTTCTACCGCAACGAATTCCAGTATGTCGTGGCCATCGGTGGTCGGCTTGTACCGTGCTTCAGCAAGGTCAATGGTAACGGTTTCGCTGTACTTCCACAGTTTTTCAGCGGAAACCGGCATGGTCATGGTTGCGATGACTGCTGCCGCACCAAGGGCTGTCAATAATTTTTTCATCAGGTTCACTCGCTTTCAAAATATAAAAAAGTAGTTTAAAACTGTTAATATTATATCATATGGAGTTGCAGTAAATATAGTTTTGTTTGACGCTGCTGCGGGCTCTGCGTACAATGGGAATAACGGAAGCTATAAGGAGGTTCTATGAATTATCGCTGCATCGCACAGTATGACGGCACCCGCTATGAGGGCTGGCAAAAGCAAAGGCGTACGGAAGAAACGATTCAGGGGAAATTAGAAAAAGCTCTTCAGGAAATCACGGGGGAAGAGGTGCAGGTCATCGGAGCGGGGCGGACAGACGCCGGGGTCCATTCGCTGGGGCAGGTGGTGAATTTCCATTTGAAAAAAAAGAGGAAAGCGGAAGAGTTGGAAACGGATTTGAATATGCTTTTGCCTGACGATATTGCTTTGAAGCATATGAAGACGGCGAGAGAGCGTTTTCACAGCCGTTTTGATGCGGTGGAGAAAGTATACCGCTACCGGATCCGCACATCGGCGGAGAAAAATGTGTTTGAACGGCGCGTGGTGTGGCAGTATGGAAAACCTCTTGATGTGGAAGCGATGAAGAAGGCGGCAGCTTTTTTGACCGGAACTTATGATTTCACTTCCTTCTGCGGGAATAAGAAAATGAAAAAGTCTGCGGTCCGCCGTATTTCCCAAATTGAAACGAAAGAAATAAAAGGGGAACTGCAGATTGATTTTACCGGAGACGGTTTTCTCCAGGGCATGGTGCGTATTTTAGTGGGGACGCTTGTGGAAGTGGGCGAAGGGAAACGGAAAGCGGAGAGCATCCCTGCGGTGCTGGAATCAAGGAACAGGGAGAAAGCGGGATTCACTGCGCCGCCCCAAGGATTGATTCTTGTTTCGGTAAGGTATGAAATATAGAACGGAAGAAGCACTTTGTATCCGCTTCACACGGATTCGGGTGTTTCTTTTTTATGCTATAATAGGGTACAAACAAATTGGAAAAGCTTGGAAAAGCCTTGAAGCTGAAATAAAGGACGCTCAAAGGGAGGAATGAATGGCACCGGTAAAAATGATAGCGATCGACCTGGACGACACGCTTCTCCATGATGATATTTCACTTTCCGATTATACGAAAGATATTCTTCGGAAAGTGATGGAAAGAAATATCCGCATCGTTATTGCCACGGGCCGTATGTTTCAGGCCGCCCGCCCATGGGGGCAAGCCATCGGTCTTGGAGATGTGCCGCTGATCTGTTATACGGGTGCGTTTGTGGGGCTTTGCGAAAGCGGCAGAGTGCTCCGCGATGTGACAATGGATATGGAAACGGCACAGGGCATTATAGATACGGCCCATGAACGGGGATGGTACATGCATGCCTATATTGATGATGAAGTGTACGTGCCTTTCCGCGATGAGCGTACGGAGAGTTATGAAAAGCAGTGCGGCGTTTCCGCCCATGTTCTGGGAGAGGATTTCTGGACGCTTGCCAAAGAACCGACGAAGCTCCTGGTATTTGACAGAGACCCGCAGGTCATGGCAGAGGTGGAGCGGGTACTTTCTGAAAAGTTCAGCTATGCCACGAACCAGGTGAAATCGAAGCCGGAGTTTTTTGAAATGAACAGGAAAGGCATGTCCAAGGGGGCGGCGCTCGCCGAGCTTTGTGACCGCTGGGGGATTCCTTTGTCAGGTTTGATGGCTTTTGGGAACGGGCATAATGATATTTCCATGTTTAATCTGACTGATTGGTCTTTTGCCGTTGAAAATGCGGCGGAATCGGCAAAAGCGGCGGCCCATTTCATCACGGCATCGAATAATGAGGATGGCGTGGCAAAAGCCATAGAGAAATATGTACTGGAGGTATAAGTAATGGAACGGTTTCGTTTTGTGATTATCACGGGCATGAGCGGTGCGGGGAAAACGAATTTCATGCAGAAGCTGGAAGATATGGGGTATTACTGTGTGGATAACCTGCCGCCGGTCCTGATTGCCCGTTTTGCGGACCTTTGCTGGAAGAGTACGTCCAATACCCGCCATGTGGCGGTGGTTTCCGATATCCGGGGCGGTTCTTTTTTTGACGCGCTTCCCCAGGCACTGGACGAATTGAATAAACGGGGGATTCCCCATGAAGTGGTTTTCTTGGAAGCATCGGACGAAGCTCTTGTGCGTCGGTATATGGAAACCCGTCGGCAGCACCCTTTGGCCAAAACGATGCGCATTCAGGAAGGTATAGAGGCGGAACGAAAAATTCTTGCCGGTGTCCGCGCACAGGCGGATGTCATTATCGACACTACCGCTATGAAACCGGCTGATCTGCAGGAATACATGGGGAGCCGTTTCGGCGCGGTGGATAAGAAACGGGACATGCAGATTACTGTATTTTCCTTCGGCTTCAAATACGGTATTCCCATTGATGCCGATATGGTCATTGATGTCCGTTTCCTGCCGAACCCTTTCTATGTGGAGGAATACAAGCACTGGACGGGGCGCGTGCCGGAAGTGGCGGCATATATTGAAAAATCACCGGTTACCAAAGAATTCAAAAGAAAACTTTTTAATTTCATGGGATTCATAGTGGATCAGTTCAGGGATCGGGGAAAAACGCAGTTTACCATTGCTATCGGCTGTACCGGCGGTATGCACCGTTCTGTTTTCGTGACAGAAAAATTGGGAGCGCACCTGAAAGAAAAGCATGCCCATGTGAACGTGGAACACCGTGATTTGCACAGGAACCGCATTGTTCGCGATGCAGATGATAAGTAGGAGGAAAACAAATGAAACTGCTCCTGCAGTGGCTTTATCCCGGGTTAAATATAAAAAGATGGATGCTGCTCTTTTCCTTCGGCCTTATGCTGTTGGCATTCGGTGCTGCTCTCGTTATGAACTACCAGGTCTTTGGGTGGATTGAGGAGGAAATACTTCGCCTCCTGTTCGTTCTTACAGGGACTTACAGCTATACATTTCTTGCTGCGGCAGGGATCTTTTTCGTGTTCATCGGCCTGTTTTTCATGTTGTGGGCGATCCGCAGGCTGGTGAAACGTTTCTTCAGCCTTGTGGCACCGGATCAGGAAAGCGTGTCCCGCCATATCGTGTCGAAATGGGAATTGTCCCGCGGGCTGAAAGTCGTGGCTATCGGAGGAGGACACGGATTGTCCATGCTTCTCCGCGGATTGAAAACAAAGACTTCCAATATTTCCGCTATTGTTACGGTGGCGGATGACGGCGGCTCTTCCGGCCGGCTTCGTGAAGAGATGAATATTGTCGCGCCCGGGGATTTACGCAATTGTCTGGTGGCTTTGGCAGATAAAGAAACGGTACTGGAACAGCTCTTCCAATATCGTTTTGGCGGGGAAGGAGAACTGGCGGGCCACAGTCTGGGCAATTTATTCCTGGCGGCGCTCATGAAGGAATTCGGAAATGTGCAGAATGCTTTGGAAACGGCCAGCACCGTTTTAAATATCCGCGGGCAGGTCATGCCGGCGACGGCGCAGAAAATCCGCCTCTGCGCGAAAATGTCCGACGGCAGTATGATTGAAGGGGAATCGGAAATTGCTGCTTATGTCGAAAAAAAAGGCGGCAAAGTAAAAATCATCCATGTAGATACCGTTCCGTCGGCTCCCATTGCTGTAGGCGATGCGTTGGAAGCAATCCGCAATGCCGACCTGATTACCTTGGGCCCGGGCAGCTTGTATACCAGCGTGCTTCCCGACCTTCTTGTACCTGAGATTCTTACGGCTATCAGGGAAAGTTCCGCGCCGTGCATGTATATCTGCAACGTGATGACCCAGCCGGGCGAGACCCTCGGTTATACCGTCAGTGACCATTTAAAAGCCCTTGTCGATCATGTGGGGAAAGGGGTCATTGACTATGTTCTTGTCAACAACGGTGTTCCGAAGAAAGATGTACTGAAACGTTATGAAAAAGTACAGGCGTATCCGGTGGAAATAGATCGGAAGAAAATCCAGCGTATGGGGGTAATCCTTATTGAAGCGGATTTGCTCGGCGTTGAAAAAGGCGCTGTTCATGATACGGATACGCTTTGCAATGAAATCATCCGTATTTCCGGACTTCTGAAAACCAATATTGCGCCTGAAGTATTGTCGGGGTATCTGGGGAGGGCGAAGTAATGTCATTTACGGAGCAGGTGAAGAATGAGCTTGCCCGTGTTGTCCGTCCCGATAAAGAAAGCAGAAGCGGGGAACTGCTGGCACTTCTTCGTATGGGCGGCGCAATTGTTACGGGAGCGCAGGGGAAAAAGGGCGTGGAATTTTCTACGGGGAACAGCGCCGTTGCCCGCCGTGTCCTCGTCTGCCTGAAAAAAGACTTCAATCTTATGCCGTCGGCTATGGTGCGGCAGGGACGGAAGCTGCGCAAGAAAAATGTGTATACTTTGACCGTCCGGCCGTCAGCGGACAGCTTGAGGTTCCTTAGAGGAATGGGATTGGATCCGCTCATGGATATCCGTGATGCGGGCCGGCTGGTGTCTACCGAAGAACGGCGGTCTTATCTGGCGGGCGCTTTCCTTGGCGGCGGTACGGTGAGCCGGCCTCAGGGCGATTACCACCTGGAATTGGTGACACAGTCGCTGTGGTTTGCCGGAGAACTCATTGCCGTGATGCGTTCCTTCAAATTGAATGCCCGTATGACCGATCGAAAAAATGATTACATCGTCTATATCAAAGGCGGTGATGATGTGAGCTCTTTCTTGCAGATTGTCGGCGCGGCAAACAGTTATATGGATTTTGAAAGTGTCCGCGTGGTGAAAGATATGCGGAACCGTGTCAACCGCCAGGTAAACTGTGAAACGGCAAATCTGCAGAAATCAGTGGACGCTGCCGTCCGCCAAATGAGGAATGTGGAAAAATTATTGCAGTATAAACGATTATCCGAATTGTCACCGTCTATTCGCGCCGCCTGCGAAGCTCGCATGAAAAATCCGGACGCTTCCATGGCGGAATTGGCGGATCTATGCGGCATCACCAAGTCGGGACTGGCCCATCGGTTCCGTAAAATAGCCTCCATGGCGGAAACATTGGCAGGAAAGGCGAAAGGCAGAAAGTAATGAACATAAAAACATGGATTGCCGCTATGGCGGCTGCCGCCTGCGGCGCGGTTACTGTGGCAGGGGCGTCGCCTTTGGATATTTCCTATGAAGAAATCCCTTTGGAAAAGATAAAAGCGGAAGATACGCTGATCTTATCAGACAGCCCTGAATATGCCCGAAACTACGGAATCCTTGCGGAAGGTACCGTATTGAAAGGGAAAGGCCGGATTTACTATTATCATGTAAATGAGACGGGAAAACCGGCGCGCCTTGCGGTTTATGGCGTGAGCGATAAAGGAGAAGAGATCAAAGTCGTCCGTACGCTCCGGGGGGAACCGAGCCGCAGCTACGTGCCTACGGGAAAGACGCTTTCTTTCAGAGAAGTGACGGCTAAACAGCAGCCGCCGCGAAACGTTATGCTGGAGAAAGGAAAGCGGACTATTCTTTTTGAAGATAACGTAAAAGGAATCCGGCAAGATGATTTGGTCAGCGGTATCGTGGAAGTGGAAACGTCGTCGCCCGTTCGATTCGGCGCGGCTATTCTTCCTTATGAAGGCAGTGTGGAAAAGCATCTGGAAAAGGCAAGGTACCTTCCTCCGGACTCCCATGAAATGCGGGGAACATTTCCCATGCACGTTTATTTTGAAAGCGGCGTATGGGACGCGGAAAAAAGCGCAGGAAAAATTGAATTGGGTTCTGCTGAAAGCACAGCGTTTTTTCAGGAAGGAAGGGACGAACTTAATTTCATCGGGCGGGAAAATACGGGGAACTACGGCATTACCTGCCATTTGACGATCCACAGCAAAGGGACGGAGAAGTATGATCTTTATCTGAACCCGAACGGAGGTGTTTTTGAAGGGACACTGGAAATCGGGCAGGACCGCAGGCTGCTCCGTATATACCGTACGGAACGCTATGGAACCCGCTGGTTCGGCCATGATACCATTTACGATTATGAGAAACTGGGAACTTGGGAAGCGGGGAAAGATCTATATATCCGGTTTATCCCGCCGGGTGCCTGCTATTTTCCGATCCGATTATTATTTGTACCGAAGAAATAGGGTGACATGATGAAATTTATCCAATTCTGCATCGGTGATGTCGTACAGATGAAAAAGCAGCATCCCTGCGGTTCTTCCGAATGGGAGGTCCTTCAGCTGGGCAGCGATATGCGTGTCAAATGCCGTGGCTGCGGCCGCATCGTTTTGATTGCGCGTCCGAAGTTCTTAAAAGGTGCGAAGAAAGTATTGAACCGTGATGTCAGCGGGCCGACGGAACTGGTGAGCCGCAAAGAAGAAATGGAGTAAAGAGTATTTCATTTTGAAAAGGGAATGCCTGACTGCCACGGCTGTGGAAATGGTGGACAGCAGCGGCGGTTGGTGCTATAATCAGTAGGCGTAAGCGATAGGAACGACCCGTGAAAACTCTTGACAATAAGGTGGCCTGTATGTATAATAACTCTTGTCACTGATGTGCTGGCGTAGCTCAGTTGGTAGAGCAGCTGATTTGTAATCAGCAGGTCGTAGGTTCGAGTCCTATTGCCAGCTCCATGTGGGCGGATTCCCGAGTGGTTAAAGGGAGCAGACTGTAAATCTGCCGGCTTTGCCTTCATAGGTTCGAATCCTATTCCGCCCACCAATGACGCGGGGTGGAGCAGTTGGTAGCTCGTCGGGCTCATAACCCGAAGGCCGCAGGTTCAAGTCCTGCCCCCGCAACCATGTTTATTATCTTCATTCATATAGATTGCTGATATAGCTCAGTCGGTAGAGCGTATCCTTGGTAAGGATAAGGTCACCAGTTCAATCCTGGTTATCAGCTCCATGGCGGCTTAGCTCAGTTGGCTAGAGCAAGCGGTTCATACCCGCTGTGTCCGGAGTTCAAATCTCTGAGCCGCCACCAGCGTAGAAGATCCTCTGTGTCAGGGGATTTTTTATTTACTTTTTATGACGTATTTTAAGGGAGCTTTGTTTAAAAAGAAACGTTTCTTGGAGAATCCTCATGAGAATAAGGATACCTTTCGGCGCTTCCTTGTTTCCTGTCGTTTTTATATGTATAATAGGAAAAGCGAAAAATCTTTTTTTTATTGAAGGAGAGAAGATATGGCAAAAGCACATTATGAAAGAACCAAACCGCATGTAAACATCGGTACCATCGGACACGTCGATCACGGTAAAACCACCCTGACCGCGGCCATCACCAAAGTACTGGCTGAAGAAGGCAAGGCAA
>OJKO01000747.1_pt1 | contig 12130 bp, 9 predicted proteins | sample 1596541 | NCBI WGS metagenome assembly OJKO01 (sample SAMEA4350163, study PRJEB24818) | metagenome | biome: human; feature: gut; material: faeces | place: Denmark | collected 2013-09
GCTCTAGCCAACTGAGCTAAGCGAGCAAACAAAAAAGGTTGCGCCGTTCGACGAAACCTTTTTTGTTTGCTCGCTTAGCTCAGTTGGCTAGAGCATCTCCGTCACATGGAGGGGGTCGGGGGTTCGAATCCCTCAGCGAGCACCAGATTGACATCGTGCCGTGCGCTCTGCGCACGGCTTTTTCGTTTGTGCGGCAATTTCTCGGCTGCGTGCTTGCGGCTTTTCCTATTCTTTTGCTATTAATGTAGGAAAGGGGTGGACACATTGACACTGGGGCCCGCAAGATGATATGATAGATAAGGGAATATCGGTAACTTCTCCAAACTCAAAACGAGATTTTCCGGAAGTAAGACGCCATGATAGGCGGTCGGGGAGTCAATTTGAGTTTTTTCGTCGTGTTTTCACTTCCGCGGTGCAGAGACGCCGCCAGGAAATTGAGGAGGAAATCACTAAATGATCGAGCGTTATACTAAGCCGGAAATGGGCCATCTCTGGTCTATCGAGAACGAGTGGCAGCAGATTCTGAATGTCGAGATGGCTGCCTGCGATGCCATGGCCGAACTCGGAGAGATCCCGAAAGAGGCTGCCAAGAACATTCGCGCGAAAGCAAAATTCGATGTCAACCGCATCCATGAGATCGAGTCAGTCACGCATCACGACATCATCGCGTTCCTGACGAACGTTGCCGAGAATGTTGGTGATGACTCCAAATACATCCACAAGGGCCTGACGTCTTCGGATGTCAAGGATACGGCATACTGCATGATGATGCGCGATGCCTGCACGATCATCCTCGATGACCTCAAGAAGTTCCGCGAAGTCCTGCGCCGCCGCGCGAAGGAATTCAAGCATACGCCGTGCATCGGCCGCACGCATGGCATCCATGCTGAGCCGATGACGTTCGGCCTCAAGCTCCTGCTCTGGAGCGCTGAGATCGAGCGCGACATCGAGCGCATGGAGCATGCGAAGAAGATCGTCTCGGTCTGCAAGCTCTCGGGCGCTGTCGGCACGTACTCGAACATCGACCCGAAGATCGAGCAGATGGTCGGCAAGAAGCTCGGCCTGACGCCGGTGCGCCTTGCTACGCAGGTCATCCAGCGTGACCGCCATGCTGAGTTCGTCACGTCGATCGCAATCTGCTCCTCGACGCTCGAGAAGATTGCGACGGAAGTCCGCAACCTGCAGCGCACGGATATCCGCGAGGCAGAGGAGTACTTCTCCCCGGGCCAGAAGGGCTCTTCGGCGATGCCGCATAAGCGCAACCCGATCAACTGCGAGCGCATCTCTGGCATGGCCCGCCTGAACCGCGGCAATGCCGTCGCTGCTCTCGAGGACATCACGCTCTGGCATGAGCGCGATATCTCCCATTCGTCCGTCGAGCGCGTCATTCTGCCGGATTCGTCGATCAATCTCGACTACTGCACGCAGAAGCTCACGGACATCATCGACAAGCTGCTCGTCTATCCGGACAAGATGCTCCACGATATGAACCGCACGGGCGGCCTGATCTACAGCCAGCGCATCCTGCTGTCGGTCGTCGACAAGGGCGTGCTGCGCGAGGATGCCTACAAGTGGGTACAGCGCAACGCCATGAAGCGCTGGATGGAAGGCCAGGACTTCCGCACGAGCGTCGAGAACGACCCGGATATCACGAAGTACCTGACGAAGGAAGAGATCGATGACTGCTTCGACTACAAGTACTTCCTGCGCCATGTCGATATGATCTTCGAGCGCTTCGGCCTCTGAGAATCCAATAAGTGAATGAAAGCCTCTTCTCCCTGCGGGGAGAAGGCTTTTCTATGTTTGTGGAGCATCGCAGTAGATGGTCCAACATGCATCATAAAGGAGAGACCATTATGTCAACAGTAGTAGTAACGGGCACCCAGTGGGGCGATGAGGGCAAGGGCAAGATTGTCGACTATCTCGCTCAGCAGGCTGAGACAGTCGTGCGCTTCCAGGGCGGCAGCAATGCCGGCCATACCGTTGTCGTCGATGGTGTAGACTATAAGCTGCGCCTGATGCCGTCGGGGATCCTCTTTAAGGGGTCGCACTGCGTCATCGGCAACGGTGTCGCCTTCAACCCGAAGGTCATGCTGCAGGAGATGGACAACCTCGCAGAGCGCGGCATCGACCTTTCTGGCATCCGCATCAGCAACCGCGCCCAGCTCGTCCTGCCGTATCACTGCCTGATGGACCAGCTCGCCGATGAGGCGCGCGGCAAGAACAAGGTCGGCACGACGCACAACGGCATCGGCCCGTGCTATGTCGACCGCGACAACCGCATCGGCATCCGCGTCTGCGACTTCATCGACAAAGAAGAGTTTGCAAAGCGCCTCAAGGAAAACCTCGCCATCAAGAACCGCGAGCTCAAGCTGCTCTACGACCATGAGCCGCTCGACTATGAAGAGATCCTCGAGGAGTACAACGGCTATGCGGACCGCCTGCGCCCGTATGTCTGCGACACGATCGCCCTGCTCGACGAGGAGATCAAGGCCGGCCGCAAGATTCTCTTCGAGGGCGCACAGGCCACGATGCTCGACATCGACTACGGCACGTATCCGTACGTCACGGCCTCGCACCCGATCTCGGGCGGCGTCGGCATCGGCGCCGGCGTGGCTCCGCAGAAGATCGACAAGGTCGTCGGCATCGTCAAGGCTTATTGCACGCGCGTAGGCGAGGGCCCGTTCCCGACGGAACAGCTCAACGAGACGGGCGACAAACTGCGTGAAGTCGGCCACGAGTACGGCGTCGTCACGGGCCGTCCGCGCCGCACGGGCTGGCTCGATGCCTGTGTCGTCCGCTATGCCGGCATCCTCTCGGGCATCGACTACATGGCCGTCACGCGCCTCGACATCCTCGACAGCTTCGACGAGATCAAGATGTGCGTCGCCTACAAATACAAGGGCGAGATCCTCAACGAGATTCCGGCCAGCCTCAAGGTCCTCGCGGAAGTCGAGCCGGTCTATGAGACGTTCCCGGGCTGGAAGTGCGATATCAGCAAGATCCGCAAGTACGAAGACCTGCCGGAGAATGCCAAGAAGTACCTCACGCGCATGGCAGAGGTCACGGGCATCGGTCTCGGCATCGTCTCCGTCGGCCCGAACCGCGACGAGACAATCGTCATCGCCAAGGATATCTTCTGAGATATAGTTTGATTGGAGCAGGGTGCATCGAGTGATGCACCCTGTTTTTTTGCTCTGCATAAAAGTCAGAAAATACTGTGTATTTATATAAGTCGATGAGAAATAGAAAACAATAAAAATAGATTGACAAACCGGGAGCATGGTGCTATATTTAAACCATGAAATGTGCTCGAACACAAATGAGCAAAGTATTGGAACTCGAACAAAGGAGAGAAAAGAAATGGTAACAAGCACAGGCAATGCGCCAGAGAAGAAAATCTCCAGTGCATTCATTTACTTCTTCGGATCTTTCGGCGGCATCCTCTTCGGTTATGATATCGGCGTCATGACAGGAGCCCTGCCGTTCCTGCAGAACGATTGGAACCTGCAGGGCAATGCGAGCATCATCGGCTGGATCACATCGGCCGTCATGTTCGGCGCTATCTTTGGCGGCGCACTCGCCGGTCAGCTCTCTGACCGCCTCGGCCGCCGCAAGATGATTCTCATCTCCGCACTCATCTTCGTTGTCGGCTCGATCCTCTCTGGTATCGCTCCGCACAACGGCCAGTATTATCTCATCGGCGTCCGCATCCTCCTGGGCCTCGCCGTCGGCGCGGCTTCGGCCCTCGTCCCGGCTTACATGTCGGAAATGGCACCGGCTCATCTGCGCGGCCGCCTCTCGGGCATCAACCAGACGATGATTGTCTCGGGCATGCTGCTCTCGTACATCGTCGACTTCCTGCTCAAGGACCTGCCGGAGACGATGGCATGGCGCCTGATGCTCGGCCTCGCTGCCGTGCCGGCCATCATCCTCTTCCTCGGCGTCCTGCGCCTGCCGGAATCCCCGCGTTTCCTCGTCAACCACGGTTTTGTCGATCAGGCACGCCGTGTGCTCGGTTACATCCGCAAGAATGACAAGGAAGTCGAAGCAGAGCTCGCTGACATCCAGAACACGGCAGCAAGCGAAGCACAGGCTCAGAGCAAGACGACGTTTGCCACGCTTCTTTCGGACAAGTACCGCTACCTCGTGACGGCTGGTGTCGGCGTTGCAGCCTTCCAGCAGTTCCAGGGTGCAAATGCAATCTTCTACTACATCCCGCTGATCGTCGAGAAGGCGACGGGACAGGCTGCCAGCTCGCAGCTCATGTGGCCGATCATCCAGGGCATCCTGCTCGTCCTCGGCTCGCTGATCTTCCTCGTCATCGCAGATAAGTTCAACCGCCGCACGCTGCTGACGGTTGGCGGCACGATCATGGGCCTCTCGTTCATCCTGCCGGCTGTCATCAACAGCATCATCCCGGATGCTGACCCGATGATGATTGTCTTCTTCCTCTGCATCTACGTTGCATTCTATTCCTTCACGTGGGCACCGCTCACCTGGGTCATCGTCGGCGAGATCTTCCCGCTGGCCATCCGCGGCCGCGCTTCGGGCCTTGCATCCTCGTTCAACTGGATCGGCTCCTTCCTCGTCGGCCTGCTGTTCCCAATCATGACGGCTTCGTTCTCTCAGGCTGCTGTCTTCGCTATCTTCGGCGTCATCTGCCTGCTCGGTGTCTGCTTCATCCGCAACTGCGTGCCGGAGACGCGCGGCCATACGCTCGAGGAGATCGAGGCTGCTGGCACGAAGAAATCCGCAAATGCATCGATGCACAATGCCTGATCGCATATAGATATCAGGTAAGGGTATTGCAAAGGGAAGGTTTACCATGGACTTAAAGAAAAATGCCGCAGCGATTGAGGCGGGCCGCACGGCCCTCGGCCTCGAGCTCGGTTCGACGAACATCAAGATGGTGCTGGTCAATGAAGCTTGCGAGACGCTGGCCTCGACGAGCTACGGCTGGGAGAACCAGCTGGAGAACGGCATCTGGACGTACGACCTTGCGACGGTCTGGCTCGGCATCGAGGATGCGTTCCACAACCTGACGGCCGATGTGCAGAGCCGCTACCATGTGGAGCTCAAGACCATCGGCTCCATCGGCGTCAGCGCGATGATGCACGGCTACCTGCCGTTCGACAAGGACGGCAAGCAGCTCGCACCGTTCCGGACCTGGCGCAATAACATCACGGGCGAGGCAGCAGATCAGCTCACGGAGCTCTTCGGCTTCAACATCCCGCAGCGCTGGAGCATCGCGCACCTCTATCAAGCCATCCTCAATAAAGAAGATCACGTCAAGGACATCGCTTTTTTGACGACGCTGGCCGGCTATGTACACTGGCAGCTCAGCGGCGAGAAAGTCCTCGGCATCGGCGATGCTTCGGGCATGTTCCCGATTGATGAGAAGACGGGCCTCTACGACGCGGCGATGCTCGAGAAGTTCGAGAGCCTTGATGCGGTCAAGGCCTATCCCTGGAAACTGCAGGAAATCCTGCCGCAGCCGCTGCGTGCAGGCCACTCCGGCGGCCAGCTCACGAAGGAAGGTGCATGGCTGCTCGACCCGACGGGCAAGCTGCAGCCGGGCGCGCTCATGGCGCCGCCTGAGGGCGATGCCGGCACGGGCATGGTCTCGACGAACGCCGTCCGCAAGCGCACGGGCAACATCTCAGTCGGCACGTCGGCGTTCTCGATGAACGTCCTCGACGCACCGCTCAAGGAAGTGCACCGCGACATCGATGTTGTGACGACGCCGGACGGTGCGCCGGTGGCCATGGTCCATGCCAACAACTGCTCGAGCGACCTCAATGCCTGGATCGGCATGTTCGGCGAGTTCGCAGAGCTCATCGGCCACGGCCAGACGCCAGCCAAGCTTTACCGGACGCTGTTTGAAGTGTCGCAGCGCGCAAACCGCGATGCGGGCGGCCTGCTCAATTACAGCTGCCTGTCAGGCGAGAACATCACGAAGGTCGAGACGGGCCGTCCGCTCTTCGTGCGCACGCCGCACAGCCACATGAACCTCGCGAACTTCATGCTCGCGCAGCTCTACGGCTGCTTCGCTCCACTCAAGATCGGCATGGACATCCTCGTCAAGGAAGAGGGCGTCCAGACGGACGTCATGATCGCGCAGGGCGGTCTCTTCAAGACGCCGGTCATCGGGCAGCAGGTCCTCGCGGATTGCCTCGGCCTGCCAATCACTGTCATGGAGACGGCTGGTGAAGGTGGCCCGTGGGGCATGGCCGTACTCGCCGTCTTTGCCAAGTGGCACAGTAGCAAGGCGCTGGCAGACTTCCTCGATGACGATGTCTTCCACAATCCAGAGAGCTCGACGCTGCTGCCGACGGAAGCCGGCCGCCTCGGCTGCCAGAAGTTCATCGCCGCCTACAAGGAAGGCCTCGAGGTCGAGCGCAAGGCTGGCGAGCTCATAGCCGACCATGCCGACGCCTGAGCATTCTTTACGAAAGGACCATCCTACCAATGTTAGAAGAACTCAAACAGGAAGTTTATGAAGCCAACATGATGCTGCCGAAGCTCGGCATCGTCACGTTCACTTGGGGCAATGTCTCGGGCATCGACCGCGAGAAGAACCTCTTCGTCATCAAGCCGTCGGGCGTGCCGTACGAGGACCTCAAGCCCTCGGATATGGTCGTCGTCGACCTTGAGGGCCACGTCGTCGAGGGTGATATGAACCCGTCGAGCGATACGATGACGCATCTCGTGCTCTACAAGGCCTTCCCGAATATCAAGGCCGTCGTCCACACGCATTCGAAATGGGCCGTCTCCTTTGCAGAAGCTGGTGTGCCAATCGAAGCGCTCGGCACGACGCACGCTGATACGTTCTACGGCGACGTCCCCGTGACGGATGCCCTGACGAAGCAGGAGATCGAGGAGGCTTACGAGGAGAACACGGGCAAGGTCATCGTCCGCACGTTCAAGGAGTACGGCATCGACCCGGATGCTGTGCCAGCCGTCCTCGTCAAGCAGCACGGCCCGTTCACCTGGGGCCCGAGCCCCAAGAAGGCCGTCGAGAACGCGAAGATCCTCGAGGTCGTCGCCGAGATGAATTACCATGCCCTGCAGCTCACGCGCGCGGACATCCGCGTGCCGCAGTTCCTGCTCGACAAGCATTACTACCGCAAGCACGGCGCAAACGCCTACTATGGCCAGAACAACGCCAAGTCGAAGAGCGGTGTCACGCACAAGTAAGGGCAGCCTCCTGCGGCACACCGCAGGAGGAAATCAAGACTAAGTCTCCTGCGGCTTGCCGCAGGAGGAAGCATAGAAGTAGAAGGGAAGTAACATCATGTTGAAACTCACGCACGATTACAAATTCTGGTTTGTCGCTGGTTCCCAGTTCCTCTATGGTGAGGAGCAGCTCAAAAACGTTGCCCGCGATGCGGAAGACATCGTCAAGAAGCTCAATGAGAGTGGCAAGCTCCCGTACCCGATCGAGTTCAAGGGCGTCATGACGACGGCTGACGGCATTACGCAGTTCATGAAGGATGTCAACTACAATGACGACGTCGCAGGCGTCATCACCTGGATGCACACCTTCTCCCCGGCGAAGAACTGGATCCGCGGCACGAAGCTCCTGCAGAAGCCGCTGCTGCACCTTGCGACGCAGTACCTCAACAAGATCCCGTATGACACGATCGACTTCGACTACATGAACCTCAACCAGAGCGCACACGGCGACCGCGAGTACGGTTATCTCAACGCTCGCCTCGGCCTCAACAACAAGGTCGTCTACGGCTGGTGGGGCGATGAAGAAGTCCAGGATGAGATCGCTTCGTGGGAAGATGTCGCCGTTGCCTACAATGAGAGCTTCCACATCAAGGTCTGCCGCTTCGGCGATACGATGCGCAATGTAGCCGTCACGGAGGGCGATAAGGTCCAGGCGCAGATCCAGCTCGGCTGGACGGTCGACTACTGGCCGGTCGGCGACCTCGTCGAAGTCGTCGATGCCGTCAGCGAGGCAGACATCGATGCAGAGTACAAGAAACTGCAGGAACTCTACACGTTCAACCCGCAGGAGAACAGCCCGGAGAAATTCGAGAGCTCAGTCCGCTATCAGCTGCGCGAGTACCTCGGCATCAAGAAGTTCCTCGATGACAAGGGCTATACGGCCTTCTCGACGAACTTCGAGGACCTCAAGGGCCTCAAGCAGCTGCCGGGCCTCGCTGCTCAGCTCTTGATGCGCGACGGGTACGGCTTCGGTGCAGAGGGCGACTGGAAGACGTCGGCACTGACGCGCCTTTTAAAGATCATGGCACACAATGACCGCACGGTCTTCATGGAAGACTACACGCTCGACCTGCGCAAGGGCCATGAAGCTATCCTCGGCGCTCACATGCTCGAGGTTGACCCGACGATTGCCAGCGACAAGCCGCGCGTCGAAGTCCATCCGCTCGACATCGGCGGCAAGGATGACCCGGCCCGCCTCGTCTTCACGGGCGCTGACGGCGAAGGCATCGACTGCACGGTCGCTGACTTCCGCGATGGCTTCCGCCTCATCAGCTATCCGGTCGATTGCCGCAAGGCTGAGGCGGAGACGCCGCATCTGCCGGTCGCTAAGCAGCTCTGGACGCCGAAAGTCGGCCTCAAGAAGGGCGCTACGGCTTGGATCCACGCTGGCGGCGGCCATCACACGGTCCTGTCCTTCCGTATCACAGAAGAGCAGATCCATGATCTCGGCACGATGCTCGGCATGAACCTCGTCGAGATCTGCTGATTGCTCCTATATCCATACACCTACACAAAAGAAGGCTCTCGTTCCAATCTCAGGAACGGGAGCCTTCTTTTTATCGCGCTACCATTATTCTACATTCTGCAGGATGCGGATCTCATTGCGCATGATGTACTTGTCGTGTTCCGGTGCGATGCCATTGACGAGGTAGTCGAAGACGACCTGCATGGCGCGCTGGCCCTGCTGGTGCGGGTGCTGATAGAGGGCAGCCTGGATGACGCCCTTCTTCATCATCTCGATTGTCGTCGGGATCGTGTCGAAGACCATCATCGTGATGTCCTTGCGCCCTGCGGCGAGGACGGCGCGGGCGGCGCCGTAGGCGCCGGCCGAGATGATGAAGATGGAGTTGAGCTCGGGATGGTCGAGCAGCAGCTGGCGAACCTTCTCGTAGGCAATCATGTCATCATCCTCACACTCCTCGACGCCGCAGAAGTGGAAATCGGGGTGCTCCTGCATGGTCTCGAGGAAGCCGTCTAGGCGTTGGCGATGGCCGAGCATCTGCAGGGAGCCTAGCAGCACGCCCGTGTGGAGCGGCTGCGGATGGATCATGCAGAGCAGTGCGGCGGCTGTCTTGCCGCCATTGGGATAATTCGGCCCGACGTAGCACTGGCGATGGGATGCCTCGATATCGTTGTTGAGCGTGACGACGAAGATCTTGTCGGCGACGCATTCGTCGATTTTCTGGATGATGCGCGGGTGGTTGAGTGGGTCGATGATCAGAGCGTTGATGCCCTGCTCGCGCAGTTCGTCGATGATGGCGCACTGTTTGTCGAGGTCGAACCCGCGCATGCTGCGCCAGATGACCTTAAGGCCGTAGGAATCGTATTTGTCCGCCATGTGGTGCATGGCAGACAGTACGTCGTCAAAGAAGTGGACGCCCTCGGAGAGCAGCAGAACCCCGACGGTCGGGTGCTTCTTGCGGGCGGCGAGGGCCTTGCCTGCTGGATTCGGGTGATAGTGGAGCTTGGCGGCCATGTCGAGGACGAGTTTTGCCTTTTCGGGTTTGACCTTGCCGCGCCCGTTGAGCACGCGGTCGACCGTGCCGCGTGAGACGCCGCAGAGTTCGGCAATCTGTTTGATGGTTACCATGATATCGACTTCCTCTGTTGTTTCTTTTTGATTCTTTGCAGCAATCTTTAAATTCCAATATTCTAGGTGCAGGTGCTTTTTTCCTGCTCGTACGCTTCCTGGATTGCTCAGTGCGGGGATTTCTGCTATACTATTCGCGATTGCAGAAATGCAGGAATGTTGCAGAGCAGCGATGAACAGTGATGAGCAGCGAAAGGATGGACACGCGCGATGTATAAGATGATTGCCCTCGATCTCGATGGCACGCTCAACAACGATGAGAAGAAGATCACGGAGAAGACGAGAGAGGCACTGCTCTCGGTCCAGCAGCACGGTGTGACGGTCGTGCTAGCCTCCGGCCGTCAGGCGCCGGGGCTCGCGCGCGAGGCGCAGGCCCTCGACCTCAAGGACTACCACGGCCTGCTGCTCTCGTATAACGGCGGCCGCATCCAGGATGCGACGACGGGGGAGGTCCTCTTTGACCAGGCCATCGACCGCGCGACGGCGCTGCGCTTCCTGCGCCATCTCGAAGCGTATCCAGAGCTCTCGCCGATCGTCGACGACGGCGAGTCCATCTTCACGACGGACGCGCGCCGCCACAAGGTCCAGGATGAGAGCCGCAATAACAACCTCAAGGTCGAGATCGTCGAGAACATCGCCGATGCCGTCGAGGCGCGCGGCTTTGCGCCTGTCAAGATCCTGACGGCTGCGCCGAACGAGATCCTCGTGCCGCGCCTTGCAGACATCCGCCGCGGCTTCGAAGATGAGCTCTCCTTCGTCCAGTCGGCCCCGTGGTTCTACGAGGCGACGGTCAAGGGCGTCAGCAAGTCGACATCGCTCGCGATTGTCTGTGAGCGCTTAGGCATCGCGCGCGCAGAGGTCATGGCCTTCGGCGATGCGCAGAATGACATGAGCATGCTCGACTTCGCCGGCCACGGCGTCGCGATGGGCAATGCCTGCCCTGAGCTAAAGGAGATGGCCGACGAGATCACGCTCTCGAACAACGAGGACGGCATCGCCGCCTCGCTGACGCGCCACTTCGACTTCCTGAATTGATGAAATATGGAGGAGCTTCCCTTTGGGAGGCTCTTTTTTTATGAAAAAAAGGCGGATTCATAGATGAAACTTATAGAAGAACGCTATTGCTATTGACTTTTTCGTGTTCAGGCCATACAATGAAATCATCAATCCCGAGTATTTTTGTAAGGATTACAAATCCGAGCGCATATCTTAAGTCTTAAAGGAGAGTTTTATATATGGCTGAGAATCTTTTGGAAATCAAGGATCTCCACGCTGGTGTCGAAGGCAAGGAAATCCTCAAGGGCCTGAGTCTGTCGGTAGACAAGGGCGAAGTACACGTCATTCTCGGACCGAATGGCTCTGGCAAATCGACGCTGATGAACATCATCATGGGCCATCCGAAGTACGAGGTCACGTCCGGCACGGTGTCGTTCGAGGGTGAGGACATCACGGAGCTCAAGACGTTCGGGCGCGCGCGCAAGGGCCTGTTCCTCTCGTTCCAGACGCCGGAGGAGATTCCGGGCATCACGGTCGAGAACATGATCCGCACGGCAAAGCAGGCCGTCTCTGGTGAGCGCGTCAAGATCGTGCCGTTCCGCCGCCAGCTCAAGGCGACGATGGAAGAGCTCAAGATGAAGCCGGAGTACGCAGAGCGCTACATGAATGTCGGCTTCTCGGGCGGCGAGAAGAAGCGCAATGAGATCCTGCAGCTCCTCATGCTCAACCCGAAGCTCGCGCTGCTCGATGAGACGGACTCGGGCCTTGATGTCGACGCCGTGCAGATCGTCTCGGAAGGCGTCGCGAAGTTCCACAACGAGGACAACAGCTGCCTGATCATCACGCACAACACGCGCATCCTCGAGAAGCTCAAGGTCGACAAGGTCCACGTCCTCATCAACGGTGAGATCGTCGAAGAGGGCGGCCCGGAGCTCATCGATGACATCAACCGCCGCGGCTTCACGCACATCCTCGATGCCAAGGCAGAAAAGTGAGGCGCGCCATGGCTGAAGAAAAATTCACACCGAAAAAGAAGACGTACGTCGAGGACATCGAGCGTACGCTCTACGATATCAAGGACGCCGACCACTCGGTCTACAAGACGCGGAGCCTGTCTCTTTATACACATCTCCGAGCCCACGAGACAGGCAGAAAACTCGTATGCCGTCTTCTGCTTGAAAAAAAAAAAAAGAAAAAAGAAAAATCTGCTCAAGTACAACGACTATGCACTAAACAACTTAGACACGACGCAGACACTCGGACGCGTACGGAGAAGTATACTGTCGTGCCGACAGACTCATCAGG